>Ga0247610_10004783_pt1 | contig 14388 bp, 13 predicted proteins | sample 174DNAGHGhighgp2_FD_193483 | JGI IMG/M metagenome (GOLD analysis project Ga0247610, IMG submission 193483) | Sheep rumen microbial communities from Palmerston North, Manawatu-Wanganui, New Zealand - 1742 DNA GHGhigh gp2 | ecosystem: Host-associated > Mammals > Digestive system > Stomach > Rumen... | reverse complement strand
CGGCGCGCAGACTTACGACCGCTCCACTCCGGTATCGACCAAGGAGATGCGTATCCGCGTACGCTTCACCGCTGTCGCAGCTGCAGTCGCTGCTCGTAAGAACAGCCTTGAGCACGCTTCGTCTGACCAGGCTGCGTTCCTCGCGCAGAAGGATGAGCCGAACGGCAAAAAGACCATGAAGGCGTACCTCTGGAAGATCTGCGGCGACCAGTACGACGCCGAGCATCCGCAAGGGTAATGGCTAATGGTCGAAAGGCTAATGGCTAAAGTAAGGAAAAATCGCTCGAGAGGGCGATTTTTCTGTTTTTATTTACATGGGTTAGTCCGTTAAATAATCTCACATACACAAGAAAATGCACTTTTTTGCAAAAAAAATGCCGAAATATTTGGTCAATTCAAAAAAAAGTAGTAACTTTGCACGCTTTTTGCGGTCGATAGCATCGACACGCGCATATAAAAGCATTAAATAAACACATATTAATCGCCTGGCTGGGCAGTGGATTAACGTGAAATCGTACATCGTACATTTGTAAATCGTACATCGTACATTTGTAAATCGTACATCGTACATTTGTAAATCGTACATCGTACATTTGTAAATCGTAAATCGTAAATGATGTCTGTCGGCCAAGCCTAAAACAAACAAAATTAATGGAATACAATTCTTTTAAGACAGCGAATGTAAACAAAGAGACCGCTAAGAAAGAGTGGGTCGTTGTTGACGCTGAGGGCCAGATTCTGGGCCGAATGGCTTCCAAGGTAGCTAAATTGCTGCGTGGTAAGTACAAACCGTCCTACACTCCGAACGTGGACTGTGGTGACAACGTAATCATCATCAACGCTGACAAAGTGCAGCTGACAGGTAACAAATGGAACGACCGCGTATACGTACGCTACACCGGTTTCCCGGGTGGCCAGCGTGAGTTCACCCCGGCTGACTTGATGGCTAAGGGCGCTGACAAACTCGTTCGCAAAGTAGTGAAAGGTATGCTTCCGAAGAACCGTCTGGGTTCGAAGCAGATCACGAACCTGTACATTTTTGCAGGTGCAGAGCACAACATGCAGGCTCAACAACCGAAAAACATTGATATTAACACCCTCAAATAATAGAAGTACATGGAAACAGTTAATGCATTAGGACGTCGTAAAGAGGCAGTAGCTCGCGTTTACGTAAATGAAGGTGCCGGCAAGATCGTTATCAACGGCCGTGACATCGAGACTTATTTCCCGTCTTCTATTCTGCGCTATATCGTTCTCCAGCCGCTGAACAAACTCGGTGTTGCTGAGAAGTACGATATCAAGGTTACCCTTGATGGCGGTGGCTTCAAAGGCCAGGCAGAGGCACTCCGTCTCGCTATCGCTCGCGCATTGGTGAAAATCAATCCGGAAGACAAAGCTGCACTGAAGGCAGAAGGCTTCATGACTCGTGACGCTCGTGAGGTTGAGCGTAAGAAACCGGGTCAACCCAAAGCACGTAAGCACTTCCAGTTCAGTAAGCGTTAATACTTGGAACAAATCCAAACTGCGGAGACTTCTTAACGAATTACTCCGCAGTTGTCTTTGTTCAATGAATAATGGACACCCATTATGCGCGTGTTAATAATGAACGTACACGCGTGCGCATTGGAACAAAGATAAACGGATAAATAATCATTAATCATTAATCATTATTCATTAAATTCAAAATGAGAACAAATTTTGATCAACTTCTCGAGGCTGGTGCACACTTTGGCCACCTCAAACGCAAATGGAACCCGGCTATGGCTCCGTACATCTACATGGAGCGCAACGGTATTCACATCATCGACCTCAACAAGACCGCCGTTAAGATTGACGAGGCTGCAGAGGCATTGAAGAACTTGGCTCGCAGCGGCCGTAAGGTGCTCTTCGTAGGTACGAAGAAACAGGCACAGGAAGTAATCGCAGCTCATGCACAGGAAGTAGGCATGCCGTACATCACTGAGCGCTGGGCAGGTGGTATGCTCACCAACTTCCCGACCATCCGCAAGGCTGTGAAGAAAATGAGCCAGATCGACAAGATGACGACCGATGGTACGCTGGACAACGTTTCGAAGCGTGAGAAACTGCAGATCGCACGTCAGCGCGAGAAACTCGAGAAGAACCTTGGCTCTATCGCCGACATGACCCGTCTGCCGAGCGCTGTGTTCGTAGTAGACGTGATCAAGGAGAAGATCGCAGTTGCCGAGGCTAACCGTCTGGGAATTCCTGTATTCGCTATCGTTGATACGAACTCGAACCCGAACAACATTGATTTCGTTATTCCTGCAAACGATGATGCTACCAAGGCTATCGACCTCATCCTCACCGCAGTTTGCGATGCTATCAAGGAGGGTCTCGAAGAGCGCAAAGTAGAGAAGGCTGACGAAGAGGCTTCGGCTGAGCAGGCTGCTACTGAGGCACCGGCACCGAAGGAGCGTCGTCAACGTATCCGCAAAGCTGCTCCGAAAGCAGAGGCAGAGAAAGTAGCGGAAGAGAAGGCTGAAGAAGCAGAATAATTGACGATCGGACGATTGACGAGGTACGATTGATTGTTCAATTGAAATAATTGACGATTGTTCGTAAATCGTAAATCTCTAAAAATCGTAAATAAATCGTAAATCGTAAATTTATAAATCGTAAATTATTTTATGGCTGTAACATTAGCTGATATCAAGAAACTGCGCGACATCACAGGCGCAGGTATGATGGACGTCAAGAAAGCACTCGAAGAGGCTAACGGCGATTTCGAGATTGCGAAGGACCTGCTCCGTAAGCGCGGACAGGCTATCGCAGCTAAACGTAGCGACCGTGAAGCTTCCGAAGGTTGCGTGCTGGCAAAGGTTAAAGGTAACTTCGGCGCTATCGTTGGCGTGAAGTGCGAGACCGACTTCGTGGCTAAGAACGAGGACTTCGTAGGCATGGTTAAGTTGATTCTGGACGCTGCGCTCGATAACAAAGTGCAGAGCCGGGAGGAGCTCAAGAACCTCAAGATCGGTAACTTCACCGTTGCTGAGATCATCACCGAGCGCTCCGGCGTGACGGGTGAGAAGATGGAGCTCGCTGACTACGCTTGCCTCGAGGCACCGGTAGTAGATGCTTACAACCACCTTGGTAACAAACTGAGTTCGCTCGTTGCTGCTGCTGAGGGTAGTGAGCAAGAGACCGTTCACGGTATCTCCATGCAGGTAGCTGCTATGAGCCCGATCGCTCTCGACGCTGATCACGTAGCTGAAGAAGTGAAGAAGCACGAGCTCGAGGTTGCTATCGAGAAGACCAAACAGGACGAGATCAACAAAGCCGTTGAGAACGCACTGCGCAAAGCCGGTCTGAACCCTGCACACTGTGACAGCGATGACCACATCGCTTCCAACACGACCAAGGGTTGGTTGACCGAGGAGCAGGCTCAAGTAGCTCGCGACATCCGCGCTAAAGTGCCCGTAGAGGCAGAGGCTAACCTCGCTGCTCAGGCTAAGAAGATTGAGATGATCGCTACCGGTCGTCTGAATAAGTTCTTGAAAGAGAGCACCTTGGTTGAGCAGGCTTACATCATGAGCGAGTCCAAAGAACTCGTAAAGGATGTGCTGAAAGCAAAGAACGTTCAGATCCTGGACTTCCGTCGTATCACATTGGCTGCAGAGTAATCCGCGCTAATTCACGACAGACATCGCAGTGCCCGCAAGGCACTGCGTTTTTTTCTCCAAAATAGGAGAGCAACACCTGCTCGCGGCAGAACTGCGTCTGATCGGCGTACTCGAGCATCGCTTGGAGCTTGGAGATGAAACGCTCCTGACGCTCTTCGAAGATAGCGGGCGATAGATAGATAGCTGTCTGTCGCTCGTTCGTCATAGTTAGGCTGCAGCCTATGCTGCGCGGGATATAGGTGATGATGCCGCGCTGAGCCAACGAAACCAACAGTTGGTGCGTCTCGTCTTTGTCGGCCTCGCGGACGTATTGGAGTTCGGTGTAAATGCCTGTATACGAGCGCATCAGGACATCCAACAACTCGGCTTGCTCATACGATAGGTTGTACTCGCCCAACTGATGACGCGGCACATGAATCTGCACACGCGGTTGGGTCTCGTGCTCTTCTTCGAAGTCAATGTATCCCGCTTGGGTCAATATATGCAGGGCAGAGTAGGTCTGTATCACGGGCAACTTCATCACGTGGCAGAGTTGGTCGATATGCAGTGCAAAACGGTGCCCCAAACCACTACCGGCACCTACTTGCAGAAAATCCATCGTCTTGTGATAGACCTGCTCCACAAACTCCTTTGGCGGATAGGTATCCACCGCCCGTTTCCTAAGCTTGGCCTTGTCTTCCGCTTCGTTATAGAGCAGCACCGCATACGCCGTTTGTCCGTCTCGTCCGGCACGACCTGCCTCCTGGTAATAACTCTCCAGATGACTCGGCAGGTCATAATGAATCACCAATCGCACATCGGGCTTGTCGATGCCCATTCCAAAGGCGTTCGTCGCCACAATGACACGCGTATCGCCCCGTGTCCATGCTTCCTGACGGTCATTGCGTTCTTTGGTGGTCAAGCCTGCGTGATAATAATCGACCTGTAACCCGTAACCAGTAACCCGTAACCACTCACTCAATTCCTGCGCATGTTTGCGGTTGCGGACATAGACAATCGCCGAACCCGGTACTTTGGATAAGATATGAGCGACCTGTTCCTCTTTCTTATCCGTGCGGCGCACGACATAGATCAGGTTTTCGCGGTGGAAGGATTTACGGAGCACGTTCGGCTCGGCAAAACCTAACTTGGCTTGGATATCATCAATCGTCTCCGGTGTAGCAGTTGCGGTCAGCGCCAACACCGGCACATCGGGCAGTAAGGCACGGATAGCGGCTATGTTCAAGTAAGACGGCCGAAAATCATACCCCCACTCACTGATACAATGCGCTTCATCGACCGCAATCAGACCAATCGGCAGGTCGGCAAGGCGTTTCTTAAACTCCTCACTCTCAAGTCGTTCTGGACTGCAATAGAGAAAATGGTACGGCCCGTACAGACAGTTGTCCAGCGCGACGCGTTGTTTGTCGTAACTCATGCCGGTATAGATCGCCGCGGCATGGATTCCCCGCGCTTGGAGGTTAGCTACCTGGTCGCGCATGAGCGCAATGAGCGGCGTGATGACCAGGCACAGGCGCTTCTCGGGATCGGCATTCCCTTTGACGAGGGTAGGTACCTGAAAACAGATACTCTTACCGCCTCCTGTCGGCATGAGCGCCAGCGTATCCCGACCGGCTAATACAGAATCGATGATTTCCGACTGGAGTGGTCGGAAATCATCGTAACCGAAATAGGTATGTAGCGCTTCGCGGGGGGTCATGGAAAGGACGATTTACAAATGTACGATGTACGATTTATGTACGATTTGGCTATTTAGCCAAGGACCTTCAACGCAGTCCGAACTCGGCGGATCGTCTCTTCTTTGCCAAGGACATCGGTGATGGCCCAGATATGCGGACCGCGAGCTGCACCGACAAGGCAGATTCGGAAAGCGTTCATCACAATACCGACACCGTACTCGTGTGCCTCAATCCACGGCATGACGATGCCGTCTAAGGTCTCGGCATTCCAAGCGGGCGCGTTCTCAAGCACCTCGAGCAACTCGGTCATGTGACGCGGCGAATCCTCTTTCCAACGTTTCTTGAGCGATTTCTCATCGTACTCGGTCGGAGCTACAAAGAAGAAATTGGTCTGCTCCCAGAGTTCGGGAACGAAGTTGACGCGGTCCTTGGTCAAACCGATGACTTTGGCAACTATAGCCTTGTCAATTTTTAATTTTTCATTTTTAATTTTTAATTGATCCAAAAGTACCGGCATGAATAACTCTGCGAGTTCTTCATCCGACTTTTGGATAAGGTATTGGTGGTTGAACCATTTGCCCTTCTCGTAGTCAAACTTAGCACCGGATTTGGAGACGCGGTCGAGCGAGAAATCTTTAATCAGTTCGTCCATCGTGTACAGCTCCTGATCACCGCTTCCGTGCCAGCCGAGCAGTGCTAAGAAGTTGATCACTGCCTCCGGCAGGTATCCGCTCTCGCGGTAGCCGGACGATACGGTGCCGTCCTTCTGGTTATGGAACTCGAGCGGGAAGACGGGGAATCCGAGACGGTCTCCGTCACGCTTGGACAGCTTGCCGTTTCCGTCGGGCTTGAGCAGCAGCGGCAGGTGGGCAAACTCGGGCATGGTGTCCGACCATCCGAACGCGCGATAGAGGAGCACGTGGAGCGGGGCAGAGGGCAACCATTCCTCACCGCGGATGACATGACTGATCTCCATCAGGTGGTCATCGACGATGTTAGCCAGGTGGTAGGTGGGCAGGTCATCGGCTGATTTGTACAGCACTTTGTCGTCCAAAATATTGGAATTGATCACCACTTCACCACGAATCAGATCGTGCACATGCACATCCTCGTTCGGCTCTACTTTGAAGCGAACGACATATTTCTCGCCCTTAGCAAGCAATTCGCTCACCTCGTCCGCACTCATTGTTAATGAATTGCGCATCTGCAGGCGTGTGCGTGCGTCGTACTGGAAATTGGGAATCTCAGCCCGTTTGGCCTCCAGTTCTTCGGGGGTATCAAACGCGATATAGGCATGTCCGGAATCGAGCAACTGCTTCACGTATTGGTGATAGATCTCACGGCGCTCCGACTGACGATATGGTCCGTGCTCGCCGACGGCTTCGATCTCGTGGGTACCTTTCTTCTGACGCAGACCTTCATCGATACCGATACCTAACCAATCGAGGGCCTCCAGGATATATTCCTCTGCGCCGGGCACAAAACGGGTGCTGTCCGTATCTTCGATACGCAGCAGCATGTCGCCGCCGTGCTGACGGGCGAACAGGTAATTGTACAAGGCAGTGCGGACACCGCCGATATGCAATGCGCCGGTTGGAGAGGGCGCAAAACGAACTCTAACTCTTCTTTCCATATGTTCACAAAACTTTTGCGGCTGCAAAAGTACAAAAAAAAAATGACATGTGCAAATTTTTTTAGTGAATGAAAAATTTTTTCTGCATACACTTGTGTATGTAGAATTTTTTTTGTAACTTTGCCGCGTATTTTTGAATCTTTACAAAAATGGATAAACAGACTCAAATGTATGTGGACGGGTTCCAAAACAAAGCGATTGTTAAGATTGAACAATAATTAATTAGTATATGGAAATAGTATTACCCATTATCATTCTCATCGGTTCCGTAGCGATGTTGATGTACGGAATGAAGGTGATGAGTGAAGGCCTGCAGAAGATGGCAGGTAGTAAGTTGAGTAATGTGCTCGGTACGATGACGACGAACCGTTTCATGGGTGTGCTCACCGGTGCCGGCATCACCGCTGCGGTGCAGTCATCTACGGCGACGACGGTTATGACCGTCAGCTTCGTTTCGGCGGGCATCTTGACCCTGGCACAGGCGATCTCGGTCATTATGGGTGCCAATATCGGTACGACCTTCACCGCATGGATCATGGTGCTGGGCGGTGGTTTCGATATGAAACTGGTCGTTTATTCGGCAATTGTACTGGCGGTGGCACTCATTTACAGCAAGAAGAAAGCCAATATCGGTGATTTCCTGATTGGTTTATCGCTGCTGCTGTTAGGTTTGACGACCCTCAAGGAGAATGCCAACAATATTCCGTTTGACGAAATGCAAGCCGTGACGGATTTCTTTATGGCTACCTCCAGTTGGGGATATGGCAGTTATTTCCTGTACTTGCTGGTCGGCGGTGTGCTGACGTTCGCCGTACAGTCTTCCGCTGCCATCATGGCTATCACCATGACCCTCTGTTCGGCCGGTATTCTGCCGATTGATATGGGTATAGCTTTGGTGCTCGGTGAGAACATCGGTACGACCATCACGTCCAATATCGTAGCGCTCTCGGCTTCAGTTCAGGCAAGACGTGCCGCCATGGCCCACTTGGTATTCAACCTGTTCGGTGTGGTTTGGGTACTCTGTATCTTCCGTCCGTTCGTGTCGATGGTATGCAGTTGGTGGGGCGTTGATCTGGACAGTACAGCCGGAGTAGATCCTATCAAACTGAGTGCGATCCTGGCAACCTTCCACACGACGTTCAACGTGATCAACACCTGTATCCTGATCGGATTCATCAAGTGGTTGGAGAAACTGGTGATTCTTATTATCCCGTCCAAGCCCGAGCAGAAGGATACGGACAGCCAGCTGCGTTTCATCTCCGGTGGTCTGATGTCCACTTCCGAGTTGTCGATCCTGCAGGCGTGGAAAGAGATCCATGTGTTCGCAGTCCGTACGCAGCGTATGGTGGGGATGGTGCATGACCTGTTCAACGAACAAGACGAGGCACAGTTCACCAAGATCTTCTCGCGTATTGAGAAATACGAAGGAATATGCGACCGAATGGAGTACGAGATCGCTCAGTACTTGAACAACGTGGCAGACGGTCGTCTGTCCGATCAGTCCAAGCGTGAGGTGCACAAGATGCTTCGTATCGTGAGTGAGCTGGAGTCGGTCGGAGATGCGAACTACAACCTGTCGCGTCATATCCGTCATAAGCATGAGAACAACGTGCAGTACACCGAGTACCAGGAGAAGAATGTGGAGATGATGATGTACCTGGTCAGCGGTGCGGAAGCGAAGATGGTCGAGGCACTGGAGCACGTGAACATCACCGAGGATGATTTCCACGAGATGACGAACATGGAGAATGAGATCAACAATTTCCGCGACGAACTGAAGATGCAAAACATGCAGCATATCACGGAGAAAGAGTACGACTATTCGACCGGTGTTAACTACATGGATATTATTCTGGAGTTAGAGAAGATGGGTGACTACATCATCAATGTAGAAGAAGCCGTTTATGAGCATAAACACGATAAATAAAGGCTAAAGGTTATTGGCTAAAGGTTAAAGTTATGAAGAATAATGTTATTGCAGGCGCATTGATCGCCTTAGGAATTCTGTTCGGTGGATTTTATATCTACCTGGGTATTAACAAGTTCGCAAACAAGGACCGCGCAGTGAGTGTGAAAGGTCTGAGCACGCGGGAAGTGGAAGCTGATTATGCTGTATGGCCGTTGTCGTACGCATGGAGCGGTAATGATCTGCCGGCGTTGTACGCGCAGTTGGAGACGGTTACCGAGCGGGTGAAGAAACACCTGTTGTCTTTGGGCTTCGAGGAGAGTGATATTCGTCAGGGTAGTGTATCGGTCAGCAACAACTGGGACGGCTACTACGGGGCTCGTCCGGAGTACAAGTACACGCTCAGCACCTCACTCATCGTCTCGACCGACAAGGTACAACTGGTTGTCGCCAGCCAAGGCAAGGAGTCATCCTTGCTCAAGGAGGGTATCATTGTAACGACGGAGAAATGGAACCTGGATTATCAGTTCAACGGTCTGCCGGAACTCAAGCCGGCGATGATCGAGGAAGCTACGCAGAACGCACGTGCGGTGGCGCAAAAGTTCGCCGATGATGCACACTGCTCGCTGGGTTCGATCCGCCGCGCTAATCAAGGTCAGTTCTCGATCGAGAGCGATCAGTACCAACCTTGGGTTAAACGCGTACGCGTTGTGACGACGGTGGACTACTTTCTTGATTAATTAAAAATTAAAAATTAAGAATTAGAACCAGCCGAAGCGACGAATGAGTCGCAACTGCCACGTAGGAATAAGCGTGATAAGGAACGTCAGTGCTCGCCAGAAAACGGTGGGCACTGTTGTTTTTGCCCGTCCGCGGAACAAGGCTCGTAGCGCACGGCGAACCAGCGTCTGCGGCGAGACGATGATACCGAGACATTTGCCGATCTTGGTGAAAACCGGTTTGATATTGTATAATCCCGTATCTACAGCCCCGGGGCGTACGTTTGTCACATACACGCCGTACTGACGCAACTCGATATGCAGCGCGCGGGTGAAATGGCTGAGGAACGCTTTGGTGCCGCCGTAGGTGCCCAGACGCTGTGCCGCCATCTTGTCCGTCACCGAGCAGACATTGAGGATGTAACCCTTTCGGCGCGCTTTCATGTCCTGTCCGAACAGGTAACAGAGCATCGCCGGGGTGTACATATGCAGGTTGATGATGAGCGATGTGAAGCCTTCACTGTCATCCAAGATGTCGCGGTCATGGTACACGCCGGCATTATTGACCAGCACTTCCACTTCGATCTCGTGCGCGTGCGCGTACTCATATAATTCGCGCGCGGAAGACTGCTTGCCCAGATCCAGCACGAGAGGAATAACCTCTAATTCGCTATTCCCTAATTCGCTAATCTGTTTCGCTACCTCATGAATGCGCTCCTCGTTGCTGACAATGAGCAGGTTATAACCACGTTGCGCTAACTGACGAGCGAACTCGACACCCATTCCGGAAGAAGCACCGGTGACGATGGCAAAATGTGTCTTTTTCATCAATGCGTCTCTTTGAGGAATGAATCTTTGAATCCGAGGAAGTACAATATACCGTCCAGACCAACCGTCGAGATGGCTTGCTGTGCACTCTCTTTCACTTTGGGTTTGGCGTGGAATGCAATTCCCAGACCCGCTTTGCCGAGCATATTAAGGTCATTGGCTCCGTCTCCAACCGCGATCACTTGTGCCAGATCAATGTGCTCCACTTGGGCGATGAGTTCCAACAACTCCGCTTTGCGTTTGGCATCGACCACATCGCCCAGATAACGACCGGTGAACTTGCCGTCTTCCTCTTCCAGTTCGTTGGCATACACATAATCAACCCCGAAGCGCTGCTGCAGGTACTTGCCGACGAACGTGAAACCACCAGAGAGGATAGCGATCTTAAAGCCGCATTTCTTAAGGATCGTGAACAGACGGTCAGCCCCTTCGGTGATCGGCAGATGGTCAATGATATCCTGCTTGGCACTGACGTCCAGCCCTTTGAGCAGCGCTACACGACGTGTGAAACTCTCCTTGAAATCAATCTCGCCGCGCATCGCCGAGAGCGTGATCGCTTTGACCTGGTCGCCCACACCGGCCCGTTCTGCCAATTCGTCAATGACCTCGGTCTGAATGAAGGTCGAGTCCATGTCGACGCAGATGAGACGGCGGTTACGGCGGAACATGTCATCGCGTTGGAACGAGATATCAATTCCTTCCTCGCGGGACACCTCCAGCAACTCTTTCTGCAATGCCTCGCGGTCGGGTAGGTTTCCGCGCAATGAGAACTCGATGCAACTGTGCCGTTTCTCAACCGGCAGTTCGACATTCGGACGGTCGCTCAGACGTAAGATGTTATCAATGTTCAGTTTGCGCTCAGCCAACAGCGCCGTAACACGGGCGATATGACGTGCGTTGATCTCGCGTGCTAACAGCGTCACAACATAGCGTTCCTGTTCCTGACGACCGACCCAAGCCGCATACTCCTCTTCGCTCAGCGGCGTGAAGCGCACGATCATCTCCAGTTTGGAGCAGCAGAAGAGCACCTCTTTGATCATCTCGCCGCTGATGGACGGATCATCGATACGAATGAGGATACTGAGGTTGAGTTGGTGGTGCAGGTTCGATTGACCCATGTCCTGCACGAACGCATCGTACTTGCCCAACACTTCCGTGATAGCGGCGGTCACACCAGGTTTATCAAAACCGATGATGTTAATGAGGATAAATTCTCGTTGCATAATGAGTTAAAGGATAGCATTTTTAATGTTTTCAATAATATAAGCAATATCTTCGTCGGTTACCATCGGACCGCTAGGAAGACATAAACCGCGTTTGAACATCGCTTCAGAAACACCGTTGGTATATGACGGCGCGTTTCTGAAAACCGGTTGCTTGTGCATGGGTTTCCAAAGCGGACGGCTCTCAATATCTGCTTGATCCAAGCAGAGCCGCAATGCTTCTACATTACGGTGCGGTTCACAATCCGTGTGAACCGATCCTCCGCTATGTACCACGCCTGCTGCGCCTCCTACTGCTCCTTGTACCGCTTGGGCATAGGCTGTTTCTTCATTCTTGACGCGCAGGTTCTCGTCCAGCAGGATAGTGCAGAGCCAGTAGTTGGTGTCATATTCCGCTGAAGGCGCATCGTGGAAAGTGATGCCTTCGATGGAAGCAAACGCTTCGCGGTACAGTTGCGCGATGTGTTTATGATGCGCCAGATGGTCGTTCAGAACGGTCATCTGACCTCGTCCGATACCAGCGCAGATATTCGACAGACGGTAGTTATAACCGATGGCTTCGTGTTGGTAGTACGGATACGCTTCGCGCGCCTGCGTCGCGTACCACATTATTTTGTCTTTTGCCGCTTGGTCTTTGCAGATCAGTGCACCGCCTCCGGAGGTGGTGATCATTTTGTTTCCGTTGAACGAAAGCACGCCATACTCGCCGAATGTACCCAGGACACGTCCTTTCCATCGGCTGCCCATTCCTTCTGCAGCGTCCTCGATCACCGGAATACCGTATTTGTCCGCAATCGCCATAATGGCTTCGATATCATACGGCATGCCGTATAGTGCTACAGGAATAATGGCTTTCGGGTATTTGCCTGTTTTGGCTTTGCGGTCTATGATCGCTTGCTCCAGCAGGGTAGGATCCATATTCCAAGAACCGGGTTCCGAGTCCACGAACACAGGCGTTGCTCCCACATAGGTGACGGGGGTGGCAGACGCGCAGAAGGTAAAACTCTGGCAAATGACTTCGTCGCCTGCTTGTACACCGCAAGCGATCAACGCCAGATGGATTGCCGCCGTGCCGGAGGATAGCGCAACTACTTCTTTGTCCTCTCCTACGAAGCGCTTCAAGTCTTCTTCAAAGCCGTTTACGTTCGGTCCGAGAGGCACGACCCAGTTTGTGTCAAAGGCTTCTTGAATAAATTTCTGTTCTTGTCCGCTCATGTGAGCGAGACAAAGGTATATACGTTTTTGCATATAGATTATATTGTTTCATTGTTATAAATCATGTGTTTGCCGAGGACCGTACAAAAAATCATTCGTATATCATCCACGAAAGAATAATGTTCTGCGTAATATCGGTTAATTCGCACCTTGTCGGGGTAAATTACCTCATCGTTATATTTGATAGGATCTTCCACTGCCGCCAGCAATTCTTCTTCGTTCCTGTACTTGAGCGTAGCAGGTCCGGTAATACCGGGACGGAGGGATAAAATGATTCGATCCTCGCCCTGTAACTTATCTGCATAACCCGGTACATCCGGTCGGGGACCGACGAAGGACATCTTGCCGATGAGTACGTCCCATAGTTCGGGCAGTTCGTCGAGTTTGTATTTGCGCAGTATGGCTCCGAGAGGTGTAATGCGGCTCTCTCCGGCTACGGAAACAGAGCTGCCGTTATGGTTCACGCTCATCGAACGGAACTTATGGCAGGGAAAGAGTTTGCCGCCTTTTCCTACGCGTTGCTGCACAAAGAACACCGGTCCGGGCATTTGGCACTTGATCATAATAGCCACAATCAGCAACACAGGCCATAGAAAGAGTAGGCCGAAGAAGGCAACTGTTCTATCAAATATGTATTTCAGTATGGACATATCGTATTTTCTTGTATGCTCCGCAAATAGCATTGAGACATGTGTATAAAAAAGCTACAATCGGGTTGCATTGCATTTCCTGACGCCATAAACGGTAATGCCATGAGATCAATACTGCAATCGAAGCATCGCTCACGGAGCCGTTGTGTTTATTATAAGCGAACAGGTCTTCGTCCAGCAGGTAGCAATCCGCCTTTTGTATCACTTGCAGCCACATGGCATAGTCGTTGTTTTTCCGCAGGTCGGAAATCTGTATGAGTCCTATCCTCTCCCGGTTATACATTACTGTCGGACAAGCAGGCCAGCAGAAGGCGTACATGCCCATTTTTGTAATATGTTTTGGTCCTGAGATACGGAGTGGTTTGTCTGTCCGATGGAAGGCGGTGTAGGTGAAATTATATCCGTTTTGAACCATGAAAGCAACCTGTCTCTCTATTTTTTCCGGCATCCAGGCATCGTCTGCGTCCAGAAAAGCAATGTATTTTCCTTTTGCTTCCCGTAGTGCTTTGTTGCGCGAGAGCGCGGCGCCGGAGTTCCGCTCGTTGCAGAAATAATGAATCCGTTCGTCTTGGTAGGAGGCTATAGTCGCAGCCGTGTTGTCCGTAGAACAGTCGTCCACAATGAGCAATTCCCAGACCGTGTAAGTCTGGGCAAGCACGCTGTCGATCGCTTCGCTGATGAACCGACCGCAGTTATAGGCAGGCATTATTATAGAGACAAGTTCCATTATTCAAAAAATTGATTTTTTATAGCATACAGGCTCTCTTTGCTCCATGCGGATTTTTGCGTTTGGTTTACTAAGCCGGTACTGATATTGCCGGTGTTGGCTATTCGTAGAGTAGGGATATAGCGTACTTTCAATTGCGTTGCGCGTACCAATTCAGCCATGTAAAT
>Ga0247610_10004782_pt1 | contig 14393 bp, 14 predicted proteins | sample 174DNAGHGhighgp2_FD_193483 | JGI IMG/M metagenome (GOLD analysis project Ga0247610, IMG submission 193483) | Sheep rumen microbial communities from Palmerston North, Manawatu-Wanganui, New Zealand - 1742 DNA GHGhigh gp2 | ecosystem: Host-associated > Mammals > Digestive system > Stomach > Rumen... | reverse complement strand
AAGGAGGTGGTTAAGTTGATACGCTGGATTTCTCCTCCCGATAGGGTGTTGGATAAACGACTTAGGGTTAGGTAACCTAATCCTACTTCAATCATAAATTGTGCTCGATTGGTAATCTCAGTTATGAGTCGTTCACTTACTTTTTTGTCGTATTCCGAGAGCTTTATAGTTTTAAAAAACTCTAATAATTTTTCTATAGGTAATTCCGATAATTCTGATATGGTTTTGCCATTGACTTTTACATAATGAGCTTCTTTGCGTAAACGAGTTCCTCCACATTCTGGACACGTTGTTTTACCTCTATAACGCGACAGCATTACGCGATATTGAATTTTATATTGATTTTTTTCAACCCATTGAAAAAAAACATTTAATCCGTGAAAGTAACGATTCCCAGTCCAGATAAGTTTTATTTGTTCTGGCGTTAATTCATAGAACGGGCGGTGAATAGGAATGCCAGATTTATCTGCAGCTCGAATAAGCTCGTCTTTCCATTCACTCATTTTCTCTCCACGCCAACACATAATGGCATCTTCGTAGATAGAAAGTGATTTGTTTGGAATTACGGCATCTGGATCAATGCCCATAACTTTTCCAAAACCTTCACATACCGGACAGGCTCCTATGGGATTGTTGAAACTAAATAGGTTTTCGGTTACCTCTTCAAATTGAATTCCGTCGGCTTCAAATTTCTTTGAGAAAAGTTTACTTTCTGGCGTTTTATTTTTATCGAAAGTCTTGATTACTAAAGTATTATCTCCTTCAAAAAAGGCCGTTTCTATGGAATCACTAATGCGATTAATCCATTCTTTTGATTTAATTATGGAAGAACGGTCAATGACTAATAATAACTTGTCGGAAGATTGAATGTTTGTGTTGTTCTGAATCAAATCTTCAATGCGTTCTACTGTATCATTGACTTCTACTCGAGTATAACCTTGTTGAAGTAATACGCGCAAATGCTCGTTGATATTGCGATCGCTCGGAATGTGTAAGGGAGAAAGTAATTCAAACCGAGTGCCTTCTTCCTGACTTTCCAAAAAATTAACTACATCGGAGGTTTCGTGCTTTTTTACTAACACACCAGAAATAGGTGAGTAGGTTTTACCAATACGAGCAAAAAGTAGTTTGAGATAGTCGTAGATCTCAGTCGAAGATCCTACTGTTGATCGCGGATTGTGCGTATTCACTTTTTGCTGAATGGCTATGGCTGGGGGAATGCCTTTGATGAAATCAACTTCTGGTTTATGCATTCGTCCCAAGAATTGACGAGCATACGACGATAAACTCTCAACATAACGTCTTTGACCTTCGGCGTATAATGTGTCGAATGCCAATGAAGATTTTCCCGAACCTGAGAGTCCTGTAATGACAATGAATTTGTTTCTTGGAATGCGTATGTCAATGTGCTTTAAATTATTGACAGTAGCATTTTTTATGCTGATAAAATCGTCGCTTTGTATCATTTTAGTCGTTGTATTTCGCGTTTGCAAAGATACTAAGAAATGAGAAAAGTAAAAACTTTATTGGGTTATAATCCTAACTTATAACTACAAAAAAAAGGATTGAAATTTAATTCAATCCTTTTTCTCTTTATGCTATGTTGAGATTATTCAGCTACAACAGAAACATTGATTTTGCAACTAACTTCACGGTGAAGTTTGATAGCAATTTCGTAGTCGCCAAGTTCTTTGATAGGTTCAGCGATAGCGATAGTTTTTCTATCAACGGTTAAACCTTCTTTTTCAAGAGCGTCAGCTACTTGAATATTAGTAACAGAACCAAAGATTTTACCAGATGCACTTGCTTTTGTTGCAATTGTAATGGCTTTTCCGTTAAGTTTAGCAGCCAAATCTTCTGCATCTTGTTTGATTTTAGCTAATTTATGAGCACGTTGTTTCAAGTTTTCAGCTAATACTTTTTTTGCAGATTCAGTTGCTAAAACAGCTTTTTTAAGAGGAATTAGATAGTTTCTACCATATCCGTTTTTTACTGTAACGATATCGTCTTTGTAACCTAAGTTGATTACGTCTTCTTTTAAAATTACTTCCATTATCTATCCTCCTTTATTATTTCATTAAGTCAGTTACGTAAGGTAGCAATGCCAAGTGACGAGCTTTCTTAACAGCTTGAGATACTTTTCTTTGGAATTTCAAAGAAGTACCAGTTAGACGGCGAGGCAAAATTTTACCTTGTTCGTTCAAGAATTTTTTCAAAAATTCAGGATCTTTATAGTCGATGTATTTGATACCACTCTTTTTGAAACGACAATATTTTTTCTTTTTAGTTTCAACGGTTGGAGGGGTTAAATATCTAATTTCTGATGAATTTTGTGTTGCCATAATTTAGTCCTCCTTTACATCTTCTTTTTTAGTGTTTTTTAAACTTCTTCTCTTTGCAGCATATTCGTATGCATACTTGTCTAATCTTGTAGTCAAGAAACGAATGATGCGTTCGTCACGGCGGAAACTAAGTTCCAATTTTTCGATTACAGATGGTTCTGCATCAAATTCAATTAACGAATAAAATCCGGTAGATTTTTTTTCAATTGGGTAAGCAAGTTTGCGAAGTCCCCAATTTTCTTCATTAACGATTTGTGCTCCTTCTGAAGTCAAAACGCCTTTGAATTTTTCTACCGCTTCCTTCATCTGAGCATCAGACAAAACGGGAGTCAAAATGAAAACGGTTTCGTAATGATTCATTTTTTAAATTTTTAAAATGTTATTAATAAAGCTTATACATTTATTCAAAATGCGGTGCAAAATTAGTAAAAATATTTTTAATTACAAAATAACTGAATGAAAAAAGTTGCTAATAGTCTGTATTTTAAGAATAAATTATGTTGTTTTTACTCTAAAAGTTATGTTGTTGGTTGTGTCTGATACTCTTATTTTAGTCTTGGTTTATATTTTATATTCATTTTTTATTTTTATATTTGTTGCCGTTTTTTAAGAAAAATTAAGAAAATTTAAAAAATATGAAAAAGAATATAGTATTATTTTTTAGCTTGTTATTTGCATTAAATGTCGTTGCTCAACAAGATAATGCCGTTGAATCGGATTCTACTTTTTATGATGATGAGGTTTGTTTAGATTGCAATGTTCGTATAGATGAAGTTGTAGTAACTGGAACATTTGAAGGGGTGGACGTTCGTCATTTGCCTATGACAATATCTCGAATTAATCGTGTTCAGTTGGAAAATAATTTTCAACAAAGTATCTTGCCTACCGTTGCAGAAAAAACACCTGGACTTTTTATTACAAGTCGTGGTATTCTTGGTTACGGAGTTTCTACAGGAGCCGCTGGTGGAATAAAAATGCGTGGTATCGGTGGAGATCCTTCTACGGGTATGTTGGTTTTGATTGATGGTCATCCTCAATATATGGGACTTATGGGTCACTCGGTGGCTGATGTGTACCAAGCTATGTTGGCCGAACGTGTAGAAATTATTCGTGGTCCGTCGTCGGTTTTGTATGGCTCTAATGCTATGGGGGGAGTAATGAATATTATTACTCGTCGTATGCAAGATGATGGTGTTAAAACGCATGCTCGTTTGTCTTCGGGCATGTACGGAACTATCGAATCGGAAATTTCTAACATGGCTCGTAAAGGTGGTTTCAATAGTATGGTAGTGGCTTCTTATAACCGCACTGATGGTCATCGTCCTGATATGGGATTTGAACAATTTGGCGGATATTTGAAATTGGGTTATGATTTTGATCATTGGAAAATTTGGGCTGATGCTCAGGTTACGCATTTTAATTCGGAAAATCCAGGTCCTATTGACGCTCATCTTAATGATAATGACTCTCATATTACTCGTGGCGTCGCTTCAATAGCTTTAGAAAATCATTACGATAAAATGTCGGGATCTTTGAGTGCTTTTTATAATTATGGTTTCCATAAAATTGATGATGGTTATAAAGATGGAGCGTCGCCTTTGAATTATTTCTTCCATTCTAAGGATTATATGATGGGGGCTTCTTTAAGAGAAAATTTCTTCTTCTTTAAAGGAAATATTACCACTTTTGGAGTCGATTATCAACGTTTTGGCGGCAAAGCTTGGAATGCTGATAAGAAAACGGATAAGGTTACTAAGGATATCGCTGATAAATCGTTGGATGAAGTGGCTGGTTATATCAATTTTCAACAAGATGTGGTGGATTGGTTCTCTTTGAATGCTGCTATTCGTGTAGATTATCATACGGTTGTGGGGTTGGAATGGATACCACAAGGTGGCTTGGCTTTCCATTTGCCTAAAGAGGCTGATATTAAAGCCATGGTAAGTAAGGGTTTTCGTAATCCAACCATTAAAGAAATGTATATGTTCCCACCTCAAAATCCTGATTTGAAACCTGAACGTTTGATGAATTATGAAGTGTCATTTTCTCAAAAACTTGTTTTGGGTAAACAGTACAATCGTTTCTTGAATTATGGTGTGAATGTTTATTATATGAATGGTAATAATGTCATTACTACTGAAATGGTGGATGGTAAAAAGAAAAATGTAAATTCTGGTGCAATTGAAAATTATGGTGTAGAAGCTGACGTTAATTTCCATATTAATGAGCATTGGAACGTGAATGCTAATTATAGTTGGTTGAATATGGAAAATCCAGTTGTTTCAGCTCCTGAACATAAATTGTATGTAGGTGGAACTTTTAAATACAATCGTTGGTATGTATCTACTGGTATCCAATATATTAACGGACTTTATACTTCGGTAGTAAAGGGTAAGGAAAAACAAGAGGATTTCGTTTTATGGGACGCTAAAGCAAGTTTTCAAGCTTGTAAACAATTGACGGTGTTTATTAAAGGTGAAAATCTACTTGGTCAGCGTTATGAGATAATGGAAGGTTTCCCAATGCCAAGGGCTACGGTTAAGGCTGGTGTGGATGTGAAATTTTAAAAAATTGAATAATAAATACATATAATATTGCAATAGCGATTTTTATATTTTTTGAATGTTTTTGATCGATCTAGAAAAATAAGAAATGCGAAAATGGTTGTTAGCTCTTTGTAGCCTTTTGTTGGTGGTGCCTGTTTTGGCTAAGACAATGTCGTATGAGGATATGGATATTTGCCGTCAGGCGAACGAGTATGCGGATAATGGCAATGAGGAAAAAGCTCGTGAACTGTATGAACAATTGTTGATAAAATATCCAGGAAATTATACCTTGTTGTATGAAATTGCCTATTCTTATCTGTTGGAAGGAAATTATCAGGAAGCTGAAAATCGTTTTAAGAAACTACTAAAACATAAAGATTTAGCTGTAAATACTTATGTAGCGTATGGTGCTTCGTTGGATTACTCTGGTCAGCAAGACAAGGCATTGGAATTATACCGAAAGGGAAAGAAGCGTTTCCCAAAATCGGGCGAAATGTATCTGGAAAGTGGTGTGGTTTATCAAGCACAGCAACGTTATAAAGAGGCTTTGCAGGAGTACACACAAGGTATTGATATCGCTCCAGAGTATCCGTCTAATTATTATCGTGCATCTCAGTTGCTTTTAGGAAGTAAAGAACCTGTGTGGGGATTGATGTTTGCTGAAATTCATCAGTTGTTACAGCCTGAATCTGAACGTAGTGATGACTTAAGTAAGTGGATGTGTGAGGCGTTTTCGGAAAATATCAAGTTGGATTCAGGGAAAACTAAGAAAACGGGTGTAGATTCCTTGATGGTGAAATTGAGCTTAACTCAGAATCATAACATTTTTTTTGATCCAAAATCCTCGAAGATAGTAATGCCGTTTCCTATGGTCTATGAGTTGTACGCGTCCATTGGATTAGATCCTTCTATAGTAGCTGAGCAGGATAGTGTGTTGGCGAGGGTTCCTTTGCTAGCTTCAATGCGTAAGTCCATTATCAGTATGCTGTACGATGAAGGATTGCATAAGGAATATCGTTATCCTTTGTTCCAATTCCAGAAACAAGTGTTGGATGCTGGTCATTGGGAGTCCTATAATTGGTGGCTGTTCCGAAAAGGAGACGAGAATGCTACTGCTCAATGGATTGAGGAACATCGTAAAGAATTTGAAGATTTTATAGATTGGTATAACGAGCATCCGTTTCAACCTAGAGGAACGGGAAAAAAGTAATAGGTGGGAATTTATATTTTGATAAAAGTATAGTTTTTCCCGTTGTATAAAAGGAATACCAAGAGGTAAGTAGCAAGCAAAACGGGTTAGAAAAATACTCATGTTTGACAATTTTTCTAACCACAAAAAACGATCAACTACTTTTTAAAATATTCTCTTGCTAATCTTTCGTCTCGTCTAATTTGATTAGCTAATTCTTCAATTGTACTGAATTTACGTTCGTTACGCATTTTTTTGTAAAAATGAATGGTAATTTCTTTGTCGTATAAATCACCACTATAGTCGATTAAATGGGTTTCAATAGTTAGGTCTTCTCCGTTTTTTAAAGTTGGACGATAACCAATGTTTAATACACCATTGTATTCTTGTCCTTCAAAGGTTATTTTTACAATGTAAACGCCAATGGCGGGTAAAAGTTTGTTTAGCGAATCGGGTGAGATATTGGCGGTAGGAAAGCCTATGCGTTTGCCTTGCTTAAATCCTTCTACTACTTTCCCACTTAGAGTGTAATGGTAACCTAAATATTTATTGGCTTTTTCTAAATTTCCTTCTGCAATGAGTTTTCGAATGACCGATGAACTGATATGGATGTTGTCTTCAATGAATGGTTCGGTTTTGATGACTTCAATACCAAGAGTTTCTCCAAAGGTTTTATAGTCGTAGAAATCGTTAGCTCTATTTTTACCGAAACGATGATCATAACCAACAAGTAGGGTAGTGCATCCGACTTTTTCTTTTAAAAATTTCATAAAATCGTAAGCACTCATTTTGGATAGGGCTTCGTTGAACGAAAGAATGAGGCACGAATCAATATCAGTATTCCCCAATAATTCCAATTTTTCTGTCATGGTGTTGAGCATTTGCGGTTTGTAATCAACATGGATGACTTCTCTTGGGTGAGGGAAAAAAGTAATCACCATCGATCGTAAATGCTTTTCTTCTGCAGTCTTTTTTAATTGTTCAAGCAGAAATGTATGTCCACGATGAATGCCATCAAAAAAACCAATGGTTACTGCAGTGGCTTGTCGTTTTAGTTCGTTAATGTTCCAAATTGTTTCCATACCATTAGTTTAGATAAATGAGACTTCTTTGGCGTTAAAACCACATAGGAATTCTTCAATTTTCAGACGCTTTTTCCCTGCTAATTGAAGTGATTTAATGCTGATGTATCCATTTGAAGCAGCAACTTTTAGATAACTTTTTCCATCTGTAATTACTGAACCTGGTTTTTCTTCTGGCTGACAAAGTCCTTTTTCTGTTTCGAAAATTTTGACAATCGTTTCTTTGCCGTCATATTTTAATGTTGACCAAGCAGCAGGGTATGGTGAAAGTCCTCTCACTAAATTGTATATGGAAGTAACGTCTTTATTCCAATCGATTTGACAGGTTTCTTTGAAAATTTTTGGGGCTGTTCGCAATAGCGATTCGTCTTCACATAACGAAGCTTGTGTTTTAAGTTCGTATTTACCTGTACCAATTAAATCTAAGGTCTTTAATACTAAGTCTGATCCTACTCGCATCAATTTGTTATATACGATTTCTACATTATCACTTTCTTGAATGTCGATTTTTTCTTGAAGAATAATGTTTCCTGTATCGATTTTGTGTTGTAGGAAAAAGGTTGTGACACCTGTTTCTTTTTCACCATTGATGACTGCCCAATTGATAGGAGCAGCTCCTCGATATTGGGGTAATAGTGATGCGTGTAGGTTGAATGTACCCATCGGTGGCATGTTCCATACAGCTTCAGGTAACATTCTAAAGGCTACTACAATTTGTAAATCGGCTTGATATGAGCGCAATTCCTCAATAAATGCTTCATCTTTTAAATTTTCGGGTTGAAGTACCGTTAACCCGTTGTTGATGGCATATTGTTTTACAGGTGAATATTGTACATGCATACCTCGACCACTTTGCTTGTCGGGCATGGTCACTACAGCCACTACATGATATCCGTTATCAACTAATTTTTTTAAGGGTAACACCGCAAATTCGGGCGTTCCCATATAAATAATACGTTTATTTTTCATCGTCCGTCAACTCCCCACATTAATTTTTCACGCAAAGTATCAAAGAAGGAATGTCCTTTGAATTTGATGGTTTTTACCACAAAATCGGCTTTGCGAATGGTTAATTTTACTCTATTATCTAAAATCTCAGAATGTCCATCTATCGCAATCAAATAACAATGACTGCGCGAATTGACATCTAATTCAATATCCCATGAATCACGTACAACTAGAGGCCGAATGGTTAAACTATGCGGCGCAACAGGTGCAATAATCAAACTATTCCCTTCAGGAACCATAATTGGTCCTCCTACACTCATCGAATAGGCGGTCGAACCTGTTGGGGTGGAAATGATGATTCCGTCTGCTTTGTAATTGGCTAAAAAAGCCCCATTTACTTTTGAATTGATGTCTAGCATCGACGAACTATCTTGTTTCATAATGGATACTTCGTTGAGTGCGTAAGGATGTATCTTGAGTTTGCCTTCCGAAAGTTGTGTCTCTAAAACGGTTCGCTCGGCAATATGATAATCTCCATTAAACAAATCTTCAATCACACGAGGAAGTTCATCCACCGATACATCAGCTAAAAATCCTAAATGCCCAAGGTTGATACCAAACATAGGTATTTGGATTTTCCCTAAACGCATAACAGTGTTGATGAAGGTACCATCACCTCCCAAACTGATGGCTACATCGGCATCAATATAATCGTCTGAAGAGTTGATTTGGGTTATTTTTTCAGAAAGTGGAAAAGATTCTTTACGAAGAAAATTGTATAACTCACTATGTAAAACAATTTGAACTTCGCGACTTTCTAACTCCTCAAATAAGCGAGAAGCCGTTTCTAATACACCTTCTTTTGAAGTATTTCCAAATACAGCAATTTTCATTTTCTTAGTTTTGAAATAAATTTTATCTTTGTAAGGATAAATTTTTACGAAAATAATAAAAAAATGTTGCTAGTAAAAAATTTTTCTTACTCAAAATCGTTATTAAAATAAATAAACTAAAAAAATAGAACATGAACTTCCTTCAAATTCAGTCTGCCGTTGCAGACTCATTAAGTCTTGCCAATACTGTTGATGGTGCTACAGAAGTAGAAATGAATCTTCTTGATATGGCCGTTAAAGGTGGTTGGATTATGATTGTATTGGCCATCTTGTTAGTTGTTGCCTTGTATATTTTCTTCGAAAGAATCTACGTGATTCGTAAATCGTCCAAATTGGATGATTCTTTTATGAATCGAATTAAAGATTATATCGTGGACGGAAAAATTGATTCGGCTTTGAAAATCTGTGAAAAAAGTCAATCGCCTTCGGCTCGTATGATTGAAAAAGGAATTAGTCGTTTGGGACGCCCAATGAGTGACGTTTTAGTGGCTATCGAAAATGTTGGTAATATCGAAACCGCTAAATTGGAAAAAGGTTTCACTATGTTGGCTTCTATCTCTGGTGGTGCTCCAATGATCGGTTTCTTCGGAACTGTAACGGGTATGATTCGTGCCTTTTACGATATGGCTAATGCTGGTAATAATGTGGATATTACTATCCTTTCTGGAGGTATTTATGAAGCTATGATTACTACGGTAGGTGGACTTGCTGTTGGTATTATCGCTTATTTTGCTCATAACTATTTGGTTGGTCGTGTAAATAATGCTGTTCAAAACATGGAAACTACGACCATGGAATTCCTTGATATTTTAAATGAACCTGCATAATTTTTCTTATTATGTCTATTAAAAGAAGATCTAAAGTAGAAGCGGGATTCAATATGTCGTCTATGACCGACTTGGTATTCCTTCTATTGATATTTTTTATGATTACTTCAACGGTGGTACACCCGAATGCCATTAAAGTGTTGTTGCCTCAAGCAAGAAAACAAACTTCGGCTAAACCTATCACTCGTGTGACAATTGATGCTGATCTTAATTATTATGTAGCAACGGGCAATGAACGCGAACGTATGGTGGCGTTTGAAGAAATCGAACCTTTTTTACAAAGTATCGTTTTGGATGAACCTGAGATGTACGTGGCTTTGTATGCCGATGAGAACGTACCTCATCGCGAAATCGTGAAAGTCTTAAGTATGGCTAACGATAATAAATTCAAATTAGTAATCGCGACTCGACCTATAAAATAATGAGCATAGAAAAAAATAACATAGTTGGTGCGATAGGGGCTGCTATTTGTTCGGCTATCTTAATTCTTATTCTGTTGTTTGTTACACTAAAAACAATGGTGCCTGAAGAGGAAGATGGTTTGATGGTGGTAAATATCGGTAATGCTGATAGTGGATTCGGTGCAGAAGAACCAAATGCTCCTACGGAAATGTCGTCGCCTGCAGATGCTGTGACGCCTCCAACTCCTGATGTGCCTGCTCCTGCAGTAAACGAAGCAGTCGAAACTCAAACTCTTGAGGAATCGATTGCTATGGCGGAAGCTAAAAAGAAAAAACAAGAAGAAGAACGCCGAAAAGCAGAGGAACTTCGTAAGCAACAAGCCGAACTAGAACAAAAACGTTTGGAAGAACAACGTAAACAAGAGGAAGAACGCAAAAAACAAGAGGCTATTGCTAAACAAACAGCGTCAATTAATAATCGTGCAGCATCGGCTTTCGGAGGCGGAAGTGGTACTAGTGCTAGTCAGGGTATATCAGGCGGTAATGGTAATCAAGGTAATCCTTTCGGTGAAGCAGGGTCGAATAATTATGGCCAAGGTGGTAACGGAACAGGAACTTCTGGTACTGGAACAAGTAAAGGAATTGAGTACTCTTTAGGTAATCGAAAAATAGTAGGTGAGGCTTGTAAACCAAGTTATAACTCTCAAGAGCAAGGTGTCGTGGTGGTATTTATTACTGTAGATAAAAATGGCAATGTGATTGCTGCTAATGGTCCTTATAAGGGCTCTACAACAAGTGATAGTTATTTGATACAAGCGGCTAAAGAGGCTGCTCTCAAAACGAAATTTGATGGTATAACCTCGGGTGGTAACCAGTATGGAACCATTACCTATCGATTTGAATTAAGATAATATTTTAATGTATGTGAAGGTAGGTTTGAATTGACAAACTTTTCACTTTTATAACGCTTATGGCAAATATAATAATCAAAACTTCTTTAGGGGATATCGTCGTGAAATTGTACGACGAAACGCCTATTCATCGTGATAATTTTTTGAAATTGGTCGAAGAAGGTTATTTTAACGGAACCATTTTTCATCGTGTCATTAAAAATTTTATGATCCAAGGTGGGGATCCTAAGTCTAAAAATCCGACACCTAATGGTTCGTATGGTACAGGTGGACCTGATTATACGCTTGAAGCTGAAATTAAGCCTAACTTGTTCCATAAACGTGGTGCTTTGGCTGCTGCTCGTACGGGTGATGAGGTAAATCCTGAACGCCGCTCAAGTGGTAGTCAGTTTTATATCGTATGGGGCGAGGTGTATAACGAAGGTAAACTTCGTCAACTCGACCAACAATTGAAACAAATGGCAACTAAGCAATGTTTTGATAAATTGGTGGCAGAAAGATGTAGTGAAATTATGCAATTACGTCGCGATCGTAATCAAGAAGGACTTATGGCTTTGCAAGAAGAATTAATAGCAAAAGCTAAAGAACTCTCTAAGGAGGCACAGGGTTTTTCTGATGAACAAAAACAAGTATATTCAACACTAGGAGGAACGCCTTTCCTTGATGGACAATATACCGTGTTTGGTGAAGTATTAGAAGGACTTGACATTGTAGAAAAAATACAAAACTCACCAACTCGTCCAGGAGATAGACCTAAAGAAGATATCTTCGTGAACGAAATGGTTTGTATGGGTTAGTAACGTGTAATTTCCCTTGTTTGATTATTGACTTATAGTCAAAAGAAAAATACAATGGTAAGATTATAATATGTACGGGCGGATTTTAAATCCGCCCGTATCGTTATTAAGAAATTATTATCTGTAGTAATTGAATGTTATTAATAATAACTTTTTTAGTTGCTAGGTTTTTTGCTCGGGCGGACTTTAGGTAACTTAAATACTTCTTGTATTTCGGTCATGGCTGAGTCGGTCATGCCTGTGGGCTCAAATCCCATATTTTTGGCACACATATAGATGTTGGCACTTTTGTTGAGCACATCAATTACGTCAAAGGTACTCATTACATCCTCGCCCACACAAACAATTCCGTGCTTTTCCCAAATAACAGCATCGTAGTTATTTTTAATCTGTTCTAACGTAGCTTCGGCTAATTTTACAGAACTTGGCATTTCATAAGGAACAACACCTATTGCTAAAGGCGCAAAGGCTAAAGTTTCGGGAATCATGCTCCATAATACGCGAGTAAGTTCCTTCGAATTCAAGAAACGTGGATGGTGACTCATCGCTACTAACTCGATGGGGTGGGTGTGGATCGATGCCTTATAGTTGGAACCTGAAGCAATGAGGTAGTCTTGTAACATTAAGTGACTTGGTAGTTCACTTGTAGGTATAATGGGATTGTCGGCTATAATTACATAGTTGGCACAATCGTCTAAGATTCGAATGATGGCTCCATTCTCCATAGGATAACGGGCTAAATCACGCATGCGTTTCCCTGTTCCTTTGCAGTAGAAGTAGCATCCTTTAAGGTGAGGAAGGGAACAACCAATCGCTTTTACTTCCGAAATGGCGGGCAAGGACTTAATTTCATCGTCAACATATTCTGTGATGTTTACCGTTATGTTACCACCATTACGTTCGGCCCAACCTTTTTGCCAAAGATAACCTGCGACTTCAGCAATTTGATCAATTTCGTGTGCTAATGCACTACGTCCTTCTAATATAGATTTCATAAAAATAATGCTTTAGTATTAACTCATTAGTTGTGGTAAAAAAGATGAAAAAATAAGAATTATTATTCCCAAAATTAGAATAAAAATTGTTTTTTGATTACAACCTTTCCATTCTTTTAGAATGATTCCCCATATATTAGAGAAGGTAACGTTAAGTGCCATAAGAATGCAGAATGAGAAAGTAATCAAGTTTGGACTCTCGGTTAAAAAACCTTGTCCTAATGATAAACCAAAAAATTGTGAGTACCATAAAGCTCCTGCTAATAGACAGTATAGTAGGTTGTTTTTCCATACACTAACGTTTTTATAGTCATTCCATGTGCCATTTTTATTGTTTTGGTAAAAACAATAAATGGCGTTGGTGATAAAACCGCCTAAAGTTACTAAGAAGGTTGCAGGAAGTGTTTTGAATAATTTATTTGTTTCAGGAAAATTAATGTCGGCACCAAAAGTCAGACCTACATTGAAACAACCACTCATAAATCCTGCTAATAAAGCAATGGCTATTCCTTTGGTAAAATTGAAATCTTTAACACTGTCTTTTTGATCTTTTTCTACAAGGGATGCCGATTTCATACCTCCTGCTATTCCAATAATAGCGATACCTAATAGCGTGACTATGACACCAATAATTACCGCAAAGGTGAGTTTTTCTAAAGCATTTTGTTCAGGGAAGAATAAATTGAGTAATATGGGAGCCATAATCGTACCTAATCCCGCACAAGTACCTAAGGAAATAGATTGCCCAAGTGCTACACCTAAATAACGCATCGATAATCCAAAAGTGAGTCCTCCAACTCCCCATAGTACACCAAAAAAGATGGTCATACAGATACTGAATTTGTCTGCTTGAAATAGTAATTCTGTAAAACTGTGTTCTTCTGGTATGGCTAGCAATGCTCCTAAAAATGGTAAGAAGAGCCAAGCAAATGCTCCTTGTACAATCCAGTAAGTCTCCCAACTCCATTTTTTGATTTTATTGATTGGCACGTAACTACTTGATTGACAAAAAGCACCAATGGCAATGATGATTAATCCTATTATGATTTTCATAATCTATCGTTTTGAGGTTACTGTTGTTACGTAATTGTCAACTTCTTTCATCCAAGTTTCACCGACAGGGACATTGTTGCGAACGCAAAATTCATCGTAAACGGCTTGCCATGGCATAGCTTTTAGTTCTTCCATCAAACCTAAGACTTTGAATCCTTCTCCTGCTAATTCTAATTCAGAAATGCGTTTTTGTGGTTCTAGTAAGGCTTTTAACATGCATTTTTGTGCCGAACGTGAACCAATTATATAAGCTGCGATACGGTTGATAGAACCATCAAAGAAATCTAGTCCGTAATGTACACGGTTTAAGGCTCCTGCACGTACAATTTCGGAAAATAAGTCTTGTGTGGTATCGTCCATAATGGTTACGTGGTCGGAATCCCAACGAACAGGGCGACTGACGTGTAGC
>Ga0247610_10004780_pt1 | contig 14396 bp, 7 predicted proteins | sample 174DNAGHGhighgp2_FD_193483 | JGI IMG/M metagenome (GOLD analysis project Ga0247610, IMG submission 193483) | Sheep rumen microbial communities from Palmerston North, Manawatu-Wanganui, New Zealand - 1742 DNA GHGhigh gp2 | ecosystem: Host-associated > Mammals > Digestive system > Stomach > Rumen ... | reverse complement strand
GCAGGATGCTGGAGAAGGCACAGATGATAGCGGCCGCTGCCGACGTGCCGATGGCAACGCTCAACCGCATGAGCACCAACATTGCCGGCGGCATCCTGCACACCATGAACGAGTACGACTGCGGTGAAGTCATTGTCTGTCTCAACGACCGCGCGGCAGAAATGGCAAAGTCATCGCTGGGCACTATAATAGATAATGTAGTGAGCGGCACCCACAGGGAAGTGATGGCGGTGCGGAGCATCGTGCCTCCCGGCACCATCAGGCGCGTGCTGGTCGCCGTTCCGCAGAAGGCCGAATACGAGGTCGGCTTTTACAAATGGCTCGAGCACATCTGCCGAATAGGTGAGGAGCTTGACTGCCATCTGGAGTATTATGCCCATGCCGACACCTTGCCTTATATTAAAGGATATATGGAGCAGAAGCACAACCACGTCCGCTCACATTACAAGGAGATGAACAACTGGGCGGAGTTCGTCGATTTGAGGCAGGACATGAACCTGGGTTGTATGCTTGTCGCCGTCACGGCAAGGCCTGGCTTCATCTCCTATCAAAGCCAGTTCGAGGAACTGCCTATGCTCGTATGCCGCTACTTCAGCCATACGAGTGCAATGATTCTCTTCCCCGACCAATGGGGAGAGCCGCAGGAGAGCATCTCTGTCTTCACGCCCAACGGCACAGCGGTACAGCGTCAGCCGCGTTCCATCGGCGGCCTGATTCGCCGCTGGCTCTTCACGGCAAGGCGCACGGCAGTGGTGGTGCTGGCTTTTCTGCTTCCATTCATTGCCGAAGCACAGCGTCCGAGGTACGACAAGATGTCGCCAATGGTGCGGTTGCAAAGCTACAGACGCCTCCCTGCTCCCTCTTCAGGGGAGTGCCTCAAAGCCCGTGCATCGAAACAAAAAGAGGAAATCACTCCCATAAAGGGTGAGCGGGGAGGAGGCAGCCTGCTTGCTCTTGTGCAAAGTGAAAGCGAGGATGTCCTTCGCGAGCACGGCTGCCACGTCTATGCCCATTGGGGAGACATCTACGCAACCGCTGTTCCCAAGCAGGAACTCGCGGCCCTGTCGCTCCGAAAGGAAGTGCTTCGCATCGAGAACGGCAGGGTTTGCGACGCCCTGACCGACACATCGGCCACCATCATACACTCCGACGTGCTGCGCTATCCCACGCCTTCTCGACCGGCATACACGGGAAGAGATGTCGTCGTGGGCGTGATGGACATTGGCTTCGACCTTACCAATCCCACGTTCTACAGCCGTGACCTCGGCACCTACCGCATCCGCTCCTTCTGGGATATGCTGGATTTTGAGGGACAACGGACAACGGACAACGGACAACAGACCACGGACAACGGACAACAGACCACGGTCAATGGCCTTGAGCTTCCTGTTGGAACAGCCTATACCTCAAGCATGGATGTGCTCCGAAAGGCGTGTTCCTACGACAGCCGCCTGCAATACCATGGCTCGCACACTGCCAGCACGGCCGCCGGAAGCGGCTACGACTCCCCTTATATCGGCATGGCTCCCGATGCGGACATCTGCCTTGTGTCGAATGCGGTCAGCGACGACAAGGAACTTGTGCCTGACTCCCTGTGGGAACTCTACGGCGCGGCCATCGACCTGCTCGGCTTCGAGTACATCTTCCGCTATGCCGACGAGGTGGGGAAGCCCTGTGTCATCAGCTTCAGCGAAGGCTCCCACGAGGACCTCTGGGGAGAGGCAAAGCTCTACAGCACAGTCCTCGACAGCCTTGTACGCCCCGGACGCATCATCTGCACCGCTGCAGGCAACCAGAGCCATCGCGGCACCTACATGCAGAAGCCTGTCGGGAAGGAGCGTGTCTCCGCTCTTATCCAACCGACGGGAAAAACCACCTATATGCTCCTGCGCAGCAAGGGCGACTTCCACATCCGCTTCGACGTTATGGCTTCCCCCACGGAGACATATCTCAACTACGACATACCCATAGCGGACATCCTTGCCACAGAGGACAGCCTGCTCGTCGATACCGTCACCGCAGGCAACCTCACCTTTGAACTCGTCTTCGGCAGTTATCCCTGTTGCTACGACGAAAGCCAACTCGCCACCGACATCGTGATAACAAAGATAGGGAAAGGGTCGGTCTTTTCCGTGACGATGGGGCTTGGCATCGAGGGCAAAGAATCGGAAGTGGAAGTGTTCCAAGAGGTTGGCTATCTTCAGAACGACCCCGAATACCCCGATTACATGGACGCGGAATACACGCACAACGTCTTCTACCCTGCCTCCGACCCACACGTCATCTGCGTCGGGGCGACTGCCTATAAGACGGGTTACTACAACTTCGACGGCATCTGGGAGCGGGAAGACTGGGGCTATGGCGGCGAAGTCGCACGTTTCAGCGGCCGTGGCCCTACGCTTGCAGGCAACATCAAGCCCGACGTGCTCGCTCCCGGCACCAACATCGTGGCTGCCTTCAACAGCTTCTACAACGAGCTGAGCCCCGACTTCAACACCTCCGACCTTGACGTCAGCCGCTACACCTTCCGTGGAAGGGAATACGCATGGGGCGTGCAGACAGGCACAAGCATGGCTTGCCCTATGGTGGCAGGCATTATCGCACAATGGATGGAAGCCGTGCCGACCTTGACAAGGGAACAGGTCATGGAAGTCTTCGAAGCGACTTGCCGCCGCCGCGACCCTTCGCTCCCCTACCCCAACAACGACTACGGCTACGGCGAGATTGACGCCGAGGCAGGGCTTGAATACCTGATGGATGTCTATACAGGAATCAAGACAACGGACAACAGAAGGCAGACGGCGGACATCTACAATCTCGCAGGGCAAAAAGTCGGCGAACACTACAAAGGCATCGTCATAACAAACGGAAGAAAGGAACTGAGGAAATGATACAAATACGCGACATCAGGAAGAGCTTCGGCAGCCTCGAAGTTCTCAAAGGCATTGACCTCGACATCGAAAAAGGCAAAATCGTCAGCATCGTAGGGCCGAGCGGTGCAGGAAAGACCACACTCCTCCAGATTATGGGCACGCTCGACAAGGCCGACAGCGGCAGCGTCATCATCGACGGCATCGACGTGATGAAGCTCAGCGACGCAGGGCGCTCCACCTTCCGCAACAAGCACATGGGCTTCGTCTTCCAGTTCCACCAGCTCCTGCCTGAGTTCACCGCCCTCGAGAACGTGATGATGCCAGCCCTCATCGGCGGAACATCGAGGCGTGAGGCAAAGAAAAGGGCAGAGGAACTGCTTTCGTTCATGGGACTTGCCCAGCGTGCCTCTCACAAGCCCAACGAGCTTTCCGGCGGCGAGAAGCAGCGCGTGGCAGTCGCCCGGGCGCTTGTCAACAAGCCCGACGTGGTCTTCGCCGACGAACCCAGCGGCTCGCTCGACACCCAGAACAAGCAGGAGCTGCACCGCCTCTTCTTCGACCTCCGCGACCAGATGGGGCAGACCTTCGTCATCGTCACGCACGACGAACAGCTCGCCGACCTCGCCGACCGCAAAATCTCCATGCAAGACGGCCGCATCCTCCAGTGACACGCCGAAGCCCCTCGAGCGGTTCATTTATATTGACACATGATGCCTCGAGGCGAATTATCTCGCCATGATTTGTCGAAATATACGGGTTTATTGACCATTCATTGGCAGGAATTTTTAGTTTTCAATTATTTGTCGTACCTTTGCACGCATGAAAAAGGTGCTCTACATACACGGTTTCGCTTCGGCAGGCAGTACAGGTTCTGCCACGCAGATGCGCAACCACCTCTATCCCAAAGGGGTGCAGGTGTTGAGCCCTGATGTGCCTGTCGATCCAAGCGAGGCCATTACGTTCCTGAAGGCATTCGTGGAAAGTGAGCGTCCCGAACTCATTGTTGCCACAAGCATGGGTGCGCTCTATGGCGAACAGCTCAAAGGCTTCCCGAGGATACTGGTCAACCCTTCGTTCCACATGGCTCGCCTGCTGACGTTCCGAGGCTTGGGAAAGCGGGAGTTCCGCAACAAGCGGCAGGACGGACAGACGGAGTTCAAGGTCGATAAGCAGATGATTCAGGCTTTCCAGCAGGTGGAGAAGGAGAGCTTCAAGGGTATTACGCCAGAGGAGAAGCTTCTCGTTTGGGGACTCTTCGGCACGCAGGACAAGCTTGTCAACTGCCAGGCAGACTTCCTCAAGCACTACGGCAAGGAGCGGATGCGGCTCTTCGAGGGCGAGCACTTCTTGAACGACAAAGTGCTGAGCAAGGTTGTCATGCCGTTGGTTGAGAGGACCCTCTCTAACTCTCCCTTGTAGGGAGAGGACATAATGCAAGGCTTTGCCCGTACTGGTAAATGAAAAGAATGGTTATATTGTAAATAAATTGTACATTGTAAATTGTAAATTGTAAAGAAGAATAGATGTTTGAGAATTTGAGTGAACGCCTTGAGAGGTCGTTCAAAATCCTGAAGGGTGAAGGCAGAATCACCGAAATAAATGTAGCGGAGACGCTGAAGGACGTGCGTCGTGCCTTGCTCGATGCCGACGTCAACTACAAGGTTGCAAAGTCCTTCACCGACACCGTCAAGCAGAAGGCGCTGGGTCAGAACGTACTGACCGCCATCAAGCCGCAGCAGCTGATGGTGAAGATTGTCCACGACGAGCTGACCGAACTCATGGGCGGCGAGACAACCGACATGAACCTCAAGGGGCATCCGGCAATCATACTGATGGCGGGCCTTAACGGTGCCGGTAAGACAACGATGAGCGGCAAGCTGGCAAAGCTCTTGCACGAGAAGAGGAGCAAGAATCCCCTGCTCGCCGCTTGCGACACCTTCCGTCCTGCCGCCATGGAGCAGTTGCGTGTGCTTGGCGAACAAGTGGGCGTGCCTGTCTATATGGAAGAGGGGGCGACCGATCCTGTCAGCGTCGCCCTTAATGCCATCCAACATGCCAAGGCCAAGGGACACGATGTGCTCATCATCGACACCGCAGGCCGGCAGGCTGTTGACGAAGAACTGATGCAGCAGATACAAGACATTCGCGACGCCGTGCAACCCGACGAGATTCTCTTCGTCGTGGACGCAATGACAGGTCAGGATGCAGTCAATACGGCGAAGGAGTTCAACGATCGTCTCGACTATACGGGCGTCATCCTCACCAAGCTCGACGGCGATACCCGTGGCGGTGCGGCTTTGAGTATAAGGAGCGTCGTCAACAAGCCCATTAAGTTCGTCGGCACGGGCGAGAAGATGGAGGCGCTCGACCCCTTCCATCCCAGCCGAATGGCCGACAGGATACTCGGCATGGGCGACATCGTCTCGCTTGTTGAACGTGCGCAGGAGCAGTACGACGAGGAAGAGGCTCGTCGCCTGGAGAGGAAGATACAGAAGAACCAGTTCGACTTCAACGACTTCTACAAGCAGATACAGCAGATAAAGAAGATGGGCAACCTGAAGGACTTGGTCGGCATGATACCGGGAGTCGGCAAGGCCATCAAGGACTTGGACATCGACGACAATGCCTTCAAGAACATCGAAGCCATCATCTTGAGCATGACGCCGAAGGAAAGGAGCCATCCCGAATGCCTCAACACCAGCCGCAGAATGCGTCTCGCAAAAGGCTCGGGCACCAACATCCAAGAGGTGAACAAGCTCATTAAGCAGTTCGACCAGACGCGCAAGATGATGAAGATGGTGACGGACAAAAGCAAGATGCAGCAACTTTCAGGCATGATGAAAGGGCGTCCGCCATTTTAACCTTTTAACTCTTTAACTTTTTAACATTTATGACGCTGATAGACGGTAAACAGACGGCTGCCACGATTAAGGCAGAGATCAAGGCAGAGGTGGAGAGTATCGTTGCCAAAGGCGGCAAGCGCCCGCACTTGGCGGCAATCCTTGTCGGTCACGACGGCGGCAGCGAGACATACGTCCGCAACAAAGTCCTTGCCTGCGAGGCTTGCGGCTTCCAGAGCACTCTGCTTCGCTTCGAGGATGACATCACGGAGGAGGAGCTCTTGTCCTGTGTGTCGCGACTGAATCGCGACCCGGAAATCGATGGCTTCATCGTGCAGCTCCCCCTGCCAAAGCACATCAGCGAGCAGAAAGTCATTGAGGCCATCGACTACAAGAAGGACGTGGACGGTTTCCATCCCATCAATGTGGGACGAATGGCCATTGGTTTGCCCTGCTACATCAGCGCCACGCCAAAAGGCATCCTTGAGCTGCTTCGCCGCTACAACATACCGACGAGCGGCAAGAAGTGTGTCATCCTCGGCCGCAGCAACATCGTGGGCAAGCCGATGGCAATGCTTATGATGCAGAAGCAGTATGGCGACAGCACCGTCACCGTCTGCCACAGCCGCTCGGCAACGCTCAAAGAGGAGTGCCGGCAAGCGGACATCATCATCGCAGCCATCGGTCAGCCGGGTTTCCTGAAGGCGGATATGGTGAAGCCGGGTGCAGTGGTCATCGACGTAGGCACGACAAGAGTTCCCGACGCAACGCGCAAGAGCGGCTTCCGTCTTTCGGGCGACGTTGACTTCGAGAACGTCGCACCGCTATGTTCCTACATCACGCCTGTCCCCGGCGGCGTAGGGCCCATGACGATTTGTATGCTCATGCTCAACACCCTTGCCGCAGGAAAGCACCTCTATTGAACAGTATTGGTGACCGCTAAATATGCGTGTCAACAGATACGGCAGAGGGGTGATGAAAAACGCACCGTTCCGCGATGACCAACACACCGTGGTGCGATTGCCAACGTACCGTGCTGCGATGACCAACACACCGTGCCGCGTTTTGACACCCCGCAGGGAAGCCGCGAACTTCTTGAACTACACGAATTCCTTCATACCATCAAAAGCGTAGCCAATCAGTGTAATTCGTGTAATTCGTGGCAATGGATTTAATACAATATAATCATTCTCAGTCATACCACCAAGAGATGCGGTAGGCATCAGCCAAAGGTAGCCAGCCATTTCGGCGGACTTGTCCGAAGACAGGATATAAAAAAGGACTTGCTTCCGAAAGAAGCAAGTCCTTGGTTTTGTAGCGGGAGTGGGTCACGATCCCACGACCTCCGGATTATGAATCCGACGCTCTAACCAGCTGAGCTATCCCGCCATCCGCTATCCTTTTTTCGGATTGCGAGCGCAAAGGTACAGCTTTTTCACGGAACAGCCAAACTTTTGCCCCACTTTTTTCTTTTTTTTCAACTTTTCACCTTTTCACCATTTCATTTTCCTTTTATAATAATATATAATGTGTATCTTTGCAGGACAAACGTGAACCCTATACACCAAGGGGGGAACAAAGACGAATGCCAAATGGCAAATGAACTAATCATAAGCCGGGACTTGAATCAGGACGTCGAAGGTGCCATCAGCCGATGCCCACACGACAGGCTCTTTGTGCTCACCGACACGACGACGGTGAGGCTCTGCTGGCCAATGGTAAAAGCACTTTCTTGTTTCGCTACAGCACAGTTGATCACGATTGGCGACACAGACGAGAACAAGACGCTCGACTCGCTCTCCCACGTCTGGAAAGCTTTGCAGGAAGGCGGCGCGACACGCCACTCGCTGCTGGTGAACCTGGGAGGCGGCATGGTGACCGACCTCGGAGGCTTCGCCGCAAGCACCTTCAAGCGCGGCATTGCCTATATCAACATTCCGACGACCCTGCTCAGCCAGGTCGATGCGAGTGTCGGAGGCAAGACGGGCATCAACTTCGGAGGGCTGAAGAACGAGATTGGCGTCTTCAACTGCCCCGCCTCGGTCATCCTCTCCTGCGAGTTCCTGCGGTCGCTCGACATGGAGAACCTGCTTTCGGGCTTCGCCGAGATGCTCAAGCACGGCCTCATCAGCAATGAGGAGAACTGGGCGGAGCTGCTTCGCTTCGACCTCGAAGAGCCTGACTACAATCGGCTTGGCACACTTGTGGCAAAAAGCGTCCGCATCAAGGAAGACATCGTGGAGCAAGACCCGACGGAGAAAGGCCTTCGCAAGGCACTCAACCTGGGGCATACGGCAGGTCACGCCCTTGAGAGCCTCGCATTGGAACAAGAGCGAACCGTCCTGCACGGCTACGCTGTGGCATGGGGCCTCATCTGCGAGCTGTACCTGAGCGTCGTGAAGTGTGACTTCCCGAAGGACAAGCTCCGGCAGACGGTGCAGTTCATCAGGCAGCACTACGGCGAGTTTGCCATCGACTGCAAGCAGTACGAGCGCCTCTACGAGTTCATGCAACACGACAAGAAGAACGAGGCGGGCATCATCAACTTCACCTTGCTTGGCGGCATCGGAGACATCCGCATCAACCAACAGGCAACGAAGGAAGAGATATTCGAGATGCTCGACTTCCTCCGCGAAGGGTAAGGCAATCCCGGAATAACGATATTACGGAATAACGATATTACAGAATAACGACATAACGAAACCAAATCTAATGCAATATGAAACGACTGGCTATTTCATTCTTAATTATGATGCTCGCCGGCTTTGCCGGTGCTGTTGACCTGACGAATGCAAGATGGTACACAATCAAGGTTGGCAACGGCGGCTACCTGAGCACGAAATCCGGCTACACGCAAAGCCTCGCCCTCTTGTTGAGCAACACCACCGAGGACACGAGCGACAATGGTCTCTGGACCTTCATCGGCAACGAAACCGACGGCTACACCTTCTATAACAAGGCGAGAGGCGACAGATATGTCCTCGGCATGTCGGGCAGCGAAGCCAATGGCCGCGCCAAGATGGTGGCTGCCGCCAATACCGCAAACGTCACGAAGTTCGATATGGGAAAGAACGGCGATGGTTTCTGGATAAAAGACCACGGCTCGGAGCACAAGTATTGGAACAAGCGAGGCAACTATCTCGCCTATTGGGACAATGCATCCGGCAGCACAGACACCGGCTCGCGCTTCATCTTCACCATCCAAGGCATTCCCGACGACATCTTCTATACCGAGGAACAGGAGAACTTCTACTACGTCACCTTTGCCAACTCCGACCTCGTACTTCAGGACATGGGTGCGTCGAAGAACATCACGACGCAAGGGCGCAAGTATGGCGAACAGAGCCAACTGTGGAAACTCGTCGGTGACAAAGACAACTTCCAGCTTGTGAACAAAGGCTCAGGGCGCTATGCGTATTATGACGGAAGCCGAGTGAAGACACGTCTGGCAAGTGACAACAAAGGCTTTACCATCGAGACGACGACCAACACGAACTATCCCGGCAAGTATGAGATTGCATGGAATGGTGCGGCAGGGCAAAACCTGCGCTACTTCAACCAATGGGGCGGCACAGGGGCAGGCAAGGAGATTGGCCTCTGGCAGGCTGCCGATGGCAACAACATCCTCTACCTCATTGCCGAAGCCGACGTTCTGCCTTCAGAATTCTGTGTGGGACAGAAAGGCACAAGACCGAGCGACATACACGACTTCTCCCTTTGGTACGACACACCTGCCACAGCGACAGGCGTCAGCGACACATGGATGGAGTATGCCCTGCCAATGGGCAACGGACAGCTGGGCGCAACCATTCGCGGCGGCGTGCTGTGCGACAACATCCAGTTCAACGAGAAGACACTTTGGAGCGGCACCGCCACGAACTCCGGCAACCAGGGCTATTTCCAGAACTTCGGCTCGATTCTCGTCAAGGACAAGAGCGGCACGTTCTCTGCTACGGAATCCGACAACAAACCCATCGAAGCATACAACCGCTTCCTCGACATCATCGACGGAGTGGCCGGAGTGAACTTCCAGTCGCCCGACCATCAGACATCTTTCCATCGCCGCTACTTTACATCTGCCACCGACAAGGTCTTCGTGGCACATTACGAAGCAGAGGGCACAGAGCCGCTCGCCCTTAACATCAGCTACGCTCCCGACGGACAGATTAGTGCCGGCAGCGTGACCTATACTTTGGAAAGCGACGGCACCGCCTCCGCTACGTTCTCCGGAAAGATGCAGATAGTGAGCTACAACACACGCTTCAAGGTCAAGACCGACGGCACGATGACTGTCACAGGCGATGGCATCAATGTGAGCGGTGCCACTTGGACAGACATCATCATGGCTGCGGCAACGGATTACGATGCAAGCAAAGCGTCCTTCGTGAGCGGACAGACGGCAGCAAGCCTCGCAACAACCGTCACTTCCCGCATCAACGACGCTCTCGACAAGGGTTATACCTCTTTGCTTTCCGACCACAAGGCAGCGCACAGTGCCTTGATGAACCGTGTTGACCTGCAACTCGGCAGCCCCTCGACGATGACTACAGAGAACCTCATCAAGTTCTACAACGCAGCGGACCAGAACAAGACGAGCAGCGACGGACTCTTCCTCGAAGCCCTCTACTTCCAGTACGGCCGCTACTTCACCATCGGTGCGAACCTCGACACGAGCATCCACGCACCGTCAAACCTGCAAGGCATCTGGAACGACCGCAGCAACACTTCCTTCTGGCATTGCGACATCCACGCAGACATCAATGTGCAGATGAACTATTGGCCTGCCGACCCGACGAACCTCTCGGAGATGCACTTGCCTTTCCTCAACCATATCATCGACCTCGGCGCACCAGGCAGCAACTCGCCGTGGTATCAGCTCGCACAAAAAATCAAGAGCGGAGCAAACGGATGGACGGTCGCAGTGGAGAATAACATCTTCGGCGGAACGTCGAATTGGTGCAACGGTAGCATTAAGACCTGCGGCGCCTGGTACTGCACGCACCTCTGGCGATACTATAAATACACGATGGACAGAGAGTTCCTGAAGAAAGCACTGCCCGTCATGTACCAAAACACCCTGTTCACAAGATCCATAGCCACAAAGGACAGCAACGGACTTTACGAGATTACGGGCGAATGGAGCCCTGAGCACGGCCCCACGGACGTCACGGCATTTGCCCAGCAGACGAGCTATGAAGTGCTGGACGAAGTGATGAAAGGTCATGCAGAGCTTGGCGAAGAATCCCCGCTCACGGCTTCTCAGATTGCTGCCATACAAGACCTCTACGACAACTTCGACAAAGGTCTTTGGACAGAGACGTACAACGACAAGACCTGCATCTCGGAATGGAAGAACAACGCCCTCTCAGATCCGGGACATCGCCACCTGTCCCACCTCATGTGCCTCTATCCGTTCTCACAGGTCAGCCCCTTCGACAAGACAAGACGCGGCATTCGCTTCTTCCAGGCTGCCTACAATGGACAGATTGCCCGCAACGGCGACGTGACGGGTTGGTCAATGGGTTGGCAGACGAACACCTACAGCCGTTGCCTCGACGGCGACCGCGCCCGCAAGAACCTCTCGCTGGCCCTGCGCCACTCGGGAAGCTATGTCATCGAGATGGGCAACTACGGCGGATGCTACTACAACCTGTTCGATGCCCACTCGCCCTTCCAGATAGACGGCAACTACGGCTGCACCAGCGGCATCGCCGAGATGCTCCTTCAGAGCTACGACGACATCATCACCATCCTCCCTGCCCTACCCTCTGCATGGACAGAAGGAAGTGTCAAGGGACTTAAGGCGCAGGGCAACTTCATCGTCGATGAGACCTGGCAGAACGGCAAAGCCACGCACATCGCCATCACAAGCAATGCCGGACAGCCTCTCCGCATTCGCTATTCAAACCTCAGCAATGTGGCTTATGTCTTCCGTCTGAACGGCGAAGGCGTTGCGCCCATTGCCTATGAAGATGTCTATACCATTCCTAATGTCAAGCAGGGCGACGTTGTAACCATCGACTATGACGAGACGACAGGAATAGGTTCTGCTCCGCGCCCTTTTGAGGGAAAAGCGGGGGAAGGCATCTACAACCTCGCTGGTCAGCAAATGGCAAAGAGCAAATCGTCAAAGAGCATCATGGTAAAGAAAGGAAGGAAGTTCATCAAATAAGGGTGCGATTTATGTAGGTAACCACACAGATGTTAAACGACCACAAAAGCTCAATTCTCTACACAGTATGCCAAGGGGATGTGAACATATCATAAATATCCGTCACATAAGACTCGCGCCTTGAGTATCCCATAGGCGGATGATTGAGTGCATACTGACTCACCTTCTTGGCAATAGCAGGTTCTTCGCGCTCCACTTGAAACAAGATGAATATCTGGCTGTACCTCAATTTGCAAGGAGTGTCCGCCAGCTGTTCTTTGGTTATCAGCCTTGGTCCCGGCTTCAAGACAAATACAATCGGAGCCGTCAATTTGTGGAGCACAAGATACTGGGCACCCATGAATCCCTCTGCCAGCGCCAAGGCACCAGGCGTGTCGCCAAGTCCAATGGCATAGCATCCTTTCTCGCGTATAGTCTCTGCTGTCCTTTCGCAATCGTTGTCATCCACCACGACGCACTTGCCAACAAACATCTGCCCCTGCTTTTCCATCTGCTCATCAATCTTCTTTTGGGGATTGTCCTCAAGCCTACACTCCGTGATATAGAAGTGCTTGCGCAGTTCACAAACAAAAGCCCCCTCTGCCTGGCCTTTCTGCTCTATGGCCAATGTGTAGATGCTCTTTTCGTTAGGAGTTCGATAGAGCTTGCCAAGTAGTTCCTGAAAGTGTGTAGTAATGTATTGTTCAGAGTCTTCCGCGTCATACCCCTTCATGGCATAGAAGGTGTATCTCTCTGACAGAACCTTTTGAACCCTCTCGCGGAACAGTTTCCTTACATCAGCCTTCCAAGCCTCTTTGGCGCTTGGGTTGTTGCGGGCATACATAGCCAGTACAAAGAGGAAGTTGATGTCGTAGTGGCTGAGCAATAGCGTATCTCTGTCAAAAAGGCGGTCGCTGAACTGCGAAGACTCATGCTGGTTCTTGCCGTCATGCAGCCGGAGATTCTCTTCGCTATAGTCAAGCTTCTTAAAATCCACCTTCGCGCTGATGAAGAAATTCGGGATTACGTTGTAGCCCTCTGTCCTGTCATCGCGCAGTCGGATTTTGTATTTCGGGTCATTACATTCCGTTGTCCCTTTCAAAGCATCGAAGCTCCACTGGATAACATTCTGAGCGTATGTAAACTGCTTGCTGATGGAGTTCTCTCCTACAGGAGTACTATGCTTGTAGTATTTGCTGTCGCCAATGTAATAGACAGCAGCTTCTTCGTTTGTCGGCAATAAGATGTTGTCTATCCATAGGTGATCCACCATCTTGCCGTCGCTCTGGTCGGCCAATCGTTTAGGAAGTAGGCTTCGATCTGTTCCAATCAGTTCATCTATGATTGCCTCAAACACGATATTGAAGTTCTTCACCAAGATGTATTCCTTGTCGCTTACAGTAACTTTCACATTATGGCTCATGTCAAAGAAAGCAAAGCAGAGTTCCCACAAATAGACAGCCTTATCCGAGAAATACTTGTTCTTGATGCGCAACAGCCGGATTCGTCCCTGTCCGTTCAGGTATGCCTCAAACCTTGCCCCTGTGATGAGTTCGTAGTTCACGGGAATACTGACGGGAAAGCCGTAATGGTCGTGCATGTGTTTGAGGATGGAGAAGAATATCACCAGCAGCTCCTCGTCGAAGTTCACCTGACGTTTCTTGTTGACAGGATTGAGATAGATAGGCACATCGTCCTGCACTACGGCCTTGCTCTTGCTGATGGTGCGCGTCCAGTTGATTTTGTTGTAGCCAGAGTGCAGATTGCGCAGCACGAAGAAAAAGAAGTCCTGGTTGTCACGATTGAACTTCAGCAAAGCCAGCAGGATATCAAGATAGGTGTTGCACTCCTGCAATCGTCCATTCGACATGTGCTGTACCAACTGTTGCTGCACCACGTCGCTTTCGGGATGAGAGTCGCGAAACACCACTATGGCACGATACACCCATACGGCCAGCTTATAGACAAAGTCGTACTCCTGGGGAGTGAGCAACTTTTGTTCGCCAAGGCTGATGACATTCTCTGGATGGTATTTCCCGAAGAGCAGCTCCTCCCCATTTACATCTTCTAAAAGTACCTTTGGCAGAATAAACACCATATCACCATTCCGTTCATCCAGTTCAGGGTTATAGTAGTATCCCACATGATTTACAGACACCTTGCCCTTTATGTTGCGCAGGTTGGTCAGCCCGACGATAATGTTCTCCACCGCCTCGGCGGGATACTGGTGTTCTTCTATCAGGATGCGCATATTGGGGAATTATTGAACCTCTGCCTCTTCTTCCTTACTCTCGTTACTCCCTTCGGGGGCAATCATGAGCTTCGCCATCAGTTCTGTCACCTTCTCTTCATCCACTTTGCCATTTGTCTGGTAGAACCTGCGGAAAGGCCAGTCTTTGTTGCTGCCAATCTTTGAAGGGATTCCATTAGTGTCCCGTTAAAATTGGGACGAGTTAAATATTAATCAAACAACCCCGGAATAAGGGGACCAAGTTGCTCTTTGACATCATTGGAATAAGTCTTATCGAACAG
>Ga0247610_10004779_pt1 | contig 14396 bp, 13 predicted proteins | sample 174DNAGHGhighgp2_FD_193483 | JGI IMG/M metagenome (GOLD analysis project Ga0247610, IMG submission 193483) | Sheep rumen microbial communities from Palmerston North, Manawatu-Wanganui, New Zealand - 1742 DNA GHGhigh gp2 | ecosystem: Host-associated > Mammals > Digestive system > Stomach > Rumen... | reverse complement strand
CTCCTCTTCTCGCAACCCATCTACAATCAGATACTTGCTGAGGCCGTCGCACGCCAGAACGATGAGGGTTTTAAAGCCGAAACCTACTTTTGCAGCCATCCAGACTTACAGATCAGCCAGTTGGCTACGCGTCTGGCCATAGACCGTCATCAGCTGGGAGGTCGTTTCAAGTTCGACAAGGAGGATGAGAACAAGGATAAGCAACAGCAGGAAAAGACAGTCCGTCTGCGCCAACGCATCCTCCATCTGGTGATGGACTATCGGCTCGACATTATGGAGAAACGGCTGAAGACCATTCAGCAACAGTTGCACCTGTTAGGGAGCAATATGGAACAGACAAAGAAACTATTACAAGAATATATGGATACCAAGGAGATTCGCGACGCTCTGGCCCGACGGCTGGGCAGCGATCTCATTGTCTAAAACGAAATATAAATCATGTATTACATTCAAAAGAAAATTGAAGTGTCGGCCAGCCACCACTTGGTGCTCGACTACGAAAGCAAGTGCACACAGCTGCACGGACACAATTGGATCATCACCCTTTACTGTAAGGCCGAGGAGCTGAACAACAACGGGATGGTGGTCGACTTCACAGAAATCAAACGAAAAATCAAAAAACGTCTGGATCACCAAAACCTGAACGACGTGCTGCCGTTCAATCCAACGGCTGAGAACATCGCCCGCTGGTGTGTGGAGCAGATTGACACTTGCTATAAAGCACATGTACAGGAGAGTGAAGGCAACATTGCCATCTATGAGATCTGAGGTTTGAGATTTGAGGATTAAGGTTTGAGGTTTTAATGCGCCATGAGGACTTTCCGCGTCAACAACATCTTCTATTCACTGCAGGGTGAAGGCCACAATACAGGCCGTGCAGCAATGTTCATCCGCTTTGCCGGATGCAACCTGCGCTGTCCGTTCTGCGATACGGAGTTTGACTCATATCAGGAGATGACCGACAAGGACATACTCGCTACCATCCTGCCCTATGACACTCGTTTTGTTGTTCTGACAGGCGGCGAGCCTACCCTACAGGTTGACGAGACCTTCGTGGACCTGCTCCACCATCACGGCTACGAAGTGGCGATGGAGAGCAACGGCACACGTCCAGCCCCACAGAACCTCGACTGGCTGACAGTATCGCCGAAAGAAGATGGAAAGTGGAAAGTGGAAAGTGGCATGAGAATGCCTGACGAAATCAAAATTGTGTTCGACGAGCATACAGCAGAAAGATTATCCTCTTTCTCCCTTCCACCATCCGTCATTCACTTGTACCTGCAACCCTGTGATACAGGCGATGCTGCGAAGAACAAAGCCATCACCCATGCCTGCGTAGAATACATCAAGACACACCCCCAGTGGCGACTGTCTTTGCAAACGCATAAACTCATAGACATAGAGTGATAGTAAGATTAAAACTTGAAACCTGAAACCTGAAACATCAAAATGAGTGTACTGGGCATCATCTATTGGTTATGGCGAATCATTGTCATCGGCGCTATTATCCACGTCGTCCTTGACAACCGTCAGCCAGCAAAGACCATCGCATGGGCACTCGTCATCTATTTCCTTCCCATAGCAGGTGTCGTGGCCTACCTTTTCTTTGGTGTGAACCGTCGCAAGGAACGCTACATCAGCCGACGCTCCATGGACCAGCTCACCAAACGGTCGATGCTGGAGTTCGTAGAGCAACGAGACCTATCGTTGCCAGAGAAGCACAAGCCCGTCATCGACCTCTTTGTGAACCAAAGTTTCTCGCTGCCTTTTAATAATAATAAGGTGGAAGTATTGGTCAATGGCTACCAGTTTTTCCCTCAACTACTACGCGATATTGCCGCAGCAGAGAGTCATATTCACATCGATATCTACATCTTTAAAGACGACGCTCTGGGAAGACTAGTCAGCGATGCCCTCATTGCCAAACGACGTCAGGGGGTGGAGGTACGCATTGTTTATGACGATGTGGGTTGCTGGAACGTCAAGGATGCCTTCTTCGAACGCATGCGTATTGAGGGTATCGAAGTGGAGCCGTTCATGCCTGTGCGTTTCCCACGTTTCACCAGCAAGGCCAACTACCGCAACCATCGCAAGATTATGGTCATAGACGGACGTGTGGGCTATATTGGTGGCATGAATATCGCCCTACGCTATGTAAAAGGGACGGGTAAGCAACCTTGGCGCGACACGATGGTACGTGTTGAAGGGCGTGGCGTTTATTCCCTGCAACGCGCCTTTCTTATTGACTGGTATTTTGTCGATCGCACCCTGCTCAGCGAAAAGACATACTATCCTTCCACTACCCTTTCAGAAGAAGAGAATTACACTACGGAATCTGCATCTACCCGATCCTCGTTCCATTCAGGAAAATCAGGAGGGGTTCTACAGACCGTCACCAGTGCACCTACGGCTAGCTATCCAGAGATTATGCAGGGTTACATGCGCATCATCATGGCTGCCAAGAAATACATCTATATTGAGACGCCCTACTTCCTTCCTACGATGGGCATCCATGCTGCCTTGCAGATGGCAGCACAGTCGGGTGTCGATGTGCGCATCCTGGTACCAGCCAAGAGCGATGCCCGTTTCACGGAATGGGCTAGTCGCAGCTATCTGCGCGAGGCATCGAAAGCAGGCATCAAGGTATCTTTCTATCAAGCAGGATTCCTTCATTCCAAACTCATGGTCTGCGACGATTCCGTGTGCACATGCGGATCAACCAATGTTGACTTCCGTTCGTTTGAGAACAACTTTGAAGCCAACACCTTCTTCTACGACAAGGCACTGGCTCAGAATTTCCGCCAGATGTTCCTTGCCGACGAGACACAGTCCATCACACTTACTAAGAATCCGAAATTCCAGAATATGACCATTCTGACTCGTTTGGGCGAGTCGTTAACACGTCTGTTCTCCCCGCTACTGTAACCCCATCTCACGGGCTTTCTGCATCAGCAGTTGCATCAGAGGCTCACGCTCATTCTCTACCTTATTGTCAAGAACAGCATCCTTCAGCGTCTGCTTCAGCACGCCCACCTCTCGACTGGGTTTCAGATTAAATAGCTCCATAATCTCATTGCCGTCAATGCAGGGTTGCAACAGTCGTTTGTAGTCTTTCTCCTTCAGGTCGGCCAGTTTTTCACGTACCATACGGAAGTTCTCAAGGAAGATTTTCTTCTTCACCTCGTTCTTCGACGTGATATCGGCCTCGCAGAGCGTCATCAGGTCATCAATATCATCGCCGGCATCGTTCAGCAGACGACGCACGGCTGAATCAGTCACCTCGCTGTCAGCAATTACCTGCGGACGCATGTGCAGGTCAACCAGTTTCTGCACATATTTCATCTCCGTACCCATGGGAAGTTTCAGCCTACGGAATATCTCACCCACCATCTTCGCTCCCACGAAGTTATGATTATGGAAAGTCCATCCAATGGCAGGATCCCATCGCTTGGTCTTTGTCTTGCCGATGTCATGAAGTAGGGCAGCCCAGCGTAAATATAGTTCATAGTTCATAGTTCTAAGTTCATAGTTGGGCTGCGCCGATTCACCGGCTGGGTTTATATTATGAACTATGAACTCTGAACTATGAACTGAAGCAACGTTCTCCAGCACCTCGAGGGTATGATAGAAGTTATTCTTATGGGCACGACCGTTCTTTTGCTCCACAATATCAAGAGCAGCCACCTCGGGCAGAATAATATTCAGAAGACCTGAGCGCTGCAGATCCACAAAGCCTTTGCTGGGATGTGCCGACATCATAATCTTGTTCAGCTCCACCTCTATACGCTCGCCGCTGACAATTTTTATACGCGAGGCCATACGCTCCAGTGCCTCGAAGGTCTCGTCCTCGATCTGGAAGTTCAGTTGGGTGGCAAAACGGATACAACGCATCATGCGCAACGGGTCGTCACTGAAGGTTACCTCCGGATCCAGAGGTGTGGCAATGATACCATCCTCCAGGTCGGCCAGCCCGTTGAAGGGGTCCACCAGCTCGCCAAAGCGTTCTTTGTTTAGGCAGATGGCCATCGCATTGATGGTGAAGTCGCGACGGTTCTGGTCATCCTCCAATGTACCATTCTCTACAATGGGCTTGCGCGAGTCATGACTGTAGCTTTCCTTGCGTGCTCCCACGAACTCAACCTCCAGGCTACATTCTGGACTTTTATTGATCTTCACCTGTGCCGTACCGAAGTTCTTGAATACGGAGAGATGAGCCTTACGACCAAGCTGCGTTTTCAGCTCCTTGGCTACGGCGATACCACTGCCTACTACCACCACGTCTATATCGTTCGAGGGGCGTTCCAAGAAGATGTCGCGCACAAAGCCACCCACCACGTAACATTCCACCCCCAGCCTGTCGGCTACGGTACTTATCTGGTGGAATATTTCCTGGTCAAGTATCTGTGCTAATTCTTCGTCGGAATACAGTTTCATCGCTCGTTTTTCGTTTCGGGGTGCAAAGGTACGAATAAGCGAGCGAAAAACCAAATTTATTTGGATTTTTCCGAGCGAGAGTACCTTCGACGCAGTCAAAGGTAGTGCAAAGCGAGCGAAAAACCAAATTTATTTGGATTTTTATCTTTTTCTCAACGTTTCCACAATACGAGCCATCTGGTTGGGTATTCGTATCTGCTGCGGACACTTCGGCAGACAGGCTTCGCAATCAGTACACTGGCTGGCCCACTTCTCGGCATCGGGTAGCGCCTTCTTCAGGCCTTCGGCAAACTTCAGTTTACGCTCCATATAGTCGGCAGCCTGTTTGTCGGGTAGCGGCAGCAGATGCTCGTTGACCGCCTCATTGTAGTAGGCGAAGTTGGCAGGGATATCCACACCAAACGGACAGGGCATACAATAGGCACAGGTGGTACAGGGGATGGTGGGGAAGCCAGCCATCTGGTCGGCAATCTCTGCCAGCAACTTGTTTTCCTGCTCTGTGCAAGGATCCAGTGGCGAGAAGGTAGCCACATTATCTTCCAGATGGTCCATGCGGTTCATACCACTCAGCACCGTCAGGATGTTCGTATATGAGCCCACCCAGCGGAATGCCCAGCGTGCGGTACTGTCGTCAGGACGTACAGCTTTCAGCTGGTTTGTCAGTTCCTGTGCCATATTTCCGAAGGCACCGCCTCGCAGCGGTTCCATCACCACACACTGCACCCCTACTCTCTCACATTTCTCATACAGGTATTCTGCATCGGCATCATGTCGGCGTCCCTGTCTCAACGAGGCGTGCCGCCAGTCCAGGAAGTTCATCTGTATCTGTACAAAGTCCCAGTGGTACTCCTCCTGACGGTCCAGCAGCCAGTCAAAGTCGCGCACATCGCCGTGGTACGAGAATCCCAGATGCTTGATACGCCCTTCCTCACGTTCTTTCAGCAGGAAGTCGAGGATACCGTTATCCAGGAAGCGCCCTTTCAGCGAGTCCATGCCGCCGCCGATACTGTGCAACAGGTAGTAGTCTATATAGTCCACCTTCAGACGCTCCATCGACTCCTCGTACATGCGCTTTGAGTCGTCAAAGTTCCATAGACGTCTGTTCTGGTTCGACATCTTCGTGGCCACATAGTATTTCTCTCTGGGGTGACGACACAGGGCATTGCCCATCAGCACCTCTGACTGTCCGCCCATATACATCGGAGCAGTGTCGTAGTAGTTCACGCCGTGCGCTATGGCATAGTCAACAAGCCCGTTCACCTCCTCCTGATCGTTGGGCAATCGCATCATGCCGAAGCCCAGCAACGATATCTTCTCACCCGACCCATGCTGCACCCTGTAGGTCATCTGGTTCTTCACGTCGTCGGCTTTTGGTTGGTCGTTACCAATGGTCAGCCTGCTACCTGCCAGCACATTCAGTGAATCCATTGCCATCATGGCCAATGCTGATCCTGCGCCTATTCCCAGTTTCCGCAGGAATAGTCGTCTGTTCATGTTTGTTTGCTCCTCTTTCATCTCACTACCTGCGTAAACTCAGGCTTGTCGCCTTCGGCATTGCCTACGGTCACATAGATAGTAGAGGTAGACTCCTCGCCATTGAAACCACGGCCCTTCACTGTGAACTGATAGTCAGTACCGTCAGGGGTGGTGCGCCTGCCAACAGTCTGGGGTGTGCCCAACGGGAACTGATAGCTGGAGCAGGCGGCATCGAAGAGAGCACGCTCTTCATCGGTCACAGGCTGCTGGGCTGAGTATGAGGGTAACGGTTCTACGCTGCCTTTCTTGTAGCCCTGCTCCTTCAGGAAACGGTCAAGTTCACGGGCAGCAGCCTTCACACGGGCAGTACGCACACCATAACCCTCCATGATCTGTGCCTTGGGCAATGCCTTCTTCAGTGCATCGCTCGAAGTGTTCAGACCTCCGCTACCGAAGGTACAGAAGGGAACAATCTTCTTTCCTGCGAAGTCCTCATTCTTAACCAGTGTGGCGATGGGATTGGCATAGGTGCCAAACCAGATAGGATAGCCTAGGAACACGATATCGTAGTCGGCCACCTTCTTCGTCAGCGGCTTCAGGGCTGGCATCTCTCCGCTCTGCATCTCGCGCTGACCACGCTCTATGGTCTCTTGGAAGATACCCGTATAGGGTTCCACAGCTTCTACAGCTTCCATATCGGCACCTGTCTGCTTTTGCAGTTCCTCGGCCACAGCCTTGGTAACGCCTGTTTCTGAATAGTAGAGCACCAGCATTTTCTGAGCCGATGCGGTAGTCATTGCTGCCATCATCGCAATAGAAAAAAGAAGTTTCTTCATATTCGGTTTGCTGTTTTTATAATAGCGACACGCGCGTTAAAAGATAATGGTATATTTGCCCATGAACGAGGCACCAGGCAGCAGGTGGTTCATCAGGGGCTTGTCCTTGAACTCACCCTTGAAGTCTCTGGGATCACCTAAGCCATACCACGGTTCGATGCAGACGAAGGGAGCGTCCTTGCCGTAAGGACTCCAAAAGGCACAGACTGGCGCCTTGTACTCTACCGTCACGGCAGGCTCACCATTGATATCCATCAGCATGGCACGATGCGTCTGACACTTGTGAATCTTCACCGAGTCGTTACGGAAAAAGTTGTCGTTGAGTTTCATGACACCTCCGTCAGCCTCCAACGGCACTTCCACCATATCGTGACTACCATCGATATAGCTCTTCAGCGAGTCCATCGGCTGGTCGTTATCCAGTTTGATGATACCATCCAGTTTGCCGCCAGGAACGTTGAAGGCAGGATGACCGCCTATCTGGAAGTGAATCTCCTGGTTGTCCGTGTTCTCTACATGCCAGATGACATGTATCTTGTTGTCCTCCAGACGGTAGGTCACAGCAAGGTTGAAGCGGAAGGGATACACCTTCAGCGTCTCTTCCGACTCATGCAGAGCCAGCGTCACCTTTGTTTCTGTCTGGCTGATGAGGGTGAAGTCCATGTCGCGTGCAAAACCGTGACGCGGCAGGTGATAGGTCTTGCCGTCAACCACATAGGTGTCGTTATTCACGCTGCAGACGATGGGGAACAAGATGGGCGAATGCCTGGGCCACTTCTCGCCAGCCTGCCACATATACTCCCTACCCTCTCCGTTTTTCACACTCTGGAGCTCGGCTCCCTTCTCGGCGACACGAATCACCAACTGTTCATTTCTTAGTTCAATCATAGTAATCTTTATACATTTCTCTACGCACAAGGGTCAGCCCCTTCGTGCGGAATACTGTCATTGGTGCCTGCAAAGATAGCAAACTTTTGCGAAACCTGCAAACAATTGAAGAAAAAAAATCTCTCATCTTCAATACCGAGAAAAGTTTTTGAGTTTTTTGAGAAAAATTTTCCAAGAAAAGGTTTGCCGTATCGTTATTTTTTTATACCTTTGCACTCGATTTCGGTTTTACGAAATGGAAAACTTTTCGGAAACGCGAAATTAAAAAGTTGTCCAAAACGGATAACTTCTTGACAACCAAGACTAAATAAAACAAGATAACAAAACATAACAATGGAAATCAAAAACTTTACCATCACGAAGCGAGATGGTTCCAAAGATCGCTTCTCGCTCGACAAGATCATGAACGCCATTACCAAGGCGTTCGACAGTGTGGAAGAACCTGCTGACCTAAGCACTATCTCTAAGATTATCAGCCACTTGGATATTCATGACGACATCAAAGTGGAGGATATTCAGAACCAGGTAGAGGAAGCCCTGATGCGCGAAGGCTTCTACAAGGTGGCAAAGTCTTTCATCCTCTACCGCCAGGAGCACACCGAGGATCGCGAGACGCTGGAGAAGATGATGTTCCTTTCCGAATACATGGAATCGGTCAACGCAGCCACTGGTTCAAAATATGACGCCAATGCCAATGTGGAGCACAAAAATATTGCAACCCTCATTGGTGAGCTGCCCAAATCAAACTTCATTCGCCTGAACCGTCGTCTGCTGACCGACCGTATCAAGAAGATGTACGGCAAGCAGTTGGCCGACGAGTATATCGACAAGCTGACACACCACTTTATATATAAGAACGACGAGACCTCGCTGGCCAACTACTGCGCCTCCATCACGATGTACCCCTGGCTCATTGGCGGCACCACAGCCATCGGTGGCAACTCCACAGCTCCCACCAACCTTAAGTCGTTTGCCGGTGGTTTCGTCAACATGGTGTTCATGGTCAGCTCCATGCTTTCTGGTGCCTGCGCCACTCCCGAGTTCCTCATGTACATGAACTACTTCATCGGAAAGGAATACGGCAAGGACTACTGGCAGCATCCTGACCAGCAGGCAGACCTCTCACTCAAGAAGCGCACCATCGACAAGATCATCACCGACTACTTCGAGCAGATTGTCTATACCCTGAACCAGCCTACGGGTGCACGCAACTATCAGGCAGTGTTCTGGAACGTGGCCTACTACGATAAGTACTATTTCCAGAGCATCTTCGGCGAATTCTACTTCCCCGATGGCTCACAGCCCGACTGGGACGGTCTCTCCTGGCTGCAGAAGCGCTTCATGAAGTGGTTCAACAAAGAGCGCACGAAGACCCTGCTCACCTTCCCCGTAGAGACGATGGCGCTGCTGGTTGATGAGAACGGCGAGTGTCGCGACAAGGAATGGAGCGAGTTTACAGCCGAGATGTACAGCGAGGGCCACTCCTTCTTCACCTATATGAGCGACAATGCCGACTCGCTGTCGAGCTGCTGCCGTCTGCGCAACGAGATCACAGACAACGGCTTCAGCTATACGCTGGGAGCTGGTGGTGTCAGCACAGGCTCCAAGTCGGTGCTCACCATCAACCTGAACCGCTGCATCCAGTATGCCGTGAACAACAACATGGACTATCTGGAGTATCTGGGCACCATCATCGACCTCTGCCACAAGGTACAGACAGCCTACAACGAGAACCTCAAGGAGCTGCAGGCCCACGGCATGCTGCCGCTGTTCGATGCCGGCTACATCAACATCAACCGCCAGTATCTCACCATCGGTATCAACGGACTGGTAGAGGCTGCCGAGTTCATGGGACTGAAGATTACACCCAACGATGAGTACAAGGCCTTCGTACAGGGCATCCTCGGACTCATCGAGAAGTACAACCGCCAGTATCGCACCAAGGAGCTGATGTTCAACTGCGAGATGATTCCTGCTGAAAACGTAGGTGTGAAGCACGCCAAGTGGGATCGTGAGGACGGCTACTTCGTACCTCGCGACTGCTACAACTCCTATTTCTACGTGGTTGAGGACGACTCGCTCTCAGTCATCGACAAGTTCAAGCTCCACGGCGCACCTTACATCGAGCACCTCACAGGTGGTTCGGCCCTCCACATGAACCTTGAGGAGCATCTGTCGAAGGAGCAGTACCTGAAGCTGCTGGAGGTAGCCGCCAAGGAGGGATGCAACTACTTCACCTTCAACATCCCCAACACCGTGTGCAACGAGTGCGGACACATCGACAAGCGCTATCTGCACGAGTGTCCCGTCTGCCACTCCAAGAACGTGGACTACATGACGCGTATCATCGGTTATCTGAAGCGCGTTAGCAACTTCTCGCAGCCACGCCAGGAAGAGGCCGCAAGGAGATATTACGCTCATGCATGATATCTCAATTGAGAATTGAAAACTGTGAATTGAAATGCTAAAATACGTTAATACAGGGGTTGTTTTTCAGGAAATCCCCGACGAGGTTACGCTGGCCATCAACATCAGCAACTGCCCTTGTCGGTGCCCAGGCTGTCACAGCCATTATCTTTGGGAAGACATCGGTATTCCCTTAACAACCGAGGCGCTCGACGATTTTGTGGAGCGCTTCGGTACTGATGTCACCTGCTTCGCCTTCATGGGAGGCGATGCCGACCCCAAGCGTGTCAACCAGCTGGCCCAGTACATCCAAGAGACCTATCCACAGTACAAGGTGGCGTGGTACAGCGGTCGTCTGCGCATTCCCTCGGAGGTCCGCAAGACCGACTTCGACTACATCAAGATAGGTCCCTACATCCGTCATCTAGGCCCCCTGAAGAGTCCCACCACCAACCAGCGCCTTTACCGTCAGACTGAGAACGGCGAATTCGAGGACATCACCTACCGTTTCTGGCGGAAAGTAGCCCTGTAAGCTCAAATCATTTTGTGTTTCAATCTTTTTTTGTACCTTTGCACCTTGATATGAAACAGATAGTGATAATAGGTATGGTGCTGCTGATGGCTGCATGCAGCGGACAGGCACCAAAGACGGAGACCCAGCAGAAGGACTCCATAGTAACAGCACGCGACGTAGCCGAACAGAAACTGGAACAGGCCGTGACACTGGCAGACAGTCTGACGCAAGCCTACGAACAGCTGGCAAAGGAGGAAGCTGAACAGGCTGCCTACGTGATAGAAAACGCCACGAAGCTGGCTGAGGATGCCCCAGAGGTGGTCCGTCTGAACGAAATACGCCTTCAGTTGGCCGACCTGCAGAGCAGGAAGACTGCGGCTGAAGGTCAGGTGAAGTACCTGAAAAGACAGTTGAAGACAGAGGATTGATAGTTCTCGCATGTGAGCAATCAAAGGTCGAGCAGACTATTGATTGTGTTAAAAAACACAAAGCGCAGCAAAAACTCTCAACTCTCAACTCTCAACTCTCAACTAAAAATAGTACCTTTGCACCCTGATATGGATAGATTCGAGAAAACAAACGGTCAGTTCGAGGCTGCCATCGCCGAGTGCAGGGCGCTGTTCCAGAAGAAGTTACACGACTATCGTGCCTCGTGGCGCATCCTGCGTCCGGCATCGCTCACCGACCAGCTTTTCATCAAGGCCAAGCGCATCCGTTCGCTGGAAATCAAGAAGGAATCGCTGGTGGGCGAAGGCATTCGTCCTGAGTTCGTGGCGCTGATCAACTACGGCATCGTGGGTCTGATACAGCTGGAGAAAGGCTTTGCCGATACAGTCGATATCGACAACGACGAGGCCATGCGGCTCTATGACCATTACGCTCAGGAGGCTTTGGAGCTGATGAAGAAGAAGAACCACGACTATGACGAGGCGTGGCGCGGCATGCGTGTAAGTTCCTATACCGACCTCATCCTGACCAAGATTGAGCGTATCAAGGAGATTGAGAACCTCAGCGGCGCGACGCTTGTCTCTGAAGGCATCGACGCCAACTATATGGACATCATCAACTACTCGGTCTTTGGACTGATTAAATTGAAAGCTTGAAAAAGATCGCCGTTAACTGCTGTCGTCTGCTGCTGGCCGTCGTGTTCATCCTATCGGGATTCGTGAAGGCCGTCGACCCGTTGGGCACGCAGTACAAGATTGGCGATTACCTCACGGCCATGCACCTGGGCGGCGTGCTACCCGATATGGCCATACTCATAGCATCAGTAGGATGGTCGGCACTGGAGTTCTGTCTGGGAATCTTCATGCTGTTCTCCATCCGCAGGCGATTCACCTCGCGCTGCATGGTGCTGATCATGGCGGTGATGACGCCGCTGACCCTCTGGCTGGCACTGGCCAACCCCGTGACGGACTGCGGTTGCTTTGGCGACGCCATCGTACTGACCAACTGGCAGACGTTCTGGAAGAACATAGTGCTGCTGGCCGCTGCCATTATCGTGGCACGCTGGCCGAAAGAGATGTTTCGCTTTGTGAGTGAGAGCAACCAGTGGATTGTCATCAACTACTCGGCGCTGTTCATCCTGGCCATCTCCGTGTGGAGTCTCTACGACCTGCCACAGTTCGACTTCCGCCCCTACCACGTGGGAGCCAACATCAGGGAGGGCATGGTTGAGAAGGAAGCGCCCAAGTTTGAGACCACCTACATCATGGTGAAGGACGGCCGACAACAGGAGATGAGCGAGGCCGAATACCTGCGCATCTGGGAAGACAGCACGTGGCAGTGCATCGACACCAGGACGGTGCAGGTGAGCGAGGGCAAGGCTGCCCCCATCCACGACTTCACGATGGTGATGGCAGAGACTGGCGAAGACGTGACAGCCGACGTGCTGAGCGACAAGGGCTATACCTTCCTGCTGGTGTCACCCCATCTGGAGCAGGCCGACGACTCGAACCTGGACCGCATCAACCAGATATACGAGTTCTGTCAGGAGTACCACTACCGTTTCTACGGTATGACAGCCAGCGGCGACAAAGCCATCGAGCAGTGGCGCGACAGGACGGGAGCAGAATACGCCTTCTGCATCTGTGACGAGATTGCGCTGAAGACCGTCATCAGGAGCAATCCTGGTCTGGTGCTCATCAAGGACGGCACCGTCATCCGCAAGTGGAGCCACAACCGTCTGCCTGACGACACACAGTTGGCAGCACCACTGGAGAAATCAGAGCTGGGACAGATGCCCCAGGACTCCGTGCCAGGCAAAATCCTGCGAATCCTACTGTGGTTCGTACTGCCCCTGGCGCTGCTCACCATCGCCGACCGCACATGGATGTGGACCCGTTGGATAAGAAGAAAAAATAGAATATTTAACCCAATCAAACAAAACAACAAAACAATGAGAAAGAAGATTGTAGCCGGCAACTGGAAGATGAACATGAACCTCCAGGACGGTATCGCTCTGGCAAAAGAGCTGAACGAGACTTTGAAGGCTGAGAAGCCCAACTGTGGTGTAGTCATCTGCACACCTTTCATCCACCTGGCAAGCATTGCCCAGTTCCTCGATCAGGACATCATCGGTCTGGGTGCCGAGAACTGCGCCGACAAGGAGAAGGGTGCTTTCACTGGTGAGGTTAGCGCCGAGATGGTAAAGAGCACAGGTGCTCAGTACGTCATCCTGGGTCACTCAGAGCGTCGCGAGTACTACCACGAGACTCCCGAGATCCTGAAGGAGAAGGTGCTGCTGGCACAGAAGAACGGTCTGAAGGTCATCTTCTGCATCGGCGAGAGCAAGGAAGAGCGCGAGGCAGGCAAGCAGAACGAGGTGGTGAAGGCCGAACTCGAGGGTTCTGTGTTCAACCTCGCTGAGGAGGACTTCCGCAAGATCGTCATCGCCTACGAGCCCATCTGGGCCATCGGTACTGGTCTGACCGCTACCGCTGAGCAGGCTGAGGAGATCCACGCTTACATCCGCTCCATCATCGCAGAGAAGTATGGCAAGGCTGTGGCTGACGACACCACCATCCTCTATGGCGGTTCTTGCAAGGCCAGCAACGCTCCTGAGCTGTTTGCTAAGCCCGACATCGACGGTGGCCTCATTGGTGGCGCTTCGCTGAAGTGTGCCGACTTCAAGGGCATCATCGACGCCTTTAAATAAAGTTCAAAAAGTTCAAAAAGTAAAAAGGTTTAAAGGAATTAAAAGGAACATGCTTATGAAAACAAAACAATATCAGCATATTGTCAAAAAGGTATTCATGGTCTTACCTTTTTACCTTTTTACTTTTTTACCTTCTTCTGCCCAGACCTTTACTGAGCGTGTACAGCAAAGCATGACGGGCGAGGGTACGGTGATCATCTATCACGACACCCTCATCGACCAGTTGGTGAACAACCCACCAACCCTGCATAAACACCCCGACAAGCCTGCGGCTACCACCAAGACGCAGCACGTCACACAGACGCCTGTCAAACCCATACAACAGTCGGGCGTTACCAACGAAGGCAACACCACGCAGGATACCGACAGCGTCAGCGGCATCGCCTACAAGCGCTACAAGACCACTGGCTATCGCGTGCAGGTGTTCCGCAGCGGCAACACGGGCAACGACCGTCAGCAGGCCGAGGCAGCAGGCAGCAAGATCAGAAACGCCTATCCTGACGAAGACGTCTATGTGGAGTTCTTCGCACCCGACTGGACCTGTCGCGTGGGCAACTACCGTGACATCGAGGATGCACGCCACATGCGCGACGCTCTGCGCAAGATGGGATTCGACGCTGCCACCATCGTCAGAGGCAAAATCATCATCAAAGTGCCGCAAGAAAATTAAAATTGTGAATTGAAA
>Ga0247610_10004777_pt1 | contig 14398 bp, 13 predicted proteins | sample 174DNAGHGhighgp2_FD_193483 | JGI IMG/M metagenome (GOLD analysis project Ga0247610, IMG submission 193483) | Sheep rumen microbial communities from Palmerston North, Manawatu-Wanganui, New Zealand - 1742 DNA GHGhigh gp2 | ecosystem: Host-associated > Mammals > Digestive system > Stomach > Rumen... | reverse complement strand
ACCCCTTGAAGACGACAAGGTAGATAGGGCATGAGTGGAAGTGTGGTAACATACGCAGCGGAGTGTCACTAATCGGTCGAAAGCTTGATCTGTGCGGAGCACTTGGCGAGGATGAGCGCAAGCGAGATCCGAGCTTAGTGCGTGCCATGCACCGGTACTTAACGAGGACGAGCGAAAGCGAAGGCCGAGTTTAGTAACGGGGCAATGAGCGGAAGCAAGTATAGCGTACCAGGTTCCCGGGTTCTGTGTTCGGTTTTGAGGGTACAACATACCTAATAATCCTCGATAGCTCAATGGTAGAGCACGCGGCTGTTAACCGCGGGGTTGTAGGTTCGAGCCCTACTCGGGGAGTTTTTTTATTTTCGGAGTATATTTCGTTTTTTTTATTTTAGGCATTTTTTTATTTCAGTCGTTTTTCCCAGGCTTTCATTCAGAGATAATCCTTAATAACGAGTCACGTTTTTTTCCTATCCTTTTCCGGCATCCTTGCAATAACAACAATTGTCCACACAATAACAATATTCACTGCATTATTGTTCTAATTCTCGTTCATTTCTGTATTATTTCAAAAACACTGCCCTAAAAAACCCTTATTTTTCGGGCTTTTTCACAACATCTATGATTGAAACATCCGCAACTACAATATCTAGCGATTATGTTGCACTCATGTTAATTCCTTTCCTGCCGATATATATAATGTAAGGAGGTAAGAAACATGAGACAGAATAAATTACAGAACAAAGGTGTATCGTTAGTAGAACTGCTTGTAGTGATCTCCATCATGGCAATCCTGGCAATCGTGATCACTCCCCAGTTGATCAAATATACGGACGACGCGAAAAAGGTGAAGGATATCGCAGCGGCAAACACGATCGGAACATCGCTGGAGCGTCTCCTGATCATGGACGAACAGGCTTATGACCAGTGGAATGCGATCGGCAAGCACGGCAGCCACGTAGAATACCAGGTCGTGGATTACATGGGTGAGACTTACGAACTGACGAACGTATTCGAGTTTGCAATGACGTCTAAGCGTAACGGCATACTTCGCGATGCAAGAGGAGACTGCAAATACCTGCGTCAGGCACTCATTGACGAGATCGCGATCAATAAACTGAGACTGAACTACACGAAGTACAGCTGCGGCCTGCTCCGCATCGGCAAGCGTCTTTCCGACGGCAGAGTCGAAGTATGGATGTGCCCGGTTCCGAACAATACCGACGGCGAAGGAAAGACCAACGGATGGCTTTACTACCGCCTGTATCCGGATACGGATCCGCGCTTCATGAGCGACGAAGCTCCCATCGGCATCAACGCAAAAGGTCAGGCCGGCAGAACCTTCTGATCCTTCGGAAACAGAGAGAAAGAAAGCGGGACAGCGTTACAGCGGTCCCGCTTTTTTATTGTTTTTCGGGGTTTAAGGTTGAAAAAAATGCAATGATTGCTTATAATACTATTCTGTGCGGAGTGAAGGACTCCGCAGTGATCTGTTTGGGAGGATAACTATGTTTTGTTCTAGATGCGGACAGAAGTTAAAAGAAGGAACGCATTTCTGTACGAGATGCGGATACAAACAGGATATTCCTGCGACGGCGGAGATGACGGAAGCGGAAGGAAATATGCAGGAAGTGACCCTGACGGAAGCGATGGAAGATCCGGAGCCGGAAGCGCCCGAGAAAGCAGCTGAGGAAACGAAAGAAGCTGCAGAGAGCGCACCGGAGGAAAAGGCAAAAGAAGAAAGTGCAGAGGAAACTGCTGCGGAGGCGAAGGAAGAGGAAACTTCCGAGAGCGGGGTACAGATCGATGCGACGGAGCTGGCAAGAGCGGGCAGTGTGGCAGCGGAGGAGCATGAGCGGAGAGTCCGCGAGGCCGAGGAAGCGGCACAGGCAAAGCAGGCGCAGGAGGCGGCCACAGTAAATGCCGCTGCACAGCCGGCAAAAAAAGAGAACAAATCACTGCCGATCATCATCGGTATCGCCCTTGCGGCTGTACTTGTGATCGTACTTGCGGTGGTGCTGATCCCGAAGCTTACGGATAACGGCAGGAGCAGAAACCGTAACCGGGACAAAGAGGAACCGCAGACTGCAGAGACCGGGACCGAAGAGCCGGAAGTGGTTGCAGAACCCGAGCCGGAGCCGGTGCTGTATAGTGTGGAAATTTCGGCGGTTGATGCAAACGGAGACCTGATCGAAGAGGTTACGGTGGAGATCATCTCCGGAGATACCGTGACAGATACCGTGATGACATCGGAGGACGGAAGCGCCTGGATCGATCTTTATCCCGGAACGTATTCCCTCCGTTTCACCAAGGACGGTTTTTCGGAGGATTATGAGAATGTCGTCATCGGCGATGATGAGACCGGTGATATCATGGCAGTCGGCCAGCTGACGGCGATCCCCGTGGAAGTGGAGATCTTTGCACAGCCGGCATCCATGAGAGAAGGCCTCGAGGGGATCGAGGTTACCGTGTATGACGGAAACGGCGAAGAGATCGGCATGGAAGAGACCGATGACAAGAGCATGGTCAGCTTTGATCTGATCTACGGCGATTACCGTGTGGATTTCCATTACGACGGATTCTTTGACGAGACGATGTATATCACGGTAGACGGACCGGACAGTTACCGCCAGCTTCTCGTACCGAAGATGGAGGATGAATCGGCACTTTCCGAGACTGTATTCATCCTGCTGGAGTGGAACGGCGATTATGATCTGGATGTATGCCTCTTCAACTCCGCGCTGAAGCAGTATGTATGCGCAAAGACTCCGCTGGATGAGTACAACAACTTCATTTACAGCGACAATAACGGTGTCCAGGGATACGAGCTTCTCTGCCTGCGCAACCGCTATAAAGAAGGCGCACAGACGGTATATGTCGTAGATGTGGAAAATGCGCAGAACTGGGAATATTCCCCGATGGAAGCGGACGGATTCACCTTAAAGATCTATACGGAGGACGGTGTGGATATCGTCGAGCCGCAGGAGGAGCAGAATTCGCCGGCCTGGGCTGCATTCTACTACGAGGACGGCCTTCGTCATGAGCTGAACGAGTATATCTACGAAGAGACCGCTCTGGAGTGGACGAAAGATATCAAGCCCGTAGAGTAGACATAAGTCCCGAAAATCAAGAAAAGATTGATTTTTTAGCGGTGAACCTTTATAATATTATCCTGTGAGTATATGGACAGATCCGAAGAGAAAAAAGCGAAGGACAGGAAGCAGACAATACAGCTTCTGACGATGATCTCGCAGTTCGGCATCCATATGCTGGTGCCGATCATCCTCTGCTTTTATGTGGGGTATCGCCTGGATCGGCATTTTGGAACGTCTTACCTGACGGTGATACTGTTCTTCGTCGGGGCGCTTGCGGGATTTCGCAATGTTTATCTCATGGCGAAACGGTACGCGAAGAACGATCCGGAACGGATGCATACCTACGCGGAAAACGCGGATGACGAGGACGAAGACCGCCTATGAAAGAGAGATGGATCAGGCATTACGCTCTGGCGGAGCTCTGGATCGGGATCGCAGGCTGGGCGGTGATCGCAGAGATCGTCATTCTGCTGATCACGAAGGACCGTCTGTATCACAGTCTCGGTCTGTTGCTGGGGACGGCAGGAGCAGTCTTTATGGCGGCTCATATGGAGTATACGATCGGAAAAGCGCTCGGCTTTGATGAAAAGGGAGCGAAAGCGGTCTTCTGGCAGGGATATCTCCTGCGGTACTTTGCGGCGGCGGCATTGCTGCTGATCGCATCGTTCAGCGGAAAGATGAATCCGATCACGGTCTTTGCCGGACTGTTGCTGATGAAGATCTCGGCGTACACAGCGCCGTTTACACACCGCATATCGGAAGCGGTCTGCGGGAAAGAAGCGTTTGAAAGGGAAATGGTTCCGGAGGAGGAGCAGTATCCGGAAGAGTTCGCCGAAAAACGTGAAGAAGAAAAATCGAAACTTACGAAAGGTATGACTTGCGTATGAACCTGTTGTTATCATCCGATGATCTGGGCTTTATGATCAAAGGTGTCTTCAAGATCGGAGACACGGGACTGTATATTACGACTTCACATATCTGCCTTTTGATCGTTGTACTGACGCTCACGGTGTTCAGCTTTTTTGCAAAGCATGCGATGAAAAAAGCGTCAGATGTTCCCACCGGTTTTCAGAATGTGATCGAGCTGATGGTTGAGTTTCTGGACGGACTCGTGAAAAGCACGATGGGAAAAAATGCAACGGGATTTCTGAATTACATCGGTACGATCTTCGTCTTTATCCTGTTCAGCAATATCTCCGGTTTATTCGGACTTCGTCCGCCCACGGCGGATTACGGTGTGACGTTCCCTCTCGGTATTCTCACGTTCACACTCATCACTTTCAACAAGTTTAAACATCAGAAGGTCAGCGGAGTGATCAAGGGACTTTGTGATCCCTGGCCGTTCTGGCTTCCGATCAACCTGATCGGTGACTTTGCGGTGCCGATCTCGCTTTCCCTTCGTCTGTTTGCAAACGTGCTTTCCGGCACGGTTATGATGGCACTGGTATACGGGCTTCTTTCGATGGTGGCTTATGTATGGCCGGGTGTACTGCATGTTTACTTTGATATGTTCTCGGGGGCGATACAGACTTACGTATTCTGTATGCTGACGATGACGTATATATCCGATGCGATCGGAACAGACTAATCTTAAGGAGGAATCAATCAATGGAAGGTATGTTCAATGACCAGTTTATCCTCGGTTGCTCGGCGATCGGTGCAGGCCTTGCGGTAATCGCAGGTATCGGACCGGGTGTCGGTCAGGGTATCGCGGCAGGTCACGCAGCTGCAGCAGTAGGTCGTAATCCGGGTGCAAAGGGTGATGTCACCTCTACGATGCTTCTGGGACAGGCGGTTGCAGAGACGACCGGTCTGTATGGTCTGCTTGTTGCAATGCTTCTGATGTTCGTACATCCGCTCAAGGCACTGTAAGAAGAACCTGTAAACTATCGAAAGGAGGCTTACGGGCTTGCATACGGGAACATTTATGCTGCTCAGTGAAGCGAGCGACTACTCCAGAATGTTTGGTCTGGATCTTCAGCTCCTCTTTGACTCGGGGCTGACGCTTCTGGCTGTTTTTGCACTTTTCCTGATCCTCTCCTATAACCTGTTCAATCCGGCAAGAAAGATGCTGACGGATCGTAAGAACAGGATCGAGAATGATCTTGCAACGGCTGCAAGCGATAAAGAAGAAGCGCTGAAGCTCAAGGAAGAGTACGAGAACAAGCTCAAAGAAGTTGATCGGGAAGTCGATCAGATCCTGAGCGATGCGAGAAAACGTGCGCTGGCCAGCGAGAGTAAGATCCTGGCGGAGGCACGCGAAGAGGCTGCGGGTATCATCGAGCGGGCGAATGCAGAGGCAGAGCTTGCGAAGAAGAACGTCAAGGACGAAGTCAAGCAGGAGATGATTTCCATTGCTTCCCTGATGGCAGGAAAGGTCGTGGCACAGAAGATCGACACGACGGTACAGGCTTCGCTGCTGGATGAGACACTCAGAGAGATAGGGAACGAGACATGGCAAAGCTAGCACCCGCTGTATACGGTGAGGCGCTTTACGAGCTCGCCGTTGAGCAGAAAAAAACCGATCAGCTTTACGAAGAGGTTTTGGCAGTGCAGGAGATCCTGCGTACCAATCCCGAACTTTCCGTGCTGATGAATCATCCCAAGGTCTCGAAAGAAGAGAAACTCCGTGTCGTGGAGGAAGTTTTCCACGGGCGCGTGGATGATGAGATCACGGGGCTTTTCCGTCTCCTGCTGCAGAAGGATCGCTACGGGAGTGTGGACGGAGTGCTGGAGGATTTTGTATCCAAGGTAAAAGAAGCCAAAGGGATTGGCGTGGCACAGGTCAGTTCCGCGGTAGAGCTTACGGCTCCGCAGAAACAGGCGCTCCGGCAGAAACTTTTGGATACCACCTCTTATCGGGAGATGGAAGTGAACTATGCGGTCGATGAGACACTGATCGGCGGTCTGGTGATCCGGATCGGTGACAGGGTCGTTGATTCGAGCATCCGTACCAAACTGGACGGACTCAAGCGGGAGATGCTCGAGGCGCAGGTATAAGTTACGTGTCCGTCGGGGTTTAGGTCCGCGGAACCAACGGTAACATTTATTCTTTAGAAAGGGCGAACAGATCCATGAATTTAAGACCAGAAGAAATCAGCTCGGTGATCAAGGATCAGATCAAGCGTTACGCCGACAAACTGGAAGTATCCGATGTGGGTACGGTCATCCAGGTGGCGGACGGTATCGCGCGTGTGCACGGCCTGCAGAATGCGATGCAGGGCGAGCTCCTTGAGTTTCCGGGAGAAGTCTACGGCATGGTCATGAACCTGGAGGAGGACAACGTCGGTGCCGTTCTCCTTGGTTCCGGCCGTAACATTAATGAGGGCGATACGGTCAAAACCACCGGACGCGTGGTTGAGGTTCCGGTTGGTGATGTTCTTCTCGGACGTGTCGTCAATGCACTGGGACAGCCGATCGACGGCAAGGGACCGATCGATACGAACAAGTTCCGTCAGATCGAACGAGTCGCTTCCGGCGTTATCACGAGACAGTCGGTCAACACGCCGCTGCAGACGGGTATCAAGGCAATCGACTCCATGGTGCCGATCGGACGCGGACAGCGTGAGCTGATCATCGGTGACCGTCAGACCGGTAAGACGGCGATCGCAATCGATACGATCATCAATCAGAAGGGGCAGAATGTGAAGTGCGTGTACGTTGCCATCGGCCAGAAGGCATCGACGGTCGCTTCCATCGTTAAGACGCTCGAAGAGTTCGGGGCAATGGCCTACACGACGGTCGTTGCATCGACGGCATCCGAGCTGGCTCCTCTTCAGTATATCGCACCTTATGCGGGATGCGCGATGGGTGAGGAATGGATGGAAAACGGTGAGGACGTCCTCGTGATCTACGATGACCTGTCCAAACATGCTACGGCATACCGTACACTCTCCCTGCTTCTGAGACGTCCGCCCGGGCGTGAGGCTTATCCGGGTGATGTCTTCTATCTGCACTCGAGACTGCTCGAGCGTGCGGCACGTATGAGCAAAGAATACGGCGGCGGCTCCCTGACGGCACTTCCGATCATCGAGACGCAGGCAGGCGATGTATCCGCATATATCCCGACCAACGTTATTTCCATTACGGACGGTCAGATCTATCTGGAGACCGAGATGTTCAACTCCGGTTTCCGTCCTGCGATCAATGCAGGTCTGTCGGTATCGCGAGTCGGCGGTTCCGCACAGATCAAGGCAATGAAAAAGATCGCGGGCCCGATCCGTCTGGAGCTTGCACAGTACCGCGAGCTGGCTGCGTTCTCGCAGTTCGGTTCCGAGCTGGATGCGGATACCAAGGAGCGTCTTGCACAGGGTGAACGTATCCGTGAGATGCTGAAGCAGCCGCAGTACAAGCCGATGGCGGTCGAGTACCAGGTCATCATCATTTATGCGGCGACGAAGAAGTATCTGCTCGATATCGCGGTAGAGGATGTGCTCCGCTTCCAGGAAGAGCTCTTCGAGTATATCGATACGAAGTATCCGGAGATCCCCGAATCGATCCGTAAGGACAAGGAGATCAGCGAAGATACGGAGAAGACGCTGGTGAAGGCGATCGAGGCATTTAAAGAGTCCTTCCGCTAAACTTTAAGGAACAGGTGAATGAATTATGGCTTCGATGAGAGATATCAAGCGGCGCAGGGGCAGCATCGAAAGCACACAACAGATCACGAAGGCGATGAAACTCGTCTCGACGGTAAAGCTCCAGAGAGCAAAGGCTCGGGCGGAGCAGTCGAAGTTTTATTTCAACGCGATCTATGATACCGTGACTTCGATCCTCGCGAAAGCGCAGAGCATCGAGCATCCGTACTTAAAAGCAGGCGACAGCGGAAAGAAAGCCGTCATCCTGATCACTTCCAACAAGGGACTGGCGGGCGGTTACAACTCCAATGTGATCAAGCTACTCACGAAGGATCCGGCATTTACTCCGGAAAACACGAAAGTGTATGCCATCGGAAAAAAGGGTAAGGATGCGATGGTCCGTGGCGGATTCGAGATCATGAAGGATTATTCCGAAGCGATCGAGGAGCCGAACTACCAGGACGGGATGCAGATCACCGCAGAGCTGTTGAAAGAATTTAAGGCGGGCGAGATCAGTGAGATCTATCTGGCATATACCTATTTCAAAAATACGGTAAGCCACCGTCCCACGATGCTGAAACTCCTTCCCGTAGATCTTGACGAGACCGCCGGGGGACCGGACGGGGATGTCGAGACCGGCGTGAGCGAAAGTGAAGAAGAGAAGAGCACGCCGATGAACTTCGAGCCGGAGGATGAGGAAGCACTGAACCTCATCATCCCGAAGTATCTGGCAAGCCTGATCTACGGTGCACTCGTAGAGGCACAAGCAAGTGAGAACGGCGCGCGTATGCAGGCAATGGACAACGCGACGAACAATGCGACGGAAATGATCGACCATCTGACCCTGCTCTACAACAGAGCACGTCAGGGCAAGATCACGACGGAGTTGACGGAGATCATTGCAGGCGCGGATGCGATCAGCTGAGAACTTTATTTTAAGAAAGGATAATTAGGACATGGCAGAGGAAAAGAAGGGCAGACTGACACAGGTTGTCGGCGCGGTGCTGGACATCAAGTTTGACGGAGGACTGCCGGAGATCAATGAAGCGATCCGTATCGATCGTCCGAACGGCGAGAAACTGATCGTGGAGGTTGCGCAGCATCTGGGTGACGATACCGTCCGCTGTGTCGCAATGGGACCGACCGACGGTCTCGTGAGAGGCATGGATGCCATCGCTACCGGGGCTCCGATCAAGGTTCCGGTCGGTGAGAATACGCTGGGACGTATCTTCAACGTTCTCGGTGAGCCGATCGATGAGCAGCCGGCTCCGACGGATGTGACCTATGAGCCGATCCACAGACCGGCACCTGCTTTCAAAGAGCAGTCTACGGAGCAGCAGCTTTTGGAGACCGGTATCAAGGACGTCGATCTGCTTTGTCCTTATCAGAAGGGCGGAAAGATCGGACTCTTCGGAGGCGCGGGCGTAGGTAAGACCGTCCTGATCCAGGAGCTGATCCGAAACATCGCTACCGAGCATGACGGTTATTCCGTTTTCACCGGTGTAGGTGAGCGTACCCGTGAGGGTAATGACCTTTACTACGAAATGAAGGAGTCCGGCGTTATCGACAAGACGGCCATGGTCTTCGGACAGATGAATGAGCCGCCCGGGGCACGTATGCGTGTCGGCCTTACCGGACTGACGATGGCAGAGTATTTCCGTGATAAGGGCGGAAAGGACGTGCTTCTGTTCATCGATAACATCTTCCGTTTTACGCAGGCAGGTTCCGAGGTTTCCGCACTGCTCGGACGTATGCCTTCCGCCGTCGGTTATCAGCCGACGCTGCAGACCGAGATGGGTGCGCTCCAGGAGCGTATCACATCCACCAAGGACGGTTCCATCACTTCCGTACAGGCCGTATACGTGCCTGCGGATGACCTGACCGACCCGGCACCTGCGACGACGTTCGCACATCTGGATGCAACGACGACGCTGTCCCGTGCGATCTCCGAGCAGGGTATCTATCCTGCAGTGGACCCGCTGGATTCCACGTCTCGTATCCTCGACCCGCGTATCGTCGGTGAGGAGCATTATCAGGTAGCCCGTGGCGTACAGGAGATCCTCCAGCGTTACAAAGAGCTGCAGGATATCATCGCGATCCTCGGTATGGACGAGCTTTCCGAAGAAGACAAGCAGGTCGTCAGCCGTGCACGTAAGGTGCAGAGATATCTGTCGCAGCCGTTCTTCGTAGCGACGCAGTTTACCGGTATGGAAGGAAAGTATGTGCCGATCTCCGAGACCATCCGCGGATTCAAAGAGATCCTCGCCGGTAAGCATGACGACATCCCCGAGAGCTGCTTCCTGAATGCCGGAACGATCGACGAGGTCGTAGAGCGCGCAAACAAAAAATAAGAAGGCGAAGTAGAAGGTATGGCAGAAACATATAAGCTGAAGATCGTTACTCCCGAAAAGCTTTTCTACGAAGGCGATGTGGAGATGACGGAGTTTAATACGACGGAAGGCGAAGTCGGTATCTATAAAAAACATGTACCGATGACTGTCATCGTCAGCCCGGGCGTGCTCACGATCACGGAGCCGGAGGGCGAAAAGAAGGCAGCGCTTCATGCCGGATTCGCCGAGATCCTGCAGGAAAACGTGACGATCCTTGCGGAGCTCATCGAGTGGGCAGGGGATATCGACGAAGAGAGAGCCGTATCCGCCGGAGAGAGAGCGAGACAGCGGATCGCCGAGCGGACGGACGATACCGATATCGACCGCGCGGAAGCGGCGCTGAAACGTTCCATCGCACGTATCCAGGCACTGAAGTAAGAAAAGAAAAATAATCGTAAATGGATCACAGCCTCCTCATTCCGGGGAGGCTGTGTCAGTATGTAGGGATGAACCGGGACAAACATTTCAGCCTGAAGCTGATCAAAATCATATATCTCGCGGCGGTGTTCCTGATCGCGCTTGTGATCCTGAGCGGACTGATGAACCGCGGAAACACCGACATGACGATGGAGATGCCGCCGGCATCGTTTCCGACCGTTACCTTTGTCACGGACGGCATGCAGTACAACCGCATGTATGCCAGGGTGCAGGAGGCGGATATCACGCGTCTTCGGGAACACCTGACACCGGTTCGGGACAAGCGGGAACTTTCCGTGATCATCGATACCTACGGGACAGATATCGAAGCCCTCTCGTTTCAGGTGCGGAGTCTGATCGACGGACGGCTGATCGAAGACACCCCGATCTATGATTACGTCCATAACGGAGACCGCATTACCGCGGAGTTCGCTTTAAAAGATCTGATCCGTGAAGATATCGAGTACTCGCTTTGCATCCTGCTGGAAACGTCGCGCGGAGAAAAACTGCATTATTACACCAACGTGATCCGGAATGATTCGATCGGATGCAGGGAAAAACTGGAGTACGCGCTGTATTTTAACCGCATGAGTTTTGACCGCGTCCATGCGGGAGAGGAACTGCCCACGTATCTCGAGAGTAATGCACGCGGAGATAATTCGACTTTTGCCCGTGTGGATATCCACTCCTCGCTGGAGCAGGTCACCTGGGGGAATCTGAACATCCATCCGGCCACCGATGTGATCGCTACCATCGGCGAGATGGATCCCGATACCGCGGAGATCAGCATCGACTATATCGCGGAGATCCCGTCCGAAAAAAGCCCGACGTATTATCTGATCAAAGAGTATTACCGCTTCCGGCAGGGAAACGAGCGCATGTATCTTCTGGCATACGAGCGCACGATGGAGGAAGTCTTTGACCGGGAAAGCTGGACGATCGCGAACAACAAGATCTCCCTCGGCATCACCGGAGAAAACGTGCAGATGACGGAGAGCAAAGACGGAAACTATCTGGCTTTCGTCGCATCCGGCAGACTTTACAGTTACGACGTCAACGGGAATAAACTCGCGGACATCTTCAGTTTTTACGACAGCACTGATGTGACGGATCCGCGTGCGGCGAGACAGGATTACCGGATCCGTGTATTTCAGGCGGATGAGACAGGAAACATCCGCTTTATGGTCTACGGAAATATGAACTGCGGGATCCATGAGGGCTGCTGCGGAGTTTCCGTTTACTATTATGACAGCATGCAGAATTCCATCGAGGAGGAGCTGTTTCTGCCCTATGACGGGGATTTTGCACACTTAAGAGCCGAGCTGTCCGGTGTCTGCTACGCGAATAACGCGGAACGCTGCTATCTGGCCTTCGGCGAAAATGTCTACGAGATCCGGCTGGAATCGCATTATGTCAGGACTCTGGCGGACGGGGAAAAGATCTCGCGTCTGCAGGCTTCCGACAGCGGGCGCTGTATCGCCTGGAGCGAAGGCGCGGATCCGTATGCTTCGCAGACGATCGTGTATATGGATCTGGACCGGGGCCAGGAGCAGAGGATCCATGCGGAGAACGGGCAGTATCTGATGCCGCTCGGATTCTTCGGGGATGACCTGATCTACGGGGAGGCCGACATCCGGGATGTCAGTACGGATCTGTCCGGACATATCACGTTTCCGATGAGCAAAGTTTGCATCCGCGGTATTTCGGGAAGACTGTTGAAAGAATACAGCGAAGAAGGGATCTACATCTCTTCCGCCGAACGGGTGGATGACATGATCATGCTGCACCGTATGCGCCGGGAAGAGGACGGCAGCATGACGGTCATTGCGGATGACCAGATCCTGAATAATGAAGAAGGCGGAGGCGTAAAGAATCCGATCGAGACGGCGGTGACGGAAAACTATGAAACGCTGGTCCAGATCGCTCTGCGCGCGGAGATCAATACGGGCGCCATGCAGATCCTCGATCCCCGTCAGGTCATTTACGAAGGTGAGCGGACGATAAATATCGAGCGGAAAGAAACCGTCCGTCCGGGATATGCCTATTACGAACGCGGGGAACTGCAGGCGGAATATGAAGAAATTTATGAGCCGTTTAGCAGAGCCTACGAGGGTAACGGGATCGTCCGGACATCGCAGGCGCAGTTCCTGTATCGAAGGAAAAACCTGCCGCAGCGAAATCAGATCATGGCGATCAGCGGTATGTCCCTGGGGCCCGATGCGACGCCGGCGGAGCTCAGGACGGAATGTATCCGGGAAATGCTTGTATTTGCGGGCAGTGCGGACGGTGTAAGTGGTACGATCTCGTCACGCCAGGATGCGGTAAAAGTTCTCTCGGAAGCGCTGCCGGATGCCGAGGTGCTGGATCTGAGAGGGATCCCTCTGGAGCCGGTGCTTACGTTTCCCGCCGAAGAGGTCCCCGTGCTTGCCGAACTTGCGGACGGAAGCGCGATGCTGATCATCGGATTTAATGAGTTTAATATCGTCGTCATGGACCCGTCCGCTGCCGACGAGCCGGTATATAAGATCGGAAGAAATGATGCGGCGGAGTTTTTCGCAAATAACGGAAACCGTTTCATTACCTACAGAAAGATCACGGACTGAATGGGAAAACTGTCAGAACGTATAGAAGAATATGTGGCAGGCGGCCTTACGCCGTTTCATATGCCGGGGCATAAAAGAAAGACGGAAGATCTGCCGGAGATGCTCCGCGGATTGTACGGGTGGGACCTGACCGAGGTTCCCGGCACCGATGATCTGCAGGATCCGGAAGAGGGCGGAATGCTGAAGGAAGCCCTGGAGAGAGCGGCGGATCTCTATGGAGCGGAAGAGAGTTTTTTCCTGCTGGGCGGGAGCACCATCGGTGTACTTACCGCCATCAGTGCGGCGACGGATTTCGGCGGGACGATCCTGCTGCAGCGCTCCTCACACAAAAGCGCATACCACGCAGCGGAACTCCGCGGACTGTCCCTGAAGTACCTTTCGGGAGAAAAAGGCGGCGATGCGGCGGATGCCGTCGTAGGCGTAGAAGAAGTGCGGGAACGGGTCGAAAGCGATCCGGCGATCCGTGCCGTATTCCTGACCTCGCCTTCCTATGCGGGATACAGCGATGATCTCCGTCGGATCGCGGAGTATCTTCATACCAGAAAAATCCCGCTCATCGTCGATGCGGCGCACGGCGCGCATTTCGGGATGGCAGAGTTCCTGCCGGAAAACGCGGTGCAGGCGGGCGCGGATCTCACGGTCATGAGCCTGCACAAGATGCTGCCGGCTCCGACCCAGACGGCGCTCCTTCATATCGGAAAGGGCGCGGACCGGACATTGCGGGAAAGGGTCCGGCATTTTCTGGGGATCTATCAGAGTACCTCGCCGTCCTATCCTCTGATGGCCGGGATCGACCACTGCATCTGCCTCTTGCAAAAATGGAAAAGCGAAGGAAACGCGGTCTGGCAGGCCTGGTATGAGCGGCGTAAGTGTTTGAGCCGGAAACTGCGGGAATTAAAGCAGATCAATGTGATCGATCATTTTACGGATACGGACGGACCGAAGCCGGAGATCGGGAAACTGCTCCTTTGTCCGAAGGACAGGCGAAGCGGCTACCGGCTGGAGGAACTGCTGAGAACGAAATACCTTTGCCAGGCGGAGATGGCGCTTCCGCAGTACGTCCTCCTGATCTGTACGGTCATGGATACCGCGGAGGATTATGAGCATCTGGCGGAAGCCCTGCGAAAGATCGACGCGGAGGAAGATTTCAGCGGGAAAGCGGAGAATGCGGAAGCCGGTCCCGGGATGGAGGAACTCCCGGAGGCGGTCATGACGCTCCTGGAAGCTTCCGGCCGTCCGACGGAGAGGATCCCCGTTTTAAAGGCAGTGGGACGCATCTGCGCATCTTCGGTCAGCGTATATCCGCCGGGGCGCCCGAT
>Ga0247610_10004776_pt1 | contig 14400 bp, 16 predicted proteins | sample 174DNAGHGhighgp2_FD_193483 | JGI IMG/M metagenome (GOLD analysis project Ga0247610, IMG submission 193483) | Sheep rumen microbial communities from Palmerston North, Manawatu-Wanganui, New Zealand - 1742 DNA GHGhigh gp2 | ecosystem: Host-associated > Mammals > Digestive system > Stomach > Rumen... | reverse complement strand
CTTTGATGCCCTGATCACCATCCCCTTGGGACTATACCTCGTCAAATGGTTCAAACCGCAGACCTACGATAAGTACTTCAAATGTGCCGCGGCGCGTATCCTCTTGGCATCTAACGCCATGCCGCTCGGCATCGCAGCCTACTATTGGATGGGTGGTTACCAATCGATGCTGTGGGTAGCGGCGATCGCTGCGGTCGCATGGTATTTTAGCAAACCTACTCGCGGCAAAATGGAAGCCGAAATGACACCCGAAGACCCGAATATACCTACGTATTGATATGATTATAGCTTGTGACTTTGATGGTACGATCGTTACCCACGAGTACCCGAAAATAGGCAAACCCATTCCCTTTGCCATTCAGACCCTCAAGAAACTTCAGGATGAGGATCATCACCAGATTATTCTTTGGACGGTTCGTGAAGGCGATCTGCTTCAAGAAGCCTTGGACTACTGCAAGTCCAAAGGACTTGAGTTCTATGCGGTAAACAGCAATTATCCGGAAGAAGAACCCGAGCACGGCACGGCGCGCAAACTTGTAGCCGACCTCTGGATCGATGACCGTAATCTTGGCGGACTGCCGGATTGGGGAGTGATCTATAACATGATCCATTCCGGTCATCCATACGAACCTGCTCCACAAGGGAATATGGAAGACCTTCGTCCGCAGAAAAAAGGCTTCTTTGCTAAACTGTTTGGAGGATGATTAAACTACGCAAACTCGAGCCTTCTGACCTTCCGTTTCTCTATCTGTGGGAGAACGATGCATCCGCTTGGGCAGACGGCGACAATCATAATCCGCTGTCTCAACAGGACTTGCGCGATTATATTGAATCCACTACCGGCGACATCTATAGGGACGGTCAGTTGCGGTTGATTATTGAGCAATCACCAATAACCAATGACCAATCACCCATCACCATCGGTTGTATCGATCTCTTTGATCTCGATCCCCGTAACCGCAAAGCCGCGCTTGGTATGTATATCGCGCCGGAACATCGCGGTAAAGGAGTAGGGCGGCAAGCCCTCGAGCAACTGGAGACCTATGCGTTCGGTCATCTCAACCTCCGCCTCCTATACGCCGTTATCGCTACTAACAACGCCCCTTGTTCGGCACTATACCGCTCTGCCGGCTACCAACCCTCATCTCCTCTGCCGGCTTGGACCCTCGAATCCGATGCGGTTATTTGGATAAAAAAACAATAAAAATGGCATACACTCTTGTGTATGTCATTCTTTTTTTGTACCTTTGTAGCCGATTTCGTATTATACGCGAAGAATACTATATAACAACATAAAAAAAAACACAATTTCTTATGAAACCCACACACATTGAGCATTTGGGTATTGCAGTTACCTCTATCGAAGAGGCTGCTCCCTTCTTTGAGTTCCTTTCGGGAAACAAATGTTATTCAATTGAAGTAGTAGAAGACCAGAAAGTTCGTACTGCTTTCTTTAAGGTTGGTGAAGTGAAGATCGAGCTTCTGGAGCCGACGAGTCCGGAGTCCACGATTGCTAAGTTCATCGAGAAGAACGGTGGTCGCGGTGGTGTTCACCACGTTGCTTTCAACGTAGAAAACGTTGCAGAGGCTCTTGCAGAGTGCGAAGCTGCAGGTATCCAACTCATCGACAAGGCTCCGCGTAAAGGTGCTGAGAACCTGATGATTGCTTTCCTGCATCCGAAATCGACCAAGGGCGTATTAACTGAATTGTGTCAACAACCGAAATAAGCGCATTATGGATCAAGCTAAATTAGACAAATTGGTTGCTAACCGCGAGCAGGCGATTGCCGGTGGCGGTGAAGCAGCAGTCGAAAAACATCACGCCAAAGGCAGTTATACCTGCCGCGAGCGTATAAACATGCTGCTCGACGAAGGATCGTTCGAGGAAGTGAATATGTTCCTCACCCACCGTTGCCATGACTTCGGCATGGAGAAGAAAGTGTTCCTCGGTGATGGTGTAGCAGTAGGATCTGGTACGATTGACGGCCGTCTGGTATTCGTTTTTGCACAAGACGCAACGGTTATCGGTGGCTCGCTCTCTGAGACGATGGCGCAGAAGATCTGCAACGTCATGGATCAGGCTATGAAACTCGGTGCGCCGATCATCGGTTTGAATGACTCGGGTGGAGCACGTATTCAGGAAGGCGCATGTGCGCTGGCCGGTTATGCTGAGATCTTCGAGCGTAACATCCTTGCTTCGGGTGTTGTGCCGCAGATCAGCGTTATCTTTGGTCCGTGTGCCGGTGGCGCTGTGTATAGCCCGGCATTGACCGACTTCATCATGATGACCGAGCAGAATAGCTACATGTTCATCACCGGTCCGAAGGTAGTGAAGTCCGTTACCGGCGAAGATGTGACGGTAGAGCAACTCGGTGGTGCACATATTCACGCAACCAAATCCGGTGTTACCCATTTCGTGGCTGCTACTGAAGAAGAGGCACTCGCTGAGGTACGTCGTCTTGTCTCCTTCATCCCGCAGAACAACATGGAAGAGGCTCCGTTGGTAGAGTGTACCGATGATATCACCCGCGTGGACGATAACCTGAATGACATCGTTCCGGACGATCCGAACAAACCCTATGACATGCACGAGATCATCAATACAATCGTGGATAACGGCGATTTCATGGAGGTGCATAAAGACTACGCCAAGAACGTCATCTGCGGTTTCGCACGTTTCAATGGTCGCTCGACGGGTATCATCGCTAACCAGCCTTCTTGGTTGGCAGGTGTGCTCGACTGCGATGCAAGCCGTAAGGCCGCTCGTTTCGTTCGTTTCTGCGACGCGTTCAACATCCAGATCCTCACCCTCGTGGACGTTCCGGGCTTCTTGTGCGGAACCGGACAAGAGTATGCAGGTATCATCGACCATGGAGCAAAACTGATGTTCGCTTATGGCGAAGCAACTGTTCCGAAAGTTACCATTACCGTTCGCAAATCATACGGCGGCAGTCATATCGTGATGAGTTGTAAACAACTCCGCGGTGATATGTGCTATGCTTGGCCGAACGCTGAGATCGCTGTGATGGGCGCGAGTGGAGCAGTAGGTGTACTCCAGGCAAAGGCTATTAAGGCTATCGAAGATCCCGCAGAGAAGAAAGCTTTCATTGCAGAGAAAGAGGCAGAGTACAAAGACCTGTTCGCTTCGCCGTACCAAGCTGCTAACCGCGGATACATCGACGATGTGATTGAGCCGCGCTACACCCGTAGCCGTATTATCCGTGCGTTCGAGATGCTCCAGACCAAGCGTCTGACTAACCCGCTTAAGAAACACTCTAATATACCTCTGTAATTATGGTACTTTTAGCAGTTACAGCAGATACGTGGATTGTGACCGGCTTAGGCTTCGGTATCGTCTTGGCGCTGCTCTTCTGTTTGGTTTATATCCTGAAACTCTTCGGATGGATCATGCAGAAAGTTGCCGCGCCCAAGGCTCCGAAAGCCGATAAAGCCGAGACCGATGTGATGGCAGCTATTGCCATGGCGCTACATCTGGCGAATGCATCTAAGCACGATGCGCCTACTTCCATGATCACGTTTGATAAACGGGACACGGCGTGGAACCCCAAATCAGAAGGATTTAATAACATTGGATTTTAATATGAAAGAATTTGCATTTAAGATCAACGGCGCTGAGTACAAGTGCGCTGTAGAAGAAATCGAAGCCGGCAAGACCAAAGTAACCGTCAACGGCAAAGTATATGAAGTGGAGACCGAAGCTCCGAAGGCTGCTCCTGTAGCTGCCAAACCGGCTTCTGCTCCCGCTCCGAAGCCTGCAGCAGCTCCTGCAGCTGCACCGAAGGAAGAGGCTAAACCCGCTGCTGCACCTGCTGCAGGTGGTGTACAAGTTAAGAGCCCGCTGCCCGGATCGGTTATCAAAGTGCTGGTTGCCGAAGGTCAGGCCGTTAAGAAAGGCGATACCCTTCTGACGCTCGAGTCCATGAAGATGGAGAACGCTATCATGGCAGAGCAAGATGGTACTGTGAAGCAGATTGCAGTTACGCCGGGTCAGAACGTAATGCAGGATGACCTGCTGATCGTGCTCGGATAAATCCACTTCTAAAGGTAGACAACAATGAATATTGTCGAATTTTTCCAAGGTATGGGATTCATGCAGATGACCTGGCAGCAAGGCGTTATGCTCTTGGTGTCGTTCTTTCTGCTGTACCTTGCCATTCATAAGAAATACGAGCCGCTTTTGCTGCTTCCCATCGCTTTTGGTATGCTCCTCACGAACCTACCGGGCGCAGGGATGTTCCATAGTGAGTTATGGTCGGCTTTCCTCGATCCGGAGAGCCCTGCGTACCATTCCTATGGCGCGATCCTCAAAGAGGGAGGTCTGCTCGATATGCTTTATATCGGCGTCAAAGCGGGTATTTACCCCTGCTTGATCTTCATCGGAGTAGGCGCTATGACGGATTTCGGCCCGCTGATTGCTAATCCAAAATCGCTAATCCTTGGAGCAGCTGCACAGATTGGTATCTTCGTTACTTTCCTCTGCGCTAACGCGATGGGCTTTACACCCGCAGAGGCGGGCTCAATTGGTATCATCGGCGGTGCAGATGGTCCAACGTCTATCTTCTTGACCAGCAAGCTCGCCCCGCATCTATTAGGCCCGATTGCTATCGCAGCCTATAGTTACATGGCACTTGTGCCGGTGATCCAGCCGCCTATCATGCGTGCGTTGACGACTAAGAAAGAGCGCGCCATCAAGATGGGGCAGTTGCGTCCGGTTAGCAAGACCGAGAAGATTGTCTTCCCGATCATCATCACCGCTATCGTAGCTCTCATCCTTCCGGACGCAGCGCCGCTGATTGGCTGTCTGATGCTCGGTAACCTGATGAAAGAGTGTGGCGTAGTGGATCGTCTCTCGAAGACTGCGCAGAATGAACTGATGAACATCGTCGTTATCTTCCTCGGTCTATCCGTAGGTGCCACAGCTACCGCCGGCAGTTTCCTTAACTGGCAGACCTTGATGATCCTCGCGATGGGTATCGTAGCCTTCGGTTTGGGTACCGCCGGTGGAGTACTCTTGGCTAAGTTCATGAACCTCTTCCTCAAAGAGAAGATCAACCCGCTGATTGGTTCGGCAGGTGTTTCGGCTGTGCCTATGGCCGCACGTGTCAGCCAGACAGTAGGACAAGAGGAGAACCCGTCAAACTTCCTGCTCATGCACGCCATGGGTCCGAACGTAGCCGGCGTGATCGGTTCAGCTGTTGCCGCAGGTGTCCTGCTGACAATGCTTGGTTAATATATGAGTAACCGACAGATTGGAACAATAGTACTGGTAATAGCCATGATTATCGTGGCTATTTCCGTATTGTTCACCAATAACCTGGCTCACTCGCTCCAAGCGGAAGAGGAGAAAAACATGGCCATCTGGGCAGATGCCACCCAGCAACTCATCGTGGCGGATAACGATGCGGATATCGATTTCTACATGTCTATCATCGAGAAGAACACGACTATTCCGGTATATATCTGTGATAAGGATGGTAATGTGCTCTCCAGCCGTAATGTAAAAGAAGGCAAGCGCGGAGTAGGTAAGCATGGCCCCATCGAACTGAAGATAGACGAGCAAACAACCCAGTATCTCTATTGGGATGACAGTTATCTGCTAACACGTCTTCGTTATGTGCCATATGCTCAGTTCGCACTCATCTTCATCTTCATCGCAATCGCGGTCATCACGATGCTAACCGGTCAACGGAGTGAAGAGAACCGCCTGTGGGTGGGACTTTCCAAAGAGACCGCTCACCAACTCGGCACACCTATCTCGTCGCTCAATGCTTGGCAACAACTGCTCGCAGACCAATATCCGAACGATGAGTATGTACCGCAAATGAAGCGGGATATCGACCGTCTGCAAATGATAGCCGACCGATTCCAGAAGATTGGTTCCGAGCCTTCATTGGAAGAAGGAGACTTGATTACCGTCGTTCAAAATGCTGTCGCGTACATGCGTGCGCGTATATCTAATAGGATTAAGATTGACGATAGCAGCCTCAATAACATCCAACGCACGGTGATGCTCAATGCACCGCTGCTGCAGTGGGTCATTGAGAACCTTACCAAGAATGCTGTAGATGCTATCTCCGGAGAAGGGTCTATCACGTTCCATATCCACGAGAACGAACATGACGTGATGCTCGATGTCACGGACACAGGAAAGGGTATCGACAATAAAATCCAACGTCGAATCTTCGAGCCGGGCTTTACTTCCAAAGATAGAGGATGGGGATTAGGACTTCCACTCGCCAAACGTATCGTCGAGCAGTACCATGGAGGCAAACTCCTGCTTAAGAGCAGCCAAGTGGGCGTTGGTACGACCTTCCGCATCGTGCTTAAAAAGCCCGAAAACAGTTGAACCGCTCCCTGACATACTCGCATAATAAGCGCCTGCATCCAGCAGACGCTTTTTTATTTCCCCGATAATAGGGTGCTTCGGAAAAACCGTCGCCTCGAAGTCATTACGCAGCTCTGCTGCAGCATTTACATCATTGAGCTGCGCAGCAGCGCTCATTAAACGAGCCTTGCTCGTATCATTTAGCGGCTGTATGCCGCTATACGCCTCTTTCGTGCTGACGCCTTCTTCCGGTTTGATGAGTACGATACGTGTGCCCTTTAGATCCAAGTCAATAGGAGTGAGAATATCTCCGATTCCTTCGGCAAAACAGGGTACATTATAGATAAAGAATGCACAATCGGCTCCCAAGGATGCTACTTCCGCGGCTAACTGCTCTTTGCTGAGCCTTAAACCGAACAATTCATTAAGAGCTATCGCCATATGCGCGGCATCGCTGCTACCACCGCCTAAACCTGCACCAAAAGGTATATTCTTCTTAAAACGCACCTTTACAGCTCCGATCTGCGGGTATTTGGCCGCCATCTGACGGTAACATTTCACGATTAAGTTATCCTCAGGGCTACAATCTATCGCTATTCCTTCCTGCTCAAAGGAAAAAGAGGAAGCAGGAAGAACTTCGAGTTCGTCATGTAAACCATAAATAGGGACGAAAATGGTCTCCAGATCATGGTAACCATCCTCACGCTTGCGTACCACACGCAGGCCAAGATTTATTTTACAATTCGGATAGAGTATCATATCGACTGCAAAGGTACTACTTTTTTTTTATATATGCAAGAGAAAAAAGAAATATTCATAAATAACATATACACAAAATACAGAAATATATAATCCTCTCGATTTCATCGAACAAATCATCTAAGAGAGTAGAGTAGTGCTATTCAGTAGAAATAGTCCTGTTTTGAATACCTTGCAAATACAATAATACGATAAACGTAACTTGCTTATTTTCAGTAGTTATACCATTTATCTAAAATAGAATATAATCCTATTTTTGCGTATCTCGCATAAAGCACTAAATAGACTGTTTATTACTATACAAACAACATGTAATTTGCTTATATTCTGCACTTTATAATTATTAAATAAAGTAATAAATAGGCCTTATTTATGCCTATATTGAGATGTGACACCAAAAATGTTCCACGGAGGCTGCGCGTGGAACATAATTCACAACGCAAAATATTGTGTATTCACAAATAACAAATTTATTTTGCAAAAAAGTTTGTAAATATTTGTGTATTTCACATTTATTTTGTAACTTTGCAGCGATTTTTTGATAGAATTATGACAGATAAAGAAAGAATAGAAAAAGTGATTAGTTCGTTAGGCTTAAATGCACGGCAGTTTGCTGCGGAGATTCGTGTGCAGCCCGGAACAATCAGTAACATGATGGCTGGGCGCAATAATCCCAGCCTCGAAGTGATGAAACGGATCATGGAGCGTTATCCTACGCTTAATCCTGAATGGCTGATTGCCGGTCGTGGAGAGATGTGGCGTACAGAACCCGGTAAAGACCCCGGTCTGTTTGATGCCCAAGCGCCAGATCCAAAAGAGAGAGCTGCTCGACCGGCACAAAAAGAAGAAGAGCCGCAGATTCCTGCAGCTCCTCCTAAACAGATTGCGCGTATCGTTGTGTATTATACCGACAATACCTACGCGGAGTTTAAACAAGTGCAATCTTAAGCACCTCGCTTATGTCGTGGACATAATGGAGATTTAGGCCTTTGAGGTAGATATCCGCGATCTCCATGACATCTTTGCGGTTATCCTCGCAGAGGACGATATCCGTGATACCTGCTCGTTTTGCCGCGAGCAGTTTTTCTTTTACGCCGCCGATAGGTAGCACTTTCCCGCGCAGCGTCATCTCGCCGGTCATAGCGATGCGAGGCTTCACAAGTCGTTTGGTGAACGCACTCACGAGCGCTGTGGTCATTGTAATACCTGCACTCGGTCCATCTTTCGGGATCGCGCCTTCCGGTACGTGGATATGAACGGCCGTTTTCTCGAATACTTCCGGCTTAATGCCTAATTCCTTGGCGTGCGCTTTCACGTATCCCAAGGCCAGCGTAGCGGATTCCTTCATTACGTCGCCCAGATTTCCCGTCAATGTCAGCGTCGGTGCTTTGGCCGTCGAGAGGCTGGTTTCGATAAAGAGTATCTCGCCGCCCACTTGTGTCCAAGCCAGGCCGGTTACCACGCCGACGTATTTGTTCGTCTCCCAGGCATCGCGGCTGTAACGCTTCTGACCGAGATAATTGCGTAAGTCATCGAGCGTGACGGTGACGTTATATTTCTCGTCCAGAGCCAGCTTGGTATCTACCTTGCGGCAGATGGTTGCAATCTGGCGTTCCAACGAACGGACACCTGACTCGCGCGTGTAATCATCTATGATATGCGCGAGGATCTCCTTCTTGAACTTCAGTTGGCTGGCTTTGAGACCATGGTTAGCCAGTTCCTTCGGAATCAAGTGCCGTTTGGCGATCTCCTCTTTCTCTTCCTGCAGGTAACCGGTCATCTCGATGAGCTCCATTCGGTCGAGTAGGGGGCGAGGAACGGTTTCCAGACTGTTGGCGGTTGCAATAAAGAGCACGTTGCTCAAGTCGTAATCGACATCCAGGTAGTTGTCATGGAACGTGCTGTTCTGTTCCGGATCGAGTACCTCGAGCAGCGCAGCAGTCGGATCACCCTTGTAATCGGCACCGATTTTATCGACTTCATCGAGCACAAAGACCGGATTCGATGTACCGCATTTCTTGATGCTGTCGATGATTCGGCCGGGTAGGGCACCGATATAGGTTCTGCGGTGACCACGTATCTCTGCCTCATCGTGCAGACCACCTAAAGATACCCGCGCGTACTTACGTCCGAGGGCTTCAGCCACACTCTTTCCGAGGCTCGTTTTGCCGACACCCGGAGGACCAAAAAGACACAAAATCGGCGATTTCACCGGATATTTTTCTTTCTCTTTTTGCGAGCGAAGTGCCAATTGACGTTGTACCGCTAAGTATTCGACAATCCGTTCCTTCACTTTATCCAATCCGTAGTGATCTCGGTCGAGTACTTCTTTGGCATGCTGCATGTCATAGTTATCCTCCGAATAAATGCCCCACGGTAGTTCCAAAAACGTGTTCAGATAGTCCAGTTGGGTGGAGTAGTCCGGCGAGAACATATGCATGTGTTCGAGGCGTTTCAACTCCTTCTCAAACTGTGCTCCGACAGCCTCAGACCACTTCTTTTCTTTGGCACGTTCCCGCAGTTCCTTGACTGTTTTCTCGTTGTCATCGTTGGTTCCGAGGTCTTTCTTGATGGTCTCCATCTCTTGCTGGAGGAAGTACTCACGTTGTCGCTGATCGATTTTCTCGGCCGTACGACGACGGATATCGGCCTTGATAGTCAACTCCTGCAGATCCTTCTGCAGAATGGTTAACAAGGCTTCGGCACGCTCCATCATGGAGTGGATTTCAAGCAGACCCTGTGCCGCTTCGGTAGGCAGTTGATAGATAGAGCAGACATAATTGACCATCGTGGCATCGTCTTTGATGCTTTGAATGGCCGTCTGAAGCCCGGCTGGGGTATTATCGCGCTCGTCCATTATCTTGACAATCGTCTCGCGAATACTCTCTGCGGTGGCTTTAAACTGCGGTTTGTCGGTCTTGGAAGGTATGTTTTCTTCCATGATGAACGCTTGTGCCTTCAGTTGCCCGTCTTGTTCGATGAAATCGGACGCATGCACACGGTGAAAACTCTCAAAAATGGTCATCATCGTGTCTTTTCCCATCTCCGGAACAGGAATGACTTGCAGCACACGCGCCAACACACCGGTAGTGTACAGATCTGCTTCTTTGGGGTCGGTGGCTTTGTTATCTTTCACCGTCAGCAGAAGTAACCGCCGATTGTCCTTGTTAGCCGCCTTAATCAGTTTCAGACTGTTTTTCTTTGAAACCGCAATAGGTATCAGCACTCCCGGGAACATTACTTTGTTCTTAATAGGGAGCACATCGTAGTATATAGTATTGTTTTCTTCCATATGCTATTTTACATAATCACGATTAGGTTTGAATAAGTCTAGTTCATTACATGAATCATTGTGCAAGAATTATGCCATAGATTGAAGGTTAAATTATTCTGCCATAATGGCAGATTTGAGATAATCTACTATTATAATTAAACATTTATTAAATTATGAAACCAATTTGTTATTCAGTATGGCTAATGATTATTCGCATTTGTCAGCTTTTCACGGATTATCGCTTGAATGAAGTTATCGAGCTTGGCATATTGTTTTTGAAGGAGTTTCGTTGAGCCCGGTCTTGGTTTCTTTTCGTACGGTGCTTCCGGATCCGGTTTCTTGAACTGTGCATAGAAACGTTTGCGGTAATTATCGAGTTGTTGGCGTAATTCGCGGACGTGTTCACGTTGTTCCGGAGTCATGGCAGCCAGTTCATCATCTGTGATCTTCTCGGAATTGATGATTTCAGATGAGATACGTTTTGATTCGGCAAAAGAAGTAATATTGGCGAGTTCGGCTCCTTGGGGAGGATTTTTCTTGTAATCACGCGGGTTGACGATTTTGTACGACTCCTGAACGCCTTCTTTGAGAACGGCGCCGTTGGGAGCCCGGTACTTCTTTTGTCTCATGACAATTTTACTTCCTTTTTCAAATTCCCCGTGCATGTTTTTGACGGGTGCATAAAATTCAATTTGGCTCATATAATGGTACGATTTTTGTAGTATATACTAAAAATTTTCAGTTTATCTGCCAGTTTGGCAGTTTATTGGGCTGTTCTTAGCCCGACGTAGTATGAATATCCACCTAATCACGCAGTAATCACGCAGTAATCACTCCGTAATCACCCCCTTTTATATGCTTTTAAGTCCGATAAAACAACGTATTTGCTACGTGGTATATTTGTGACCCTATCGGTTCAAAAGGTTGATGATTGCGTTAGCGTCAGAACGGGAGAAGCCGTTAGCAATAATCGTGACACCGCCGCTGGTCTCGATGGTTACGTCACAAAATAGAAGTCCGGCGCTGCGGGAAACGGAACCGATTGCGGAGAAACGGATGGTTGTCTCGTCATAACCGATCAGTTTCTTCTTACGGTATGTCACCATCTGGGCATTGTCATCAATGACCAATTGATCCGGGAAGACCACATTCCCGCCTGTCACTCTGCTTGCAGAAAACGTGTATTTCATATTATTTGCCGATTAATTCGTCGGTATCCAAAAGGATTGTCACCGGACCATCGTTGATAAAATCGACCTTCATATCTGCGCCGAAACGGCCGGTTTCTACACGGAGGTTGTAATAAGTCCGTAGCGTATCATTAAAATAATCGTATAATGGAGCAGCTGTTTCCGGTCGGGCGGCACGGATGAAGGAAGGTCTATTGCCTTTGCGACAATCGGCATAAAGCGTAAACTGAGAGATGCTCAGAACCGAGCCCCCTACTTCACTGAGCGCGAGATTCATCTTGCCGTCGGCATCCTCAAAGACACGCAGTTGTGCTATTTTCTTTGCTAACAGATCCGCATGTTCACGGGTGTCAGTGTCTGTTATGCCGACAAGAAGGACGAATCCCTTCTCAATATGCCCTACTCTTTCTCCGTCTATGCGCACTTCTGCGCGACTGCAACGCTGAACAACTACTCGCATGATTATCGATTATAAGTTGTTTTTCGTTGCAAAGGTAGTGAAAATTTTTGATATATGCAAATAATTGGAAGTGTTTATTTGACTTTTTTATTCAATAGCTCCTTTAGGTCATCCACACTATGTTGTAGTGACTTCAATTGTTTTTCTAGATCATCGTTATTGTCAGCCATCATTGCGTCCACAAAAATAGAGTTAATGAAAGACATGCCAATAATGCCGCCCATAAGAAGTAAAAACGTAAAGTAAATACGGATAAAGTGCGGCAGGAAGCTAGACTCTCCATAATATTCCGCTACCGCATTAGGGATATCGTACCAACCTTCTATGGTGCAAATCTGGAATACCGAATAGATAGAACGTAGTGGAGTACTAAAATGTTCCGGGTCGGCATTTTGAAATAAACTACAATTCAGCAAGCCGAACACCACTATGATTACAAAGAAGCTTAACAAGACACCATATGATTGCCGCATGGCGACTTTAAATCCATTTACTACCTTTGCAAAATTAGGGAAGAAATGCATTACACGGAAGAATCGCAGCACACGTAGTACTCGCAGGACGAGCAAGACAGAGAGACTGCTAGCCATGGTAGGGATAAACACATTGATGAGAGACGGAATAGAAAGTATTACTAAAACTCCATCCATTCTATTCCAACCGTTACTCCAATAACTTCGTACTCCGTATTCACGATGCTTAACGACCATTTCAATGATGAAAATGATCGTGCATGCAGCATCTACGATATCCAATAATGTATTCTCGTATCCGCTTACTTGCAGATAGATAATAATGGCATTCAACAATATGAACGCCATTATTACTTTATCATTCAGGAAAATCTTCCTTAGAATATTTTTCATCTCCTTAAATATATCGTTTAGCAGCCTCTATCAGCTGATCTGCATAATTGAAGATTTCATCTAAGGACTCTATTTTGTATTTTTCGCCCTTACCGTCTGCGCCTACAGGTTCTAAACGCAAGTTACTTTCATTGTTGAAGTGTAATCGGCAAACGGGTTTGCGATTGTTGTCATCGATAAAAATAGAACAATAAGAAATCGCATCGCGCATGGTTACGCGGTTGCCGGGTATGACCTCGCGGAGAATGCTCTTAATGATATAATAAGCTTCCATTTCTGTTTGAGTAGTAACAACCTCACTCTCCTTCTTTGCCCCGGGAATTTCCACCGGTGTATCTTCCACTTTCTGTTGCTCTGCCTCGTTGGTTTTTACAACAATATTCAAACGCTCCGAGATTTTGTCGTTCACATAACTTGCGCTGGCTTTCTTTACCAATTCTGTAAATTGTTCCAGTACATTACTTGTGATTTTACCGGCATATACTTGTTTAGCCAGAGATTTTACGAATTCCTGATTCGGGTTTTCTATAAGTTCCTTGATGATTTTCTTTAACTCGCTCATAAACTTCAACTCATTAGCTGAGTTCATGATAGAATCAACATCGAAATTCTCTTTTGTGAATTTCTCAAGAGCCTTTAATTGGACTTCCTTTAGTTCCTCAATATTAAATGAGAGGAAAGGAACTTCGTCCATCAGGTTTTCTTTTGCAAGATCCGTGTAGAAGCGGTACTCAATACCATTTGTCAGTAAACCAAATTTTGCTTTTGATGCCACAAAATAGCGAGCCAATTGCATTTTATGGCTATCAAGATTCTGCTGCCAATGTTTGCATTCAATGACAAGAATAGTCTCTCCATCTTTGACAATGGCATAGTCAATTTTCTCTCCTTTTTTCTTGGTGAGATCGCAGTCCATTTCCGGAACTACTTCCATAGGATTAAACACATCGTAGCCTAATGCCTGGATGAACGGCATAATAAGGGCATTCTTCGTGGCTTCCTCTGTTTGCAGATTGTTTTTTAACTCACCTGCACGTTTTGCCAATTGTTTAATGGCGTCTTTGAAATCCATACTAATTAGATTTATGGCCTACTCTTTATCGGATTTTCGGCTTACTCCTATTATAATTATTGTATATACATAGAAAAGCGTGCGTTTTCTTTCGCTTCATTTGATTGTTCGAGGATTCTGGACTACCTTAATCATTCAAATTTACGCACGGAAAACTCACGCTGATACGTGAGCGTGCATAAACCGAGCTTGAATGATTAATTGTTGAAAGTGTCCAGTTTTCGAACAATCAAGTTTTGGCTTATTACGCTATTGTGTGGCACACGCCTGTGCCTTGTGTTGTTTTTGTGGAGTATAGCGGACTCGAACGGAATTGTGGATGAGCTAATACCCCTACTCTTTTATTATTTCCCAATGACCGCCTTTGTCGGGACCGACGTGACGGATAACATGAGACATCTTTTCTATATCACGCCGAATCGTCATTAGCGAT
>Ga0247610_10004775_pt1 | contig 14403 bp, 11 predicted proteins | sample 174DNAGHGhighgp2_FD_193483 | JGI IMG/M metagenome (GOLD analysis project Ga0247610, IMG submission 193483) | Sheep rumen microbial communities from Palmerston North, Manawatu-Wanganui, New Zealand - 1742 DNA GHGhigh gp2 | ecosystem: Host-associated > Mammals > Digestive system > Stomach > Rumen... | reverse complement strand
TTGCGAGAACGGACTCTTTACAGAAATGTCTTCTTCTGAAGAATAATACACAACACAATAGAAAGCCTACATAACAACAAGATAAAATGATAGAAATAAACAAATACGAACTCAAAAACGGTTTACGTCTCATTCATAGTTGCGATCCTACTATTCAAATGGCAACGGTTAATACGCTCTATGATGTGGGAGCTAAAAAAGAAATGCCTGGTAAGACGGGATTAGCTCATCTTATGGAACATTTGATGTTTGCTGGTTCTCGTAATGTTAAAAATATAAACGAACATATTAGAAGAGCAGGTGGTTCTTTAAATGCTTTTACTGATAGTGATATTACTAATTACTATTTTACTATTCCTTGCCAGAATATTGAAACCGCCCTTTGGATTGAATCGGATAGAATGGCCAATCTGGATGTGACGAAAGGAAAATATAATGTCCAACATAAAGTGGTATTTGAAGAATATAATCAATGTTATGTCAACCGACCTTATGGAGATTTATATTCTTTGATGAAAAAAATGCATTATGGGGGGACTCATTATAGTTGGACGGCTATAGGCATTGATGGAGACGATATTCAAAATATTAAATATGAAGATGTAATTGATTTTTATCAAAAATATTATGGTCCTAATAATGCGATCATTTCAATTTGTGGAAATATCTCATTTGAAGAGTCTAAACGTTTGGTTGAAAAATGGTTTGGTGATATTCCTCGTATTCAGGTGCCTCCATATAAATTTGATAAAAAGACCATTTCTCCAGAAGGAAACTTTATGGAAGTAGAGCGTGATGTGCCTATGAATGTTTTGGTGAAAACGTACGGAATGGGTCGAAAGAATTCTGATAATGCTCGTATTTGTGATGCAATTTCTGATTTGTTGTCAAATGGAGATTCGTCTGTTTTGTATAAAAACTTGGTGAAAGAACGACAAATATTTTCAAATATTTCGGCAGGAATTACTCCAGAAATGGAAAGTGGAATGTTCACTGTTGTGGTATATTTTGCCGATGATATGTCGTTTGATGATGCTGAGAAATATTTGAATGAAGAATTGGAGAAATTCGTTTCTACAGAAATTGATACTTATTCTTTGGAGAAAATTAAAAATAAGTTTGAAGTCACTACAATGATGAATATGATGGATGGTGGGTTGAGAGCAAAAGAAATGGCTATTTATGAATTATGTGGTGATGCCAATGATATAAATACTGAGGTTGCAAAATATAGAAGTGTAACTCAAAAAGATGTTATGGATGCAGCTAAACAGTTGTTTTTAAAATCAAATACAAGTACCTTGTATTATAAAAAGAGAGGAGAATAGTTATGGCAGAGAGTAATTTTATTGATTACGTAAAAATATATTGTCGTTCGGGTAAAGGAGGGGCAGGTTCTTTGCATTTTCATCGTGCTAAATATATCCCTAAAGGCGGTCCTGATGGTGGTGATGGCGGTCATGGTGGTAGTGTGATTATGCGTGCTAATAAGAATTATTGGACGTTGATTCATTTGAAATTTAAACGTCACGTGTTTGCTGAAGACGGACAAGGTGGCGGTGCTAATAAATGCTATGGTAAAGATGGTAAAGATGAAATCATTGATGTGCCTCTTGGAACTGTAGTGTATGATGCTGAAACTGGTGAGTACGTTTGTGATGTTACCGAAGATGGTGAGGAAAAAGTATTGTGTAAAGGTGGTCGTGGAGGTTTAGGCAACTGGCGTTTCCGTACGGCTACTAATCAAGCTCCTCGTTTTGCTCAACCAGGAGAGCCTTGCGAAGAACGTACGTTTATTTTCGAATTGAAGGTTTTGGCCGACGTTGGTTTGGTCGGATTCCCTAATGCTGGAAAATCTACACTTTTGTCGGTAACTTCTGCAGCAAAACCTAAAATTGCTGATTATCCTTTTACAACACTCGAACCTAATTTGGGTATTGTGTCTTATCGTGATAATCGCTCGTTTGTTATGGCCGATATTCCAGGAATAATCGAAGGCGCTCATGAGGGTAAAGGGTTGGGTATTAGATTTTTACGCCATATTGAACGTAACTCTATCTTGTTGTTTTTAGTTCCTGCTGATTCGGAAAATGTTCATAAACAATACGATATTTTGTTGAATGAATTGGCTCAATATAATCCAGAATTGCTAGATAAACAACGCTTATTGGCAATCTCTAAATCGGATATGCTTGATGACGAATTGAAGGCTAATATCGAAAAAGATTTGCCCGACATTCCGTATGTGTTTATCTCATCGGTAAGCGGATTGGGTATCTCAGAATTGAAAGATAAACTTTGGGAGGCAATTAATGATGAATCTAATAAGGTGATCGATTCCATTATTCAGAAACCTAAAGACGTAGAAATGCTCGAATCTGACGAAGAAGTTGAAGAGGAAACTGACGATAGTGATGATTTGGATATAGATTGGGATGAGTCAAGTTTTAAGTATGAAAAATAGTTGATGTAGATAATTGAAAAATATACAATTTCTAATCTTTTAGGTCTTTTGGTAGTTTTTTCTCACATAAAAGTTCCTCACATGGTTACTACTCGTCAAAAAGCAACGGGACGGGGAGAATATAAGGGCTTTAATACATCTTTATATGTGGGCGATGATGTCCAAACTGTACTTCAAAATAGAGCGGAAGTTTGTACTTTTTTTAATTCTGAAAATTTATTTATTCCTCATCAAACACATAGCGCGAATATTTTACAGATTGATGAGGAATTTTTAAAATTAAACAACGAGCAACAAAAAAATCAGTTAGAAAATATTGATGCCCTTATTACAAATCTGCCAAATGTTATCGTCGGAATAACGACTGCCGACTGTGTGCCAATTTTGCTATACGCTCCTGATAAACATGTTGTTGCGGCTGTCCATGCTGGTTGGCGGGGAACCATAAAGCGTATTTTGGAAAAAACGATTATGTGTATGGTTGAGCAGTATGGCGCTGACGTTCTTGAAATTAGGGTGGGTATCGGACCGTGTATCTCTGTAGAAAATTATGAGGTAGGTGAAGAGTTAATTCAAAATTTTAGGGATAATGGTTTTGTAAAAGAGGAATATTTTCAATTTTATGAAAATAAAAATCCTCATCTTAATCTTAAAATGATTAATCGCGACCAGGTCTTGAATTGTGGTGTACTTTTAAAAAATATAGAGATTTCACCTTATTGTACTTTTGATAATAACGATTTGTTTTATTCAGCTCGTCGTCAAGGTATTTTGTCGGGACGTATTCTTTCGGCAATAAAGGGGTAAGAAGACAAACAAGGATAGAAAATATTTGAGCAAAAGGATTTTTATAAACATTGTATAGCTTTTTTATTCACTAAATTGTTAATAATTTTTTTTGATATTTTTCTTCTTAATATAAAAATACCAAATTAAATTTGTCGACATATCACAATCAAATAACTAATATTCGAAAATGAAATTTACGCATTTACATGTTCACTCTCATTACTCTATGCTCGACGGGATGTCGAAGATTGGAGATTTAGTGTCTCGTTGTAAGGAATTGGGTATGAACTCAATAGCCTTGACCGACCATGGTAATATGTATGGTATAAAAGACTTGTCAGACACTTGTAAGAAGATTAATGGGGCAGCAAAAAAAGAGTTAGGGGATGTAAAGAAAAAACTCTCTGAAGAAACCGACGAAACGAAAAAAGCAGAACTCCAAAAGAAGGTTGACGAACTTCAAGTAAAAGTAGATGAGGCTAAAGCAAATCCTTTTAAACCCATATTTGGTATTGAGGCATATTGTGCCCGCCGTCATCGTAAATTGATGGACAAAGATGCTAAATATGTTGACCCAGAATCGGGTAATCTTCGCTCGATTGACCGAAGTGGTTGGCATTTAATTTTATTGGCTAAAAATAAAAAAGGATACCAAAATCTTTGTAAAATGTCGTCACTCGCTTTTATGGAAGGAGATTATGGTCGTCCTCGTATAGATAAGGAATTGTTAGAAGAATATCACGAAGGTATCATTTGTTGTTCGGCTTGTATTGGTGGTGAAATTCCTCAAAAAATATTTGCAGGAAAAATCGATGAAGCGGAAGAGGCCGCTTTGTGGTTTAAGCATCTTTTTGGTGATGATTATTATATAGAGATTCAACGTCATAAAACTGATAAGCCCAATGCTGAACGGTCCACTTACGAACGTCAACAAATGGTCAATCCAGTGTTGATAGATATTGCTCATCGTAATAATATCAAAGTTGTTTGTACCAACGATGTTCATTTTGTTTTGGAAGAGCATGGTGAAGCTCATGATCGTTTGATTTGTTTGAGTACAGGGAAAAAATACGCTGATGAGAATCGTATGCATTACACTAAGCAAGAATGGTTAAAGAGTCCAGAAGAAATGGCTGCTATTTTTGCCGATATTCCAGAAGCTCTTGAGAATACTCAAGAAATCGTGGATAAAGTTGAAATGTACGATATCGACTCTGGACCAATCATGCCTAAATATGAGATTCCAGAATCGTTTGGAACGGAAGAGGAGTATCGAAAAAAATATACCGAAAAAGATCTTTTTGATGAATTTACTCAAGACGAAGATGGAAATGTGGTAATGAGTCAGGAAGATGCCGAAGCTAAAATTAAAAAAATTGGTGGGTATGAAAAATTATACCGTATTAAGTTAGAAGCCGATTATTTGGCAAAATTAGCTTGGGAAGGGGCTCATGTTAGATATGGTGAAACGCTTACTGAGGAGCAAATCAAACAAATTAAATTTGAATTACACATCATGAAAACGATGGGTTTCCCTGGTTATTTCTTGATTGTGCAAGATTATATTCGTGCCGCTCGTGAAGAGTTGGGGGTATCCGTAGGACCAGGTCGTGGTTCGGCTGCAGGGTCGGTGGTGGCTTATTGTTTGAAAATTACCGACCTTGATCCACTTAAGTACGATTTGCTGTTTGAACGTTTTTTAAATCCCGATCGTATTTCTTTGCCCGATATTGACGTGGATTTCGAAGATTCTGGTCGTGGTAAAGTGTTGGATTGGGTAACTCAAAAATATGGTGCTGAAAAGGTGGCTCATATTATTACGTATGGTACAATGGCCACTAAGAATGCCATGGCTGATGTCGCTCGTATTCATGACTTACCATTGCCATTAGTTGATGCTCTTAAAAAATTTGTGCCAGATAAATTTGATGATTTTATCAATCCAGAAACAGGAAAGACCTTCGCTTCTACAGGAACAAAGGCTCCTAAAGTGAAGTTGAAGAATTGTTTTAAACTTGTACCAGAACTTAAGGCTGCTTACAACAAAGAATATAATGATGTGTTGTCTAATATACCTGGATATAATGAGAATATTGACTTGGTGGCACAAGTGTTGAAATATGCCTCTCAATTGGAAGATACTAATCGTCAAACAGGTATTCACGCGTGTGGTGTAATTATTGGAGCTGATGATTTAACTAAGTTTGCACCAATTGGAACGGGTGTTAAGGATGGCAAAAAAGTAAATGTAACACAATACGATGGACATGTTATCGAATCGGTGGGTCTAATCAAAATGGACTTCCTCGGTTTGATTACACTTACGCTAATTAAAGAAACGATTAAGAATTTAAAGCTTTCTCATCCTGAGTATAATGATTTTGATATCGATAAAATTCCGTTGGATGATGAGTTGACTTTTAAACTTTTTGGTGAAGGGCGTACCGTAGGGGTGTTCCAGTTTGAATCTGTAGGAATGCAAAAATATTTGCGTGATTTGAAACCTACGGTAATTTCAGACTTGATAGCGATGAATGCTCTTTATCGTCCTGGTCCAATAGCTTATATTCCTAATTTTATTGATCGTAAACATGGTAGGGAAAAAATTGAGTATGATCTTCCTATCATGGAAAAATACCTTGGTGATACTTATGGTGTAACGGTTTATCAAGAGCAGGTGATGCTTTTGAGCCGTTTGTTGGCAGGATTCACTCGTGGTCAGTCGGATGCTCTTCGTAAAGCAATGGGAAAGAAAATTTTTGCCATGCTGGCAGAATTGAAGCCTAAATTCATCGAAGGAGCCATGAAAAATCCACATATTTGCGATGGAATGGATAAACCTTTGTCGCCAAGTGAGTTGGAACAACGATTGGAGAAAATATGGAGCGACTGGGAAGCCTTTGCTTCTTACGCATTTAATAAATCACATGCGGCTTGTTATGCTTGGGTAGCTTATCAAACGGGTTATTTAAAGGCTCATTTCCCAGCAGAATACATGGCTGCCAACCTTACTATTAGTAAAGATACGATTACCGAAGTTACCAAATTCATGGAAGAGTGTAAATCTATGAATATAACGGTGAAAGGTCCTAATGTGAACGAGTCGGAACTTAACTTTGCTGTTAATAAAGATGGCGTAATATTGTTTGGAATGGGTGGTATCAAAGGCGTTGGTGAGGCTGCTGTAAATGCTATTATTTCAGAACGAGAAAAGAATGGTCCTTATAAGTCTATTTTTGATTTTGTAGAACGCGTTAATTTGACGGCTTGTAATAAAAAAACAATCGAGAATCTTGCATTAGCCGGGGCTTTTGATGAGTTTCATGAAGTAAAACGTGAACATTTCAAAGCGGTTAATAGTAAAGGCGAATTGTTTTTGGATACACTTACCCGTTATGGTTCTCGTTATCAAGAAGATAAGACTTCAAGTGCTAATACGTTATTCTCTTTCGATTCGGATATAAGTATCGAAATTCCTCACCCTGAGATTCCTAAGGTGGAGGAATGGAGTGATTTCGAACGTTTGGGTTTGGAGAAAGAATTGGTGGGAATTTTCTTAACGTCTCATCCTTTGGATATTTATGAAATGCAAGTTAAATATGGTGCCAATATAACAATGGCAGAACTTTCGAGTACCGACCTAATTACTTTGTCTAAAAAACATAAAGAAATTCGTTTCGGTGGCTTGGTTAGTAATGTTCGTGGTGCCGATGGTATGCTAAAGACTAAAAGAGGAGATTCTTGGGCTAAATTTACCTTAGAAGATTATAATGGTAGTCATGAATTTGCTTTATTTGGGCGTGATTATGAGAAATTTATTAATAGTCTGCATAATAATCAATTCGTTTGGATAAATGCTGCTATTCAGTTACGTGGCTCGGATTGGAAATATCCTAAAAAAGTAGATGAGACTGTCCTCGAAAATTGGGAAGTGAAAATTAAAAGTATTGATTTATTGTCGGAGGTAAAAGATACTATTATTTCAGATTTAACAATCAATATCCCGTTATCTAAATTAACTTCTGAAATTGTCGAATCTCTGGAATCTTTGTCGCACACACAAGAAGGTGGAAAAGTTAAATTACATATCCAAATAATTGATGATACAGATGGCTCTATGTCGGTGGTGAAAACTTGTTCTCGTACTAAATTTATTACAATAAATAGGGAATTGATGAATTATTTAAAACAATTAGAACAAGAAAGCACTGTTTTCAAATCACCAAGTGAAGAAGTCGAAGAAGGCTCGGAAAATAATACAGAAAACCAAGACTCTGGCGTCGCAACTTCGTTGGAAAAATCAAATAGTGGATGTATGATAAGTTTTTGTGTTAATTAAACTTTGATATAAAGAATAATGGCATTGATTTTTAATGGAAAATGAGATTATTTTTTTATGCTTCATTCATAACTCTAAACTCTTTTTATTATCTTTGTAAAAACAAAAAATAAAATAATATGGCACTAGAAATTAATGATTCAAACTTTGAAGAAATCATAGGAAAAGAAACTCCTGTAGTTGTGGACTTCTGGGCAGAATGGTGTGGACCATGCAAAATGATTTCGCCTATCGTAGATAAATTGATGAAGAAATACGAAGGTAAAGTAACTATCGCTAAACTTAATGTTGATGAAAATGATGATAGTTGTCAAAAATATGGCATCAGAAATATTCCAACAATCTTATTTTTCAAAAACGGTCAAGTGGTTGATAAACAAGTAGGTGCTACAACAGAAGCAGCTCTTGAGGAAAAAATAAACGCTTTACTTTAATATAAAGTAGTTTTTTTTAGATATAAGGAAGACTCTTTCGGGAGTCTTTCTTGTTGTTGATATTCAATATAAATATTTGGAAATGAAAGCATTATACGAAGGAGAAGGTATAAAAAAACTTTTGCCTCAACGTGAACCAATTATTATGGTTGATAGTTATTATGGTATCGAAGATGAAGTGTCTTATTCGGCGTTAACGGTAAAGGAAGATAATATTTTTTGCCAAAATGGTTGTATGCGTGAATCGGGTATGGTAGAACACATGGCTCAATCGGCTGCAGCTTATATTGGTTATAACGATTTGAAATTGGGAAATCCTATTAGTTTAGGTTTTATCGGTACCATCGATGATTTACAAATCAATTTTTTGCCTAAAGTTGGTCAAAAATTAGAAACCAAGGTGTTTACGTTACAAGTCGTGATGGTGGTTATCCTTGTTAAAATCGAAACCTATGTAGATGGACAATTGGCGGCTTCATGCAAAATGAAAGTTTATCAAAAGAAAGATTAATTTTGAAAAAAACTAAAAAAATACAAGAACCTTCACTGATCAATATCACGAAAATTCGTGTGCGTTTTAGTGAAGTCGATTCTATGCGAGTAGTTTGGCATGGCGAGTATGTACGCTATTTTGAAGATGGTCGTGAAGCTTTTGGTCACGAGTATCAAATGCCATATTTACAAGTATATGAAAATGGTTATGTGATTCCTATTGTTGAACTTAATGTGGAATATAAATCATCTCTTCATATTGATGAAGTGGCAATAGTTGAAACACGTTACATCAATTCAAATGCAGCCAAAATTATTTTCGAATATATCATTCGTAGAGAATCGAATAATGAAATTGTAGCAACAGGACGAACTGTTCAGATTTTTGTACGCAACGATGGTGAAATGGAATTCTCAACGCCAGATTTTTATCTCGATTGGAAAAGAAAAATGAATATCATAAAATGAACGTAATGTATGTGATATTCGGAATTATTTGGCTCATTTTGGCATTCGGATTTTATGCTTCTTATAGCATTTCTTCAAATGTTTATCTGAAAGTCTTTTGCAAAAAAAAAACTAATCAAAAAATTGTAGCTCTTACTTACGATGATGGCCCTTCGGAATATACGCCTGCTTTGTTAGATTTGCTCAATAAGTACCAAGTTAAAGCTACTTTTTTTTGTGTGGGTAATGCTATCGATGGTAGGGAATCTATTCTGAAAAGAATACAAAAAGAAGGTCACTCAATAGGTAATCATACCAATAGTCACACGGGAACCTTGCCGTTTTATTTACCTAAAAAAATGTTGCGTGATATAGAGCTGTGTGACGAGAAAATAACTCGCGTTACTAACGAAGACGTACGTTATTTTCGCCCTCCTTTTGGTGTTACTAATATTCATTATTCATTAGCACTTAAAAATAAAAAATATAACATAATTGGATGGTCAATCCGTTCTTATGATACTAGAGGGAAAGATCCTCAAATTATAGTCGATCGTATTATGCGTCAAATGCACGAAGGCGCTGTTGTTTTGCTTCACGACCGTATGCCTAATGTGTGTGAAACGACAGAACTCTTGCTTCAAGAATTGATAAAGAAAGGTTATCGATTGGTTTCAATGGACGATTTTTTAGAATGAGAAATAAAATTCTAAATACCACCTATAATTTCCTTTTAGTTTTGTAATTTTGTAATAATAAAACTGAATCGTATGGCAAAAAAAACAACAATCACAAAAGAACCTAAAGTGTCATTTATAAAGAAAATTAAAAACTTCTTTACCGATGATAGAACACGTTACGCCTTGGCTTCTATCATTGGCGTGTGTACATTGATAATTTTATTTTCTGTGTTTTCATTCTTTTATACGGGGAAAAGTGATTATAGTATGCTCGAAAATGTAGGTGTGATTGAGGAAATAGGCGAATCGCCTCGCTATGAAAATTGGGGAGGAGAAAAGGGCGTTATCTTGGCTAATTTTTTGGTTAATAAGTCGTTCGGAATCCCTTCAGTTATCATTATTTATGCTTTGATTGTGCTTACGGCAAAACTTTTTGTTCCTAAAAAAGTGCGTTTGGGACGACACTTGATTTTGTCTCTTTTGGCCATGATTTGGTTGTCGATTTTGTTTGGAACCATAGCCATTTTGACTTACAAATACAATTGGTTTATTCGTTTAGGAGGAAATTTTGGCGAACAAATGGCTTTGTATATTCGTACTAATATAGGTTGGATAGGACTGATAGCATCGTTGTTTGTTTCGGCTATTATTTATGGAATTTTTGCTCACGAAAAGACTTTGCCATTTTTGGAAAAATTATTCACAAAATTATTTTCTCATAATAACGATAAAAATGAGATTGATGAAGGTAGTGAAAATGAAGAAAATAGTTTGACTGAAAATGCTATAAATGACAATAATGATTCCGAAGAAGTTAATAATGTTATTGATTTTGTAGAGGATGAAGATGATTTAGAAAAAGTAAAAGTCGAATCGGTTAATAATCAGACTTCTGATTTCGTGGTGGATTTTGGAGTTCCAGAACCTAAGAAAAATACGGAATCTATTGTGGTTGATGAAAATAAAAATGACGAAAAAGTATCCAACGGGGTGACTTTTGAAATTGAAAAGCCTACTGAAAAGCAAGAAGAAAAACTTGTGAATGAAAATACTTCTACAGCGTCTAAATTGGTAGAAGAATTGGGTAAATATGATCCTACACTTGATTTGGAATATTATAAATTTCCTACGCTCGATTTGTTGAAAACGTATCCTGACGAAAATACGCCAGTGATTGATATGGAAGAACAACAAGCTAATAAAGATCGTATTGTTACGACTTTGCGTAATTATGGCATTGAAGTCGATAGCATAAAAGCTACCGTTGGACCGACGGTTACTTTGTACGAAATCGTACCTCGTGCTGGAACGAGAATCTCTAAAATTAAAGGTTTGGAAGATGATATTACGCTTGGTCTTGCCGTGGATAGTACGCGTATCATTGCTCCAATTCCTGGAAAAGGTACAGTAGGTATCGAGATTCCTAATAAGAAGAAACAAGTGGTATCTATGCATTCGCTTATTGCTTCTAAAAAATTCCAAGAAGAAAGTAAAATGCAATTGCCTATTGTATTGGGTAAAACCATTACTAATGAGGTATTTATGTTTGACTTGGCCAAAACGCCTCATCTTTTGGTAGCTGGTGCTACAGGTCAAGGTAAGTCGGTAGGTTTGAATGCTATTATTGCTTCTTTATTATACAAGAAACATCCATCTCAGTTGAAAATGGTGTTGGTTGACCCTAAGATGGTTGAGTTTAGTATATATGCACCTCTTGAGAAGTATTTTATGGCGAAAGTACCTGATGCTGATAGAGTGATAATTACTGATTCTACTAAGGTTATCCAAACACTTAATTCCTTGGTTATTGAAATGGAAAACCGTTATACTTTATTGATGGAGGCTGGTTGTAGAAAATTGGAAGAGTATAACGAAAAATTTGTTAATCGTCAGTTAAATCCTGAAAAAGGTCACCGATTCTTACCATTTATAGTCATTGTAATTGATGAGTATGGCGATTTGATTATGGCGGCAGGTAAAGAAATTGAAACACCAATTGCTCGTATTTGTCAAAAGGCTCGTGCGGTAGGTATGCACATGATTTTAGCTACTCAGCGTCCTTCTGTTAATGTTATTACGGGTTTGATTAAAGCTAATGTTCCAACGCGTATTTCATTTAAGGTGATGTCGGCTATCGACTCTCGTACGGTTTTGGATGCTACAGGAGCTAATCAACTTATTGGTCGTGGAGACTTACTTTATACAACAGGTGCAGAAACAACTCGTGTTCAATGTGGTTTTATTGATACACCTGAGGTGAATGATTTGGTTAATTATATCAATGAACAGCAATCTTACTCTTCGGCTTATATTCTGCCTGAATGTGAAATAAAAGCCTCTTCTGAAGTCGGCGGAGGGGGAGAAGTGAAGTCTTCCGAAAGAGACCCTATGCTGATGGAAGCGGCTCGTTTGATTGTGGAAAATAATACTGGTTCGACGTCTTTTATACAACGAAAAATGTCTATTGGTTACAATCGTGCTGGTCGTATTATTGATCAACTTGAGGCTTTAGGGGTTGTAGGTCCTTTTGATGGTAGTAAGGCTCGTCAGGTGTTGGTTCATGATTTGTTTGAATTAGAACAAAAACTTTCTCAATAATTAGGTGCCTTTTCGTTATGATTGCTTGGGATAAGAAGAGATTTTTACCATTTTTTGTTGCTTGTTTATTGCTTTGGATAGGAGCAGGGGTGTTGTTATGTTTGTTTCCTAAAGGGGAACTGCATATTCTTCTAAATGGTTGTCATACACCATGGTTAGATACGTTTTTTCGTTATTATACCAAGTTGGCTGAATTACCTTTTTATTTGTTGGCATTGGTACCTTTGTTTTTTGCAAAATATCGTTGGTGTTCTTATTATTATGCGGTTTCAGAGGCGGTAAGTGCTTTGATTACAACGATTATTAAACATTGTTTTAATATGCCTCGTCCAGCTTCATTTTTTGGGGAAACAATAGGAGAACAGGTGAATCTTGTTGAAGGTGTTCGTCTTCATCAATGGCATTCGTTTCCATCGGGACATACGTGTGCTTTTTTTGTGTTTTTTACCGTTATTTTCTTGTTGAGATGGTATTATTATTCATCTAGAAATACAGCCTCTTTGTGGAAAACGGTAAGGTTTGATGTGGTGAGCGTTTTGTTGGTATTTTTGGCTGCATTAGGCTCTTATTCACGTATTTATTTATCTCAACATTTTCTTTTAGATTGCTTTGTTGGAAGTCTTATAGGGGTGATTATGCCGACTTTAGTTCTATTCTTATTTATCCGTAAAGGATGGGATAGACCTTATTATTTTACTAAAAGTAAATAAATCATTGATTTACTAATCTTCAATATCTACTTGTTTGTCAATTTATTACATCAAGATTTAAGAGTATTACCAAATCATTATCACATACAATTTGCATACAAAATCGGAGATTTCGGGAAAATAGTAATGCAGAAATACCACAATAAAATTTTCTGTTGCAGTAGGCGATTATTTAATGTTGATAGTAATTATAAATTTTGTATTAACATACTCTGTATGACAGAAAGCATAACCCTCATAAAAATAAATTAAACTCACCTTAATTAAATATCAACTTATAGATTTACATCTCCAAGCATAACAAAGTTTATACGAATTATAGGAACCGAATACTGATTTAACCTCACTATATAATAATTATAATTGAAGTAATAAACTATATATGCCCATTTTGCAATCGTTTATTGTTAGTTTACATTCTTCGGTTTACTAATCAATCAGATTTTTTTACTCTTATTTATTTGCGAAATAGAATATTTTACATATCTTTGTCCTAACAAAATTGTTAAACAGCATTGTTGAATTGTAAAATATATGGATAATCAAGAGAAGCAGAGTAAAGAGCAGCTGATACTTGCGGCGGCGGAGCAGGAGTTCTTGACCAGGGGTTATGATGGTGCCCGTACGACCTCGATAGCGCAGGCGGCGGGCGTAACGCACGCGATGCTACACTACTACTACCGCACCAAGGAGCAACTTTTTGAGCGCATCGTGGATGAGAAGTTCGAAACTATGTCACACTCAATGTTTGCCATAATGGGCGACCCGTCGTTGCCTATCGTCGAGCGTATCAAGGGGGGTATTGCGGCTCACTTTGATTTTATTGCTGCCAATCCGCTTTTGCCTCGTTTCGTCATCAACGAAATTGTTTCGCGTCCCGAACGATATGAGGTGCTGTATAAACGTGCGGGCTTTGCCGTGAATAGTGTATATAATGGTCTGCAAGCCGAAGTTGACTGTGCGGCCGAGCGTGGCGAAATTGAGCGGGTCGATGTTAAGATGTTGTTTATCAGTATTATGTCGCTCAATATCTTCTCGTTTGTTGCCTATACGTTTATGGAGCCTATTATGGGTGAGCTGATGGCAAACCGTGAGCAATTTTTGGCGGCTCGCAAGGCTGAGAATATCGAAACCATATTGAGAAGAATCAAAAAACAGTAAGTCAATGAAACGGTTTTTACTAACACTATTTGCCGTGACGTGCGTAGCAAGTATCGGTGCGCAGTCACTCGATGAGTGTCGCCGCTTGGCTCGGGAGCACTACCCCGAAATTAGGCAGTACGACCTAATTTCGCAGACCGAGCAGTACAATCTTTCGAATGCCTCTCGTGCGTGGATTCCGCAGGTTGCTCTGTCAGCTCAGGCGACCTATCAATCTGCCACGCCCACCTATCCTGAGGCTTTCAACGCAATCCTCCAAGCCAATGGTATTGAGATGGCGGGCATACGC
>Ga0247610_10004774_pt1 | contig 14404 bp, 13 predicted proteins | sample 174DNAGHGhighgp2_FD_193483 | JGI IMG/M metagenome (GOLD analysis project Ga0247610, IMG submission 193483) | Sheep rumen microbial communities from Palmerston North, Manawatu-Wanganui, New Zealand - 1742 DNA GHGhigh gp2 | ecosystem: Host-associated > Mammals > Digestive system > Stomach > Rumen... | reverse complement strand
ATCTTAGAGTATACCCGAAAGGTAGGCGCCGACAGAATTCTGTTTCCTCAAACTCTTTTTGATATTAGTTACTTATTTGGAACCAAAGTTCCAATCCCGGCAGATTCTCTTCGAAAAGTTCCTGAGGGAGACCATTGGCTTTATGTCATTGCTAAAAATGCCGCTGTCGAGATGATTGAGCATTACTATAATGACTATGGCATAAAGAGGTTTATAATTCGCTTGTCACGGATTTACCTTTACCATCCCAACCCTTATACATTTAGGGATGGAGAAAAGGTCATGGTTTCAGACCGATATCTGATTTACCGTGCTATGCAAGGTGCGGATATAGAAATCTGGGGTGATCCAAACCGTCTTCTTGAAACGATTTGCATAAAAGATTTCTTGCAGATTATAGGAAAAGCTATTGTGGCAGATGTTGATGGTGGAATCTACAACGTAGGAAGTGGTGGAAGTACATTGAAGGAACGCATTGAGGGTATAGTGGATGTCTTTAGCCCTAAAGACCATCCATCTCGCATTATATATAAGCCTGAAAAAAGAAGCTCTCGCCAGTTTGTACTTGACATTAGGAAAACTGTAAATGAACTTGGGTATCAACCTAAATATTCGTGGCATGATTATTTGGTTGATTTCAAGAAAGAAATGGAGCAGCAGAGATTTTCAAAGATTTGGGGTAAGGAAGAAGATTATATAACTGAAGAAGAAATAAAGCATTTAGTATCAGACAAATAAAAGTTAACAGAATTAACAGTAATTTATAGGGAAATAATCAAGGTGAAATGCCTGAATCGCTGAAGAAAAAGACCGTCAAAGGTGTTGCCTGGACCTCGCTGGATCAGATGATGAACCTTGGCTTTGGTTTTGTCATCGGAGTTATCTTAGCCCGAATCCTTAGCCCGGGTGATTATGGCTTGCTGGCGATGATAGGTATTTTCAACTCTATTGCCATATCCTTTATTGGTAGCGGATTTGGTTTGGCCTTGGTGCGCAAGCCGGACTTGACAGAGGATGATAATACAACAGCATTCTGTTTCAACTTTATCGTGGCCATTGTCATGACTGGTATCTTGTGGCTGATTGCGCCACTGGTGGCTCAGTTTTATGATAAACCGATTTTGACCGATTTGGTTCGTGTCGAGGCGTTACTGCTCATTATCTTCTCGTTGACGTTTGTTCAAAATGCTCAACTCATTCGTGCCCTGAATTTCAAGGCCAAGATGATTGTCAATGTGACGGCTCAATTGATAGCCGGTGTTCTCGCTATTGTTTCGGCTTACTGTGGCCTCGGAGTATGGGCGTTAGTAGTACAACATTTTACGAGTGGTATAGTAGGCTTGTTTCTCTTATGGATTATTTCGCCATGGCGCCCACGAGGACGATGGAACAAGATGTCGTTTCGTTATTTATGGGGGTACGGATCCAAACTACTGGCTTCTTCTTTGCTGGACAAGATATATAGTAATATTTATCCGATTATTATCGGAAAGTTGTTTTCGGCGGCCGATCTTGGTCAATATAGTAGGGCCACTGGTTACGCTCATTTGCCTTCCACTGGCTTGACTAGTGTGCTACAGCAGGTGTCGTTTCCTGTATTAAGTAAGATTCAAGATGATGGCCAACGATTGGGCGACAGCTATCGTCGAATGTTGCGGTTTAGCGTGTTTGTTGTCTTCCCCATCATGATAGGTATGGCAGCCCTGGCGCATCCTCTGGTAATATCACTTGTCACAGATAAGTGGGCGCCGTGTGTGCCTTATTTGCAGATTATTTGTTTCTCATCGATGTGGTATCCTGTTCATGCGATTAACCTGAGCCTTTTGCAGGTGAAAGGCCGTAGCGACCTCTTCCTGCGCCTGGAAATCATCAAAAAAGTGCTCGTCACTATAGTCATTTTCATCTGTGTGCCTTTCGGCATCATGGGCATCTGTTATGGATCGGTGTTCACTTCATTAGCCTGCTTGGTCATCAATACTTATTATACCGGTAAATTGATTCATGTGGGTTTTGTTCGCCAGATGATGGACATGACACCCACACTGTTGACATCGCTGGCGATGGCGGCGGTCGTGTATTTCGCTGTGATGCCTTTTGGCAATGAAGTGGTGAAATTGGCCGTTGGCATCCCGCTGGGCATAGTGGTCTACCTGGCAATTGCTAGAGTATTCCGTATGCCAGAACTTCAAGAGGCCCTAGATATCATCCATCGTAAATAAGAATAAATGGAAAGGACTCCGCTAGTTACCATTCAATGCTTGGTTTATAACCACGAACCTTATCTGCGCCAATGCCTCGAAGGATTTGTGATGCAGCAGACCTCCTTCCCTTTCGAGGCCATTGTCCACGACGACGCTTCGACCGACGGATCTGCCGCTATCATCTGCGAGTACGCCGAGAAATACCCTGATATCATTAAGCCCATTTACGAGACCGAGAATCAGTATAGCAAGCATGATGGCTCACTGGCTCGTATCATGGATGCCGCCATGCATCCTGGATCCAAGTATGTTGCACTGTGTGAGGGTGATGACTACTGGACCGATCCGTTAAAACTGCAGAAACAAGTAGATGTGCTGGAAGAGCATCCTGACTGTACCATCGTCTTTTGTAAGGTGAATACGATTACACGAGATGGGAAACCTATGGATTGGACTATTCCCAGTGTCGAGAGTAAGATTCCAGTGGGAGAATTGACGCTTGATGATTTCATGAGAGAAGAGTATTATTATGCCAGATGGACGTTTCACACTTCAACCTTTTTATTTAGAAAAAATTGCATTGAACTTCATGATCAATTGAGAAAAACACTTTATAAACATTTTCCATTTAGTGATCAACCAATTATACTCTCATGCCTGTTACAAGGAAAAGGCTATTATATTCCTGAGTCTACTGGCTGCTATAGGGTATCTTCAGGTGGATATATGAGTAATGTGTTTTGCTCTCCAGATCATAATATAAGATTTAAAGAGCGTTGTATTATAGCTTGGAAGGACTTAGATGATTACACACAGAAGTATTCCAAATATATTAATCGACGTATTGACGCAACAAGGTTAGCAATAAAGAGAGTAAAGTATGACAATAATCTAATGAATCGTTGGCAAAGATTTCTTTTCCCGTTTCATTCTTTTGCATGGAGGATAAGATACCATTTGGAAAACATTTTATCGCGTTGAATTTTCATATTCAACGATAGACGAAATAAAGCATTGAACTATTTTGAATTTGAATACCATGAGGTGGTATAAGGAAATCTTTTATTTATCTTGGCATTTTGGCCTTCGTGCCATGTGGGATATTGCGCTTAAACCAAGGTTAATAAGGACTTATACTAGAAGTGATGGTGTTCTATCTTTCTTGGAAAGAGGTCTAAAGGGTCAGATTGCGCAATTGCGGGCACACACAGATAACGAGTTGGCCGCGTTACCCGAGGATTCCACCATTTGGTTGTGTTGGCTGCAGGGTGAAGCGCAGATGCCAGATACAATCAGGAAGTGTTATGAATCTCTTCATCTGAATAAAGGTCACCACAAGATTATTCTCATCACTAATGAGACTGTGAATGATTATGTGGCACTGCCTGATTATATAAAAGATAAGCATGAAAAGGGTATTATCTCTAATACTCATTATTCAGATATTATCAGATGCTATCTTCTTTGGAAGTACGGTGGCGTATGGATAGATGCGGCATTGTATGTATTGCATGAAATCGACTTCAAGAATGTCGTGTTTTATTCTCCCAAGATGGTAGAATCTACCGATAGCATTAATTTGAAATGGACGATTGGCGTCTTGGCGACGAGTGCTAATTTCTATTTGTTTGAATTCTCATATAATTGCTTATTAGAGTATTGGAGAAAATACAATAGTCCAGTTGTTTATCTACTATTAGATTGTGTTATTGAAATTGCATATCGGAATAGTGACTTCATTAAAAAAATGGTTGATGCGATTCCATTAAATAATGTTGATCTCCACAGTAGCAGATATAGTTTTAATAAAAAGTGTGATGAGAGTGTGTTCCAGCGGTTAATTAGCAATAATACATTCTTGTCCTTGTCTTGGCGTTTTCAATACCACACCCATACCGATAGTGGTGAGTTGACATATTACGGCCGGTTATTGCAAGAATTTGAGAACCAAAAAATGAATCAGAATAACAAGAATTGATTGGTATTATGAGGATAGCGGTAGTTGGGACAGGATATGTGGGCTTGAGTGTTGCGACGTTGCTGGCGCAACACAATGAGGTCGTGGCGGTTGATGTCCTCCCCGATAAAGTGGAGAAGATCAACAAGCGTATCTCGCCTCTTCAGGACGAATATATCGAGAAGTATCTTGCCGAGAAGGATTTGAATCTTACCGCTACGCTCGATGCGAGTGGCGCATATCGTGATGCCCGGTTTGTGGTCATCGCCACGCCGACCAATTATGACCCGGTTACAAACTACTTTGATACATCTTTGGTCGAGGGGGTTGTCAATCAGGTGATAGAAGTGAATCCTCAGGCCATCATGGTGATTAAGTCCACAATTCCTGTTGGGTTTACACAACGAATCTCGGAAAAAACAGGTTCACACAACATCCTGTTTGCTCCTGAATTCTTGAGAGAAACCAAGGCGTTATACGACAATCTGTATCCCAGTCGCATCATTGTTGGCAGGCCCGATGGTGATGAGCGCCTTGACCAGGCTGCTCATGAGTTTGCTGAATTGCTTCAGCAGGGCGCCATCAAGCAGGACATCGACACGCTGTTCATGGGATGGACCGAGGCCGAGGCTGTCAAGTTGTTTGCTAACACCTATTTGGCTCTACGCGTAAGCTATTTTAATGAATTGGATACCTACGCTGAGATGAAGGGATTGAATACTCGCTCAATTATCGAGGGTGTTTGCCTTGACCCGCGTATCGGAGGCCACTATAACAATCCGTCATTCGGCTATGGCGGTTATTGTCTGCCTAAGGATACCAAGCAACTCTTGGCGAATTATGCCGATGTGCCTGAGAATCTGATTGAGGCCATCGTCGAGAGTAACCGCACCCGCAAGGATTTTGTGGCCGACCGAATCCTCCGCAAAGCCGGTTACTATGACTACTCGGAGCGAGGTGACTACTCTGACAAGGATGAGCGACAATGCGTTATCGGTGTCTACAGATTGACCATGAAATCAGGAAGCGATAATTTTCGCCAGTCGAGTATTCAGGGCGTGATGAAGCGAATCAAGGCCAAGGGGGCAGAAGTCATCGTATATGAACCTACACTCGAGGACGGGTCGACCTTTTTTGGCAGCAAAGTTGTGAATGACTTGGAGCAGTTTAAGGCCCTCAGCCAAGTTATTGTGGCCAACCGTAATGATGTCGTCCTGGCAGATGTATCCCATAAGGTATACAGTCGGGATATATTCATGAGAGATTGATCTGTATGAAACAGTTCATCAAAGAGATATATAGGCACTTTAGGCCGATTGTTATAAATGGTTCAGGAAATAGGGTCTCTTCATTGTCGAGATACGGCAAGGGATTCTGGATTGATATTAATGGAAACAATAATCAGGTTGAGATAGCTGAAGGCTGCCTTTTGTCGAACACTAAAATAAGGATATCTGGTGATAACAATCGTTTAATCATCGATAGAACAGCTCGTTTTATGGGGCCATGTTCGATTACAATGGATGGAGACTCTAAACTTTCAATAGGGGAGAATGCCGGAATTCGAGATGTCAAGTTTGTTATGAAGGATGCTGATATAGAGGTCGGAAAACTTTGTATGTTCAGTAATCATGTCCTTCTCCGCAATACAGACGCCCACAAGGTAATCAGTTTGGAAGATGGCCAAGTGACGAACAAGCCGCGTGATATCCGCCTTGGCGAACATGTTTGGATTGGCCAAAATGCTACAATTCTTAAAGGGGTAAGTATCGGCAATAACTCAATTGTGGCATTTGGTACTGTTGTGACAAAGGATGTTCCAGCTAATGCTATTGTAGCTGGAGTGCCTTCCAAAGTGGTAAAAACAGGAATTACTTGGGATTATTAGAATGAGAATACCTCGCCTGAAAATCAAATACCTTTTTTCGAGGACCTTTTTCCGCGTTTTTCCAGGGGCAATTGTCAATATAGGTTCTAATGTTGAGATTTGCCGCTCTAAGATTATCGTGAGCGCAGGAGCAACTTTGTCGATAGCGCCTAATGTTAGAATCAAAGACGCTGAGATATATGTTGAGAAAGGTTCTCTTTACATAGACGAGTCTTCAATCATTCAAGGCGAGAGCGGATCTAAACATACCTGTATCATTGTGAACGACGGACATGTCTCCATTGGAAACCACTCAAAGATTTCCTGTGACAAGATGTGGGTGAGATTTGGTGGGAAACTGTCAGTCGGTGAATATACAAATATAAATCGGGGCGGTGAAATTCGTTGTGATGAGAGCATTACCATTGGATCCTTTAATCAGATATCCTATCATGTCAGGATTTGGGACACCAACACTCATTCCATTTTGGACCCAGACGAAAGACGCCGTGTGGCCAAACAGTATTATCCGTACTTTGGCTATGAGGAGAGTAGGCCACAGACTAAGCCGATAGTGATTGGGAATGATTGTTGGCTTGGTGAAGGTGTTGCAATTCTCAAGGGTAGTCGCCTTGAAGATAGAACGATTATAGGTTTTCAAACAACAATTAGCGGGCAAACGATTCCTGCTGGTAGTCGGGTAGTGCCTGACATTAAACTTAGAATACTTACTACTTGATTCAAAGAATAGGTACTCATGAATCCTCAACCATTGGTTAGTATCATCATAGGTCTCTATAATGTAGAACGCTTTTTAGATAAAAAACGTTTACGTGATGTGCTTGACCAGACTTATCGCAATTTAGAGATCATTCTTGTTGACGATGGCTCAACTGATAACACGCCAAGTATTGCGGATGAATTAGCTAAGGCCGATTCTCGCATTCATGTTATTCACAAGGTTAATGGAGGTGTTGGTAGCGCTCGTAATGTGGGACTTGATGTTGCCACTGGGGATTATGTATGTTTCTTTGATGTTGACGATGATCTGCATTTCGATATGGTTGAGCGAAGTGTTAAGCTTATGCAACAACATCAAGCCGAGATGCTTGTTTTCGGTTTCAATGTGAGGTTTATTTCAGATGCGTTCACAGACAGAACAATAAAGTTTCCTGACAGGACGATCCAGTCCAATGACGAACTGAAATCTATTGTTGTTGACCAGTTGTTGGACATATTTCCCGTAGGCAACGGCTTTGTCTGGAATAAGGTTTACCAAAGGTCATTTCTAGAAAAGCATCAATTACGTTTCCCCGAATTGCGTCTCCAGCAAGACGAGGTGTTTAATATGCGTGTGTATCCTAATGTGAACCGCTTGGTCATGTCTTCTGAAGTCTTATACGACTATTATGTGTATGAGAGTGGAAATAATCGGTCAAGGTTTATCCCTGATAGATTTCAGTTATACTATTCCATTTATTCTCAACTTGAAGAACTGGGCTTAAATTGGGGCATTATGGATAACCATTACAGGCAGTTTGTTGATGAAAAACTGTATCAAGGGATGACCCATGTGTTGATGGTCAGTGACTTTCTTAAGGAAAACAAGATGAGTCAAAGTGATCGAAAGAAACATTTTATGGAGATACTCAACAATGATGACGTACAAGGTTGCGTAGATAGGATAGGACATTCTGCTTTTCTCATTGGAATTAAGGCAAAATGTATTCATCCTACTTTTAGAAATCGAAATTACTCATTATTCTTGGTGTTCCGGCAATTGTTCAAGTGGGGGGATTGCGTGCGTTCCTTTTTACGACAAATATCTTCAATTAATGGATGGCAAAAGCGATAATCTGCTGATTGCTAAGAATGCGCTTGTGAACTTGCGCCTATTATAGACAGAACTTTTTCTCAATTTTGAAACGTAAAATAAAGGATAGATTATATTAAAAGTGTTGGTCAATGGAACTTCGTGAAATATACTACGGTTATTACTATTATATAGCGTTTCGTAATAGAAGCAATTTTGGGCTAAATGAGAAATGGACAGTAATTAAGCCTTCATTAAGCGAATGGTTTGCAGACCCGTTTTTATTTGAATGGAATGGGAGGTGCTATCTTTTCGCGGAGAGAATGAATCTATGGCGTAAAGTCGGGTCAATAGCTGTATGTGAGATTTTGAAAAATGGAAATGTGACAGACTTTAAGGAAGTGATAGTGGAACCATTTCATTTGTCCTTCCCAAATGTGTTTGAGCATAATGGCCAGATTTATATGATTCCGGAGTCAGGATGGAATAAGGATATCAGATTGTACCGAGCAGTAAATTTCCCGACGAAATGGGAGTATGTTAAGTCCTTGTGTAGTGGAGAGAATTATGTCGATACGTCTTTTTTAAGTGCTTTAGAGGATGGGACAGCGATTCTACACTCGTTTAATTGGGATACCAGATCATCTTGTTATTTCAAGTTGGATATGAATGCAATTGAATTATATCCGTTACCTGATAACCCATCGATGATGAATGAGCGTAGTGGAGGTAATGCATATGTGCAGAATGGTATTACATATCGAGTACTTCAAGATTGTTCTGATCATTATGGCTCTAAGATAATAATACGTCGTATTAACGATTTTGGATTTGATACAGGCACAGCTTCTGATATTCCTTTCTCGGAAATTCTTCCTGATAGCCTTGTGTTAGACAAAAAACTGAAACCGACTTGGTGCCATACTTTTAATCAATCGGAGCATATGGAGGTAGTCGATTTTATGTCAGAACGGTTTGTTTGGTTCGGTCCTATTCTTACTGTGAGAAACAAGATTTTTTACGAGCGTCACAAGGATCTTCTAGGTGAATGATTGGAATGATCTAAGAATATAATCATTATTCCTATGCTGCTTGATGATAGGGATAGATCTCTTGGAAACAACAGGCGGATTGCTAAGAATGCGGTGGCGCTTTATCTGCGCATGTTCTTGACAATGGTTGTGGGGTTGTATACCTCGCGGGTTGTGTTGAATGTGCTGGGTGTTGAGGATTATGGTATCTATGGCGTTGTTGGCGGTGTCGTTGCTATGTTGGGCTTCCTGAATGCATCGATGAGTGGGGCCACGAGCCGGTTTTTGACATTTGAACTCGGAAAAGGCGATCAGCAGCGTTTGGCTCGCACTTTCTCAAGTGCTTTGGAGATTCATATAGGGATAGCGATTATAGTCTTTATTATTGCCGAGACGGTAGGTTTATGGTTTTTGACTCACAAACTGGTTATCCCAGCCGGCCGCATGACGGCTGCCCATTGGGTTTACCAGATGAGTATTGCCAGTGCAATGTTGGGCATTACTCAGGTTCCATACAACTCCAGTATCATTGCCCATGAGAAGATGGATGTGTATGCCTATGTCGAGATTCTTAATGTTACGCTTAAATTATTGATAGTATTTCTGCTCAGTATCGGCAATTTTGACAAGCTCATCTTCTATGCCTTCCTGGTACTGATGGTCAGCGTTTTCATCAGAATGGTGTACAGGGTGTATTGCATTCGTCACTTTCAGGAGTCTCATTTTCAATGGGTATGGGATAAGTCTATCATGAAGCCGATGTTGACCTATAGCGGGTGGAACCTGTATGGCGCTTTGTGCCTGACTACTCGTCAGCAGGGAACCAACTTCTTGATTAACATCTTTTTTGGTGTTATTTACAACGCTGCATCTGGTGTGGCTACGATGTTGCAAGGGGTGGTAAAAGGTTTCACATATAGTTCCACTATGGCATTCAGGCCTCAGATTATCAAATCTTATGCGGTTGGGAATCGTGAAGAGATGATGCAGTTGATGAAATCGGCGATGTCGTTAGCCATTTTTCTGTCATTGCTGATATCTTTGCCACTTTTCATGGAAGCCAGGTATCTGATGGACTTGTGGTTGGTAAATACGCCTGTCATGGCCGTTGAGTTTGTTCGTCTGCTGATTGTCTCTGCCTTCTTTGCCCTAGTGACCATTATTTTTACTATTGGTATCGAGGCTACTGGATATAATCGTCAGATGAATGTCTATACCGGGTCCATTTTTATGTTGACGATACCGGTCATGTATGTGCTGTTCAGACTGGGATTTGGAGTCCTGTATTCCTATTACTGCATACTCGGTGCTAATATCTTGATTTTCATCTCAAATATGATTATTTTCAAGTATTTGGTACCTGAGGTCAAACTCGAGTATTTCATTTGGCTATTTATCAAGAGCACCATTGTTATTCTGATATCGATACTGCCGGTCATCTTTATCAATCAACACTACGAGGCAAGTTTTTTGAGGTTGGTCGTCAATACCATGGTAATTCTCGGTATCTGTTTCGTGTTATCATATTGGCTCATTCTGGATCAGTCAGCAAGGGCATTTGTTCAGAGGAAATTGAGGGCTGTGATCAGATTGGGCAACTAGATCTCTGCAGATGTTAAATGAATTGAACATCAATGGCCAAGATATCAGTCATAGTTCCTGTTTATAACACCGAGGCTTATTTGTCCCGTGCGATAGATAGCATATTGGCTCAGAGTTTCGAGGACTTTGAACTGATTTTAATCGATGACGGCTCGACCGATAGTAGCTCCACCATATGTGACCGTTATAGTGGCAAAGATAGTAGAGTGAGAGTTGTCCATAATGAGAACCAGGGTGTCAGTGCTGCAAGGAATTGTGGCATTGATATGGCTACTGGGGATTGGATCACCTTTATCGATTCAGATGACTATGTACAGCCCGAATATCTGCAGAATCTGTACGACAATTCTCAGAAATACAACAGTGACTTTGTCATGACGGGTATTGTACGCGTGCACGAGAACAACCCTGCTGATAAAGTGATCAGAGAATGGCACGAACTTGTTATTGACAAGAATGATATCGAGAAGCTCTATGAAGAGAATATCTTGCAGTACCAGAAGGGGCCCGTCATCAAACTGTTCAAGAATGAAATCCTGAAGAAATCTGGCGTAAGGTTTGATGCCAGGTTGAGTCGTGGCGAGGACGCTTTGTTCGTGTATTCTTATCTGCTTCATTGTAACGTGCTCAGTGTCGCACCAGGAGCTTATTACTACTATTGCTTGAGGAATGGATCTCTGATGTCTCAGTCGTTGGCGTCATACGAGGTTGAGCATTATGGATATGAATCCATGAAATCTGTATTGCTGAATTTGACACATATTAGCCATCCATATCCCAAACGCTTTTTGGTGTATTGGTTTGATCGTGTCATCAATTCAATTTACAGTGACTACAACGGATATGGTTTTCGTGAGAGAATGGATTTCCTTAAAGCGTTGGATTATAGCTACTATAAGAAGTGGAAAGAGCCTGTCTCATGGAAAGATGGCATAAAGAAGAGTCTGCTCTGTGGGAAACACTTCTTCTTGTATGATTTGATTTTTTCTAGATAGAGATATGTCGATCAAGATCTCAGTCGTTCTTCCGGTCTATAACGTTGAATCATTTCTTCGTCAGTGCCTAGACAGCCTTGCTGTACTAGGTAGGGAAGATGTTGAGATTATTCTTGTCAATGACGGCAGTACAGACAGCAGTAGAGACATCTGTATCGAATATAAGGAAAAGTGGAACAATATCACGTTAATCGATAAAGATAATGGTGGACTGAGCGATGCTCGGAATAAAGGTACTGAATTCGCAACAGGAGAATACATATGCTATGTAGATAGCGACGATTGGGTAGTGCTTGGAGCCATTGACAAGTTGTATCATTACGCGGTTCGTAATGATTGCGATATTGTTCAAGGTAGTTTTTACTATGCGTTTAGCGATCATCTTGAGCACAATAATCGCTATTATGAAGCAGACCATGAGCCTTTTGTATTGAGCCGCAAAGATGCTATGCGGGAATTGATCAAAAACAATTATGTAAAGAATTTTGCCTGGGGAAAGATCTATAGAACCTCCGTGGCAAAATCCCATCCATTCCCCTTCGGTAAGTTTTTTGAAGACAGCTATTGGCAGCATCTGATGATTCATGACTGTAATCGCTATGGTGTGCTTTGTGAGCCGTTGTATTACTACCGTCAGCGCGAAAACAGCATCTCGAATAACCTCGGGATGAGATATCTTGACTTGAATCAAGGACTTGAGTCAAGACTATTGTTTATCATTGATAATTATCCTGAGTTAACCGAAATAGCAGCTGATGCGCTGTGGATGAGCTCATTAAAGATGAAGGACAGAAGTCCAGATATGAAGAAACTGTTTAGAGACATAAACAGTAAGTATGCTTCATTGCTGAGCTCTAACCTCAAGCAAACGACGCTGTACAAATTGGCATCCAAGTATTCTATTTTATTGCCACTGTATTTATTCTATCAACGAGTGGATCTGTATCTGCATCGCAAGCCTCTAGGTCACATTGAATTGAAGTCATGAAGTGCGAATATAATAGCATAGAGGAATTCTTCAGTGCTCTTAATGCGGCTGGCATTAACTATTTGGTGTTACGCAATTATGAGAACTTGCTGAAACCGGAGATTTATGTTGATGGCCATGGCGATATAGATTTGTTGTGCGATAATTCACGAGAAATAGTTGAACTGGTGAATGCTCAGCCCAAACCTGTTAGCCATTCACGGTTAACGGATGACGGGATTCATTATTTGATTTATGTGTCAGGCCAGCCAGTGCAGCTTGATTTGAGACAAGTGGGGGATGGCTATTATTGTACTGAGTGGGAGAAGGACCTGCTAGAACGAAAGGTGATGAAGGATGGCTTCTATGTAATGGCTGATGAGGATTACTTCTATACGCTCGCTTATCATGCCATCTTGCAGAAACGTTCGCTCAGTCGAGAGTATTTCATCAGACTGTGCCATATGGCTGATGACTTGGATCTAAGTATAAAAGAGTATAGTGAATCCGGATTACTCCATCTGCTGGAGAATCACATGCAGGAACATGGTTATCGTTTCACTTATTCGCATGATTATATGGTTCCAAACCGTTTCCATGTTGTTGATAGCAAACTGATTGATAGGAATTTCAGCTTGTGGTGGAAACACTGCCGATTTGATATGAAGGTCAAGGCGATACAATGGCTGGTTTGGCTCAAACACGCATTAAAATTGTGATGAGTATGGACTATAGCCTATTGCAGCCCCACACAGTGGAACTATATAAGTTACAGGAACATGTTTGCTCGATCAAACGGGTGAACGCAAGGTCGTTACTTGTTGTCCAGCGGTTTGATCTGTTTGCCAAGCTGTTTTATATAGATAATATCAAAGCCAATCCTATAGAGGCTAATAGGGTTTATGCCGAGCACATCAAGGCTTTCAATCCTGACGGCCGTGAACCTGGACGTAACGATAAGAATGGTGTAGGTGACTTCGTATCGACTTTTGATAAAATCATTGAGCATTTCAAGGAACATGATTTTGACGAGCGGATATCGGTTGTCCCTGTTGACAAGAATGGTGTAATACTTGATGGAGCCCATCGGGTCGCTGCATTAGCCTACTATAATCGAGAAGTCACTATCGCTCAATTCGACGACGTTGAAGCTGTTTGCACTTTTGATTATAGTTATTTCAAGAATCGAGGTTTGGCTTGGAGTGTTTGTGATACCATCGCATTGGAATTGGTGAAGTGGGTAGATAATGTTTATGCGGCATGCATCTGGCCGAGCAACACTCAGAACAGCCAACAGATTGCAGTTTCCCGGTTGAGTCAACAGTATCAGATAGCATACATCAAGGACATTCAATGCAACCTGAACTCCTTATCCAACTTTGTGGGATATATCTACAGGGCACAAGATTGGACACGCAATTCTCTGTCAGTCCGTGATAAGGCTTCAAGGGTTTACGGCAAGTCTGGTTTGAAAGTGGCGTTCTTTAAGGCTGGAAGTGACCTAGATGCTGTATTGAAGGAAAAAGAAGAAATACGCCAATCGCTTGGTAAAGGAAAAGACTCGTTACATATTACTGACAATAGAACCGAAACGTTAGATATAGCCGGAATCGTATTGACGACAGACGGCATGAATCAATGGCTGGATGGCAGGAATCTTAACTTATATCACAAGTTGTGCAGTCAGTTAGAGGAACGGTGGTTTATTTTCAAAAATGTGCAATGGATCGCCTTTAAGGTGGCTATCTATAGAATTGTGAACCGATTATTCAAGAAACATGCTGTTTTATAATTCTTTAAGCAAAATTTTCAGATTAATTCGACCCACAATTGTCAAGGGGGAGAACAATCGTGTTTCAATTCGGTCAAAACGCCATGCTTTCTATGTCCGGGTCTATGGTGATAATAACACGATTGACATCGGGGAGGGCAGCCGCCTGAAGAATACCCAAATTACTATGATGGGTTCCA
>Ga0247610_10004772_pt1 | contig 14414 bp, 5 predicted proteins | sample 174DNAGHGhighgp2_FD_193483 | JGI IMG/M metagenome (GOLD analysis project Ga0247610, IMG submission 193483) | Sheep rumen microbial communities from Palmerston North, Manawatu-Wanganui, New Zealand - 1742 DNA GHGhigh gp2 | ecosystem: Host-associated > Mammals > Digestive system > Stomach > Rumen ... | reverse complement strand
TACGGATCACCCGCGGGACTGGTATTCTACTGGACGCTGAACAATCTTTTTTCGCTCGGCAAGAACATCTTTTATAAACTGAAGCATCCGAAGCGTGTGTTCGCCGTCGCGTGCTCCGCGATCGGTGTGCTCGGGCTCATATTCGTGCTGTTTGTGCATCCGATGGCGACGACGCGCCGTCAGCTGCTGCTCGTGGGCATGCTGCTTTTGCTGCAGCTTCCGCTTCTGCTGCAGCTGCTGTTGCCCGTCATCCGAAAGAAAAGGGCGGAGAAAGGCCGCAAACCTGCCGAAACAGCGCTTTCGCGGGAGGATTCGCGCGCGTTTCTGTACGGGTGCGTGTTCCTTGCTCTTTTGACCGGGCTTCTGATCCCTTCCGCGATCCTGCATGCCTCACCACAGGAGTTTATCAATACGCAAAACGGGCAATCCCCACTGTGGTACGTCGTGAACGCGCTGCTGATGGCCGTCGGCACGTTTGTGATCTGGTTCGGGATCTTTTACCGGCTCGCCGGAACGAAGGGCAGGCGGACGATGGAAATTGCGGTATGGATCGGTTCGGTCTGCGCCGCGGTCAATTATTTGTTTTTCGGCAAAAGCCACGGCAACCTGTCCGAAATGCTTCAATATGATGTATATAACGCGCCGTCGCATAAGGAGATGCTGATCAATCTTCTCGTGATGATCGCGCTTGCGACGATCCTGTACCTCGTATGGAAGAAGAAAAAGCAGATTGCAAGGATCGCGGCGCTGGCAATGTGCCTTGCAGTGCTCGGCCTGTCCCTCAAAAACGTGATCGGCGTACAGAGCGTGCTTGCCGACACGAAAGAGACGGAGATACAGGAGGATTTTCCGCAGATTCGTTTGAGCAAAACCGGAAATAATGTGATCGTCCTTATGCTGGATCGCGCGATCTCGGCATATCTTCCGTACCTGATGGAGGAGAAGCCGGAGCTCAGAGAGCAGTTTGACGGCTTTACCTACTATCCGAACACACTCGCTTTCGGCAGCGCAACCTGCGCGGGCGGTCCGCCGATTTTCGGCGGATATGAATACCGTCCCATCGTGCTCAACCATCGCTTGGGCGAAACGGTAACGGAAAAGCATAACGAATCGCTGAAGGTCATGCCGGTCCTGTTTGATGAGAACGGATACAAGGTCACGGTCTGCGATCCGCCGATGGCGGGGTATCGCTGGCGTCCGGACCTCACCATCTATGACGATTACCCGGACATTGCCCGCTACATCACCGCCGGAAGCATGCCGTATGACGCAAGCGCGATCCTCGGAGCGACTGACGCGTTCCGGAACCGCAACTTCTTCTGCTACAGCATCTACAGGATCGCGCCGGTTGTGATCCAGTCGACGCTGTACAACAACGGCGAATACAACGCCGCCGATCGAAGCACGGTCGAGGCGGCGATGAAATCCCCGCAGGAACGCAGCGGTCTTTCGAAGGCGGAGGGACTGACCGACTCATTCATGCGGCATTATCTCGTGCTGAAGCATCTTCCGGAGATCACGGATGTGTACGATGCGGATGAAAACACGTTCCTCTTTATCAGCAACGACACGACGCACAACGGCGTGATGCTGAAGGAACCGGAATATGAGCCGGCGGCGATCGTCGACAATACCGCGTATGACCGTGCGCATCCGACGCGTGTGAACGCGGACGGCAGAGAGATCGCGTTTACGACCGACAATCAGCTGATCCATTATCATGCGTTGGCGGCGAGCATGATACAACTCGGCAGATGGATGGATGATCTCAAAGAACAGGGCGTTTACGACAATACGCGTATCATCATCGTTTCGGACCACGGCCGCGCGCTGCACCTTTTCGAGGAAACGATTCTGGGGGACGAAAAGGAATATGAGGATATCGTCACGTTCACCGGGCTTTTGATGGTCAAGGACTTCAACAGCCATACGTTCAGGACCGACCCGCAGTTTATGACGACGGCGGATACGCCAACGCTGGCATTTTCCGGACTGATCGAAAACCCTGTGAATCCGTTTACGGGAAACCCGATCGACGACGCGCACAAGCAGGACAGCAAACAGTACATTCTGACGACCTTTGTGAAAAACTTTGTGGACATCAAGGATCAGGAGCAGATTTCGGGACTGTGGTATCGTGTGGACGGACATGACGTTTATGACCGCAGCAAATGGACGGAGCTTGACGGAATGCCGGACGAGTGGTAAATGGGTCGGGTACATGCCGTCCGTCCGGGCAGCGAACCGTAAAACGCCCTTTGATTGACAGTAAGTCGGCATATTGATATTATAATACGAAACGGCGCGGAGACCGCAAGCGTGCGGTTCCGTAACGTAATAAGACACAAGGGAGAACGAGATGTCATTCGGGCATGCACTGTATCAACTGCTGATCGGACCGCTTGAACTGCTGTTTGAGACGGTCTTTTCGCTTGCATACCGCGTGGTGAAAAGTCCGGGACTGACGATCGTTTTTCTGAGCCTTGCCATGAACTTCCTTGTGCTGCCGCTGTACCGCCGTGCCGATGCGATTCAGACCGAGCAGCGGGACAAAGCGCTTCAGATGAAGCCGTGGGTCGACCACATCAAAAAGACCTTCCGCGGCGACGAGCGCTTTATGATGCTTGAAACGTATTACCGTGAGGTCGGCTATAAGCCGACGGACGCGCTGAAGGGCTCCGTTTCGCTGCTTTTGGAGGTTCCGTTCTTTATTGCGGCGTATCGGTTTCTGTCGGGGCTTTCGCTTTTGAACGGCGTGTCCTTCGGACCGATCGCGGATCTCGGCGCGCCGGACGGGCTGATTCGGATCGGCGGGCTCGCGATCAATCTATTGCCGATCCTCATGACGCTGATCAACGTCGCGGCGGCGGCGATCTACATGAAGGGATTTCCGCTTCGAAACAAGCTTCAGATGTACGGCATGGCGCTGATCTTTCTGGTGCTGCTGTACGGATCACCCGCGGGACTGGTATTCTACTGGACGCTGAACAATCTTTTTTCGCTCGGCAAGAACATCTTTTATAAACTGAAGCATCCGAAGCGTGTGTTCGCCGTCGCGTGCTCCGCGATCGGTGCGCTCGGGCTCATATTCGTGCTGTTTGTGCATCCGATGGCGACGACGCGCCGTCAGCTGCTGCTCGTGGGCGCGCTGCTTCTGCTGCAGCTTCCGCTTCTGCTGCAGCTGCTGTTGCCCGTCATCCGAAAGAAAAGGGCGGAGAAAGGCCGCAAACCTACCGAAACAGCGCTTTCGCGGGAGGATTCGCGCGGGTTTCTGTACGGGTGCGTGTTCCTTGCTCTTCTGACCGGGCTGCTGATCCCGTCCGCGATCGAATATGCGTCGCCGGAGGAGTTCATCAACGCATACGTGTACCGGCATCCGATCTGGTACGTTGTGAACGCGCTGCTGATCGCCGTCGGCACGTTTGTGATCTGGTTCGGAATCTTTTACCGGCTCGCCGGAACGAAGGGCAAGCGGGCGATGGGAATTGCGGTATGGATCGGTTCGGTTTGCGCCGCGGTCAATTATCTGTTCTTCGGCAAGAGCCACGGCAACCTGTCCGAAATGCTTCAATATGATGTATATAACGCGCCGTCGCATAAGGAGATGCTGATCAATCTTCTCGTGATGATCGCGCTTGCGGCGATCCTGTACCTCGTATGGAAAAAGAAAAGCCGGATCGTGCGGATCGTTGTTCTGGCGATGTGCCTTGCCGTGGTCGGGATCGGCACGCGCAATCTGATCGGTGTCGGCGTAGAGGTCGCAGACGCGAACGAGCGGGTCCGGCGGGAATCCGGCATACCGGAGATCCGTCTTTCAAAGACCGGGAACAATGTAATCGTGCTCATGCTGGATCGCGCGATCTCGGAGTTTGTTCCGTTTGTCATGGAGGAGAAGCCGGAGCTCATGGAACAGTTCGCGGGTTTTACCTTTTATCCGAATACGCTTGCGTTCGGCGGCGCGACCGTGATCGGCGGACCGCCCCTCTTCGGCGGATATGAGTATCGTCCGGTAAACCTCAATGCGCGGTCGGACGAGACGTTGAGCGACAAGCACGACGAATCCCTGAAGGTTATGCCGGCGATTTTTTCGGAGCACGGCTATCACGTCACCGTCAGCGATCCGCCGCTTGCCGGATACAGTCTGAATGCGGATTTGCGCGTGTTTGACGATTATCCGGATTTTACGGTGTTCAATGCGACAGGAAAGCTGGATCAGAGCTTTTATGAGAACGCGGATGCGGTACATGCGCTCAGAGATCGGAACTTCTTCTGTTACAGCGTGTATCGGATCGCGCCGGTTATGATCCAGTCGACGCTGTATAACCGGGGCATGTATAATGCGGTGCTTGATGAAAGCAGCGACGCTGCGGAGACACTGCCGGTGCAGGAACGCACAGGTCTCTCAACGTCGAACGGGATCTCCGCGACGTTCAGACGCACGTATTCGGTGCTTGTCAATTTGCCGACCATTACGAAAGCGGTCGATGACGGTACCGATACGTTCCTGCTCATGGGCAACGACACCACGCACTACGGCAATATTCTGAAGGAGCCGGAATACGAACCGGCACTTCACGTGGATAATACGGAATATGACAAGGCGCATCCGACGAGAACCTCGTGGGACGGTACGATCATCAGATTTACAACGGAGAGCAACGTCGTGCATTATCATGCGCTGATGGCGAGTCTGATCCGGCTCGGCAAATGGATGGATGATCTCAGGGAGCAGGGCGTTTACGACAACACGCGCATTATCCTCGTGTCGGATCACGGGCATGCGGAAGATATTCTGCCGGATACCCGCTTCGGGGAAGAGGAATGGGAGAGCATCCTGCGATTCAGCTCGTTCCTGATGGTGAAGGATTTCAACAGCAGAACCTTTACGGTCGATGATCGCTTCATGACGCAGGCGGATGTGCCGACGCTCGCACTGAAGGATCTGATCGAAAATCCCGTGAATCCGTTTACCGGAAACCCGATCGACGATGCGGCAAAATCCGAGCCGGTACAGTATCTGAGACAGACCGGACCGCTGAACATCCCCGGCAGCAGGGACAGAAAGCAGTTCCCGGGATCCTGGGTCCGCTTTGAGGGGCACAATATTTTTGACGTCAGCAAGTGGAAGGCGCTCGATGGCGAGCTTCCCGCCGAGTAAGGAGGATACGGATGCGTTTATACATTGATCCCGGAACGGGCAGCATGCTGTTTACCGTTGCGGTGGGCTTGCTGACCGCCGCTGTATTTGCGTTCCGCAAGCTCTTTCTGAAGCTCCGGTTTTATGTTTCCGGAGGCAGACAGAAGCAGACCGGCAGCGAGAGACAGCCGATCGTGATCTTTGCGGAAAGCAAACGGTATCGGAACGTCTTTGCGTCGATCTGCGACGAGTTAGAACGCCGCGGCAAGGACACGGTTTACCTGACCGCGTCGGAGGACGATCCCATATTCGACCGGAAATATGAACACATCCGCTGCGAGTGCATCGGCGAAGGCAACAAGGCGTTTGCGAAGCTGAACATGCTGAAGGCGGACGTGCTTCTGTCCACCACGCCGGGTCTGGGCGTCTATCAGTGGAAACGTTCGAAAGACGTGAAATGGTACGTACATATCCCGCACATGTCAAACGATATCGTCCTGTACCGAATGTTCGGACTCGATTATTACGACGCGATCCTGCTTTCGGGCGACTATCAGGAAAAACAGATCCGCACGCTCGAATCGCTGCGACAGCTTCCCGAAAAGGAACTGCGTCTTGTCGGCATGACGTATATGGATGAAATGCGGGCGCGGCTTGACCGCGCGGAACCGCTGCCGCCGCATCCCGTGACGGTCCTGCTCGCACCGTCGTGGGGCGAAAGCGCGATCCTGAAGCGCTTCGGCGCAGGGATCATCGAAGCGCTTCTGAAAACCGGCTATCATGTGATCGTTCGTCCGCATCCGCAATCCTTTACCTCCGAAAAGGAACTGATCGAAGGACTGATGAACCGGTTTCCGGACGGCGAACAGCTTGAATGGAACCGAGACAGCGACAACTTTGAGGTTCTGCGCCGCGCGGATATTCTGATTTCCGACTTCTCGGGCGTTGTCTTCGACTTTGCATTGGTCTTCGACCGTCCGGTCATCTATGCGGATACGTCGTTTGACAAGGCGCCGTACGACGCCTGCTGGCTTGAAGAGGAGCTTTGGACATTCGAAACGCTTCCGAAGATCGGCGCGAAGCTGACGGAAGACAAACTGGATTCCCTGAAGGAGCTGATCGACGGATGCCTTTCGGAACCGAAACGGCAGGAGGCGAGGGACGCCGCACGCGCGGAAACGTGGGCGTTCCCGGGCGAAGCAGCACAGCGCGTCGCGGACTATCTGATCGAAAAGCAGGAGCAGATCCGGAATAAGGAAGCCGAAGCAGCGTCGAACACGGCAAAGCCCCGAAAGGATCAAAAACAGAACGCATAACGCAAAACGAAGATCCCGTACGGATCTTCGTTTCAGTCTGTCGAAAAAACTGTGTTTTTCAACAGACTGGTTTTCAGGCCCTGCCTATGCTGACAAGCTGCACCGGGCGGCGGGCCCTGTAAGGTGTCAAATGCACCTCGCATGTCGCTGAATTTGACGGATTTATGCGATTATTCGCCTTCCGATGCGTCGGGGTGCGGGTCTGCAACACTCGTTTTATGTTGTTGTATAACAGGCAAGGGGTGGGAATGCTGTTTATCCGATCTGCCACGTCGCGCATTGACTCTGCGGTTCGGATGAATCCGTAAAGCCCATGGAGCGATAGAGCGCGATCGCAGGGTCGTTGCCGACGTCGACGATCAGCATCATGCCTTTCGGACGGTTCGTTTCGATCGCCTTGTACAGAAGCTTCCGCCCCCAGCCCCGTCTTCGGCAGTCCTCTTTGACCAGAAAGTCGAACGGTTCGTTCTCTTCATTGTTTTTGGTCACATCGATATAGCCGACGACAGTCCCGCTGTCCACGGCAAGAAAGACGCGGAACGTGTCCAACGCTTTCAGGATCCGTTCGCCCGTCCAGTAGAGATCCGTGGCGTGCAGGGCGACGTACTGATCCTCGTATTTGGGGGACAGCGGCTCGATCCCGGTCGTGTCGACAGGAGAAGGATCTTGCGTCAGAACCATCTTGAACTGTTTCGGATCGACGGTCGCGCCGCGGCGGTGCAGCATGTCCAGGATTACGGTGTTCTTCGGGTTGAACACGAAGTCGACCTGATAGCCCGGGTAATGCTTTTCCAGCCAGTCTGCGATCTCATCATAGGCGGCAGGGGAGCGCGAAAGCCCCACGAGCATCTCAATATACAAATCATCTTCCACGATCAGGAACACGAAAAGCCCCGTCATCTCGCCGTCGGAGAATACGCCCAAAGGAATCTGATCCGGGCTTTGTACGGCACAATTCAGATTCTTCTCGATCTGCTCCGCGGTTTGGAGCATCGGTTCCGCAAAAACGGGGTCGCTGTTGATTTCGCTGATGAAATCCCGATAGGGTTCGAATGTTGTAAGCTTCTGTATCATTTCTGCTCCTCTGCAGTGCTTTGATCGACTTTCTGCTTCAGTACATGTATGAACTGCATACCGTCGCTGACCATTCCGCTGCAAATGACCCGGTAGCGGATCGGAATGACAGTAACCAGGAACTGCAAAAGATTGAAAACCAGCAAAAATGCGGACATATAGACGAGCATGCCGTACATCATGCCTCTTGACGGATCCGGCATGAATAACGAGAACCGCAGCACGCCGAACAGTACGGCGAGTGTCAGCGAGAGGAGCGGTCCGCCCGCAAGCATCAGGAGTTTTCCTGTTTTCGTCTTCGGTTCCGCTTCGTCATCCGGAATGAAATAACCGCCGAAGGGGAAGAGCAGAAGGGTCAACCTTCCGACTTTAAGGAGCTTCGGACCGGATCCGACAAACACACGCCATGGTCCTTTTCCGCTTCCGAGCCGAAACCCTATCGCGTGACCAAGCTCGTGCAGCATCACGGAAAGCCAGCACATCAGCCAAAGCAGGGGGATCATCAGTACATTCAACATGGAAAACCGCCTTTCGTTATGGGGATATCTGCCTGTGGCCATTGTAACAGAATCATTGCGAAGATTCAAGCGGCTCCGCAGGATCGGGAAGCGACGGAAACGCGGGCGATTCTGATTATATAAAATGGAAAATCGCTGATTTCCCTTGTCAAATCCCCGCCCATTTTATATAATGAAAAAAGTATGTAAAGTGCTGCCGAGACGGCGTAACGCATAGAAAGGGGAACCCGAAAACCATGTTGAAAAGAAACAAACTGCTCTCTCTGCTCGTAGCGGTCCTGATGCTGCTTTCGACCGCGTTCACCGGCGTCGTGCCCGCGTTCGCGGACGAAGCCGGGGAGCCGGAAGAACCCGTCATTGTGACGGATCAGGAGAACGACCCCGAGGAAGAATCCGAGCTGACGGACAAAGAACCGGTCGATGAGACCGAACCGATCGATCCGGATCTCGACACCGACTTTGACGGCATCCCGGACGTTGACGAGATCACTGTGTTCGGCACCGATCCCGAAAACGCGGATACCGACGGCGACGGGCTTTCGGACTATGACGAACTGTACGTGTATTACACTGCCGCGGGTGAGCAGGACAGCGACGGCGACGGGCTCTCCGATTATGACGAGCTGTTTACATACGGCACAGATCCGCTGAAGGGCGATACCGATTCGGACGGCGTTTCGGACGGTGACGAGCTGTATTACGGCACCGATCCGATGAATCGGGACACCGACGGCGACGGCATCACGGACGGCGAAGAATTTTTGCTCGGCACGGATCCGAAACAGCCTGAGGATATTTCAGATGTGTTCCAGTCGATCGGCGAAGGGACGATCGACGGCGCTCTGTATGTCGACAACGCCGCGATTCCCGCGATCGAGGGCTATGCGCCGTTTGTGCTGTATCGCGAAGCGGTTGTGACGCATTACGATGCGGAGTCATTCCGCCATAATCCCGCATTGATCGGCAAAGCGATCCGCGTCACGATACCTGAGTGCGGCAATCTTACGCTGACATTCACAGTCGACAGCAGCGCAAAGGAGATCGCGGTTTACCGCAGAACCGACGCAAATACCGTACGCCTCAATGCGGAGAAGAACGGCAATACGTATTCCGTTCCTTTTTCGGAAAGCGGTGTATACTTTGTTGCGGATCAGAAAAAGCTCAATACTCTGCTCGGACTGGAAGGCGCTGCACCGCAGAACCTGCCCGGAAATTCCTATCTTTTAGATGACTTCCATTACGTTACACTGAATGCGCCGTTGACCTCGGGCAGCGGCGTCGATACCGACGGTGACGGCGTTCCGGACAGCGAGGAGATCGGGGAAGCCTACGAGATCGATCTCGGCAACGGCAAAATGACGACGGTCTATGCGTTCCGTTCCGATCCTACGCTTCCGGATACGGATTTCGACGGCATTCCGGACAACGAGGACAATGCGCCGGAGAACAACGTGTTTACCGGCAAGATGAAGAGCGGACATGATGACATGACAACCGTCAGTTTCACGGTTGATTACCGCAATTTCTTTGCGGCGAAAACGGAGTATCAGCCGACGCTGGCGACATATTCCGTGATGGGCGCCGCGCTTGCCTATATGGATAAGCAACTGATGGCGTACGACAACGCATATCTCATCTTCGACAACGCGCCGACGGCGGGTACCAGTGCAAGTACGAAGTATAACGGCAAGGACCTTATGGAACTGTTCGGCTTTGAGGATGTTCAGGATTATCGGCTGAGCAGCGATTACTATGACGACGACATGTGCGAAGCGGTCATCGGACATCAGACTGTAACCTACAACGGCGAGACCAAGATCATCATGGCAATCTGGGTGCGCGGAACGGACAGCAGCTCTGAGGAGGAGTGGAGTTCCAACTTCCACATGGGAAGACTGGAAGGCTTCTTTGATGAATACGATTCCGTTTCGGGCAAATCCCCGCGTCAGAAAAATGAAGATTGGACGCGCAAGACGAACCACCGCGGTTTTGACGTTTGCGCAACGCGCATTCTGAAGTTTGCCGAAACCTATTACAATACCTATATCAAGCAGGAACTTGAGAATAATCCCGATGCGGGGTTAGCCTACTGGATTACGGGACACTCCCGCGGCGCGGCGGTCGGAAACCTGATCGCTTCCTACCTGATCGATCTTGAGAACGAGGTTTATGCCTATACCTTCGCAACGCCTTACAACACGGCGAACACCGAAGCGTCGGCGGAAAAGTACGACAGCATTTTCAACCTTGTCAACGCCAACGACTTCGTGCCGATGCTTCCGATGATTGAGTGGGGATTCACCCGCTACGGAAAAACAGCGACCGTCGACGCGTCGCAGTGGTCGACACAGATCAAGAACGCGACCGGCGCGGACTACAGCGGAAACTATCTGTCTGCAAGCGATATGAATACGCTGCTCGGCAAGTTCATCTGTATCACCGGCGAAAACGCCGATCGCAACAACCCGGGTAAGATCCTCGGATGGCGCGACGTCTATACGTATCACTGCGGACACCAGCATGCGGACGAGACGGTCGGCAATTACCAGAGTACGACGTTCTGCAAAAAACAGAGTCTTACCAACTGGGGCGGCCCGTCACAGAGCAGCTATAACGGCTATTCGACCCGCTTGAGAAAGTACAGTTATTGGACGGACGGCATCTGCGAAACGCCTGCGTATAACCTGCAGGTTCTCGTCGAACTGCTGGTAGCGGTCGCGCGGGGCGAAACGCTCGGCGGCGCTTCCACCTATATAACCAGCAACAAGCTCGCCGACAAGTTCGACTTTGACAAGTGGAGCCTGATCTCCTACGCGACCAAGCTCACGGAGCCGCACTTCATGGATACCTATTCGGTCATTCAGGCACAGATCAATGCGGCGGGCGATCCCGGCAGCCGGTTTGTGACACTTTCTCCCTATACGACGAGCGGAGCAAACGGCGGACGTCCGGCGCACACCCATACCTATATCTATGTGCCGTACAGCGGTCAGGTGCCGACCTGCACGGAGGACGGTCTCGGTTATCGCTACTGTCTGTGCAGCGAAACGAATGCCGACTACTATGATGATTATCAGAAGAATGTAAAGATCCCGGCGACCGGGCATGAATGGGGTACGGCGACCTATACATGGGCGCAGGACGGAAACGCGTGGACCTGCACGGCAAGTCGCGCATGCTCCTCCTGCCATGAGACTGAGACCGAAACGGTCACAGCGGTCCGCACGGAGGAAGGCGAAACCGTCACCTATACCGCAACGTTCGAAAACGAAGCGTTCGAAGAGCAGACCAAGACCGGTATCCTTGCCTACTATCTGATCGGCCTGAATGACTGGACGAATGTAACCGCTGAACACAAGTTCGAACCGAATCCGGAGAATGCAGTAGAGTACATGCTGGCGATCACGCTCGCGGAAGGCGACGAGTTCAAGGCGGTTCAGGCAGAAATTGTTGACGGCGTCACCACCATCCTGACCTGGTATCCGGACGGCATGGGCAACAACTACGTTGTCGGCGCGAACCAGGCAGGCGACGTGACGGTCTACTTCAGACCGGACGGACAGGGCGGCGACGGCTGGCATTACGGGTATCTGTACATTGCGGTGCCCGTGATCGAGGAGCCGGAATTCATGTCGCAGGCACTTGCTCTCGAAGGACAGATCGGCGTATACTTCTATGTGAAGCTGCCTGCAAACGTTGGCTACGAATATGAAGGCGTCGACTTCACGATCAGCAGCACCGACGGCACGCCCGCATCGGTTCCGTTCAGCCCCGATATGCCGACGAACAGCAAGGGTTACTATCAGTTCGCGTACTATGTGCGTTCGATCGAGATGGCGGATACCATCACGGCAACGCTCAACTACACCGTAAACGGCGAAGCGAAGACGCTCGAAAAGACCTACTCGGTCAAGCAGTACTTCGAGACGTTCGACAATAACCTGTCGCTGTTCAATGAGAAGATGCAGGCCATGACGAAGGCGACGGCGGACTACGGTCATTACGTACAGGCGTTCCTGGAGACACAGAGGACATGGACCATCGGAACCGACTACGCCGAGATGGATAAGCACTACACGGACTACACCGCAGACGATATCGCCGCGGCGCAGACGGGACTTGCGGACTACGCAGCCGCAAAGACGGTCGGCTCGAACATGGAGAAGGTCACGTACACGCTCGTGCTTGACAGCGATACGGAGCTTCGCGTCTACTTCAAGCCGGCAGCGGATTACACGGGTACGTTCACGTTCACGGTGAACGGCGAGACGGTCACGGAAGACGGCGAGAAGATCAGCGTGAAGCTGCAGTCCGACGGACGTTACATGGTGTCGATCAGGAACATCGCGGCGCACGAGCTCAGCAATGTATACGAGGTCAAGGCAGTGGGCGACGGCGTCGAATCGAGCATGACGGTATCGGCACTGACGTATGTGAACGCCATCATGACGTCGTATGCGGGCAACACGACGGCGATCAACGCGGCGGTTGCGATCTACCGTTACGCGATGGCGGCGAAAGCGCTGAGACCCGGAGCCTGATCGAAGCAAGCACAACACAGCAGCTGACACGGCGCGATCCCGACCGGGATCGCGCCGTTTTGCATAATCAGACACATTTCCATTGATTTGTTCAGTTATCTTATCGCTAAGCTGTTTTTATTTCCAAAATATATGCGGAAAAACATGCTTTGTGTATTGATTTATCTATATAAATGCATTATAATGCTATAAGTACAATGCATCTTGCAAATATAGAATATAATTGATAAAAATGTACAAATGAAAGGAGTCAAAAAGATGACAAAATGGAACAGATTACTTGCTGCCCTTGTTGCGGTTGTGATGCTGCTTACAATGCCGATTATGACCGGCATTTCCCGCGCAGCCGCAGACGGCAAAACCGATACTGCGGAGCCAATGGCGCATACGCACAAATGGAGCGGACCAGCCTGGACATTCCGGTATACTTTAGCGGACGGATCAAAAGTTGACGTCACGGATGGCTTAGATCCCGACGGCAATGAATTTGATGCAAACAAAGCATATTGGATTGATACCAGATATGCAACGTTTACCTGTGAAAGCTGTGGCCAAAAGAAACAGGTTCAGGTTTCGGGACAAACATATGAGGTTGTTGAGGACGATCCGAACGCAACACCTTCGATCGAGTTTTCATGCCCGCTTTTACTTAATCATGCGGAAGTCACGTTCAACGGACAGACATATGCGACAACCGAGCCGCTTAAACTTGATTCTGAACATGCCAATGCCGGCTGGTTCCTCTTTTGCAAAGACGATTCTCATGGGTTCAAGAACGAGTATCGTTTCACTGAAAAGGATGAAAATGGCGACTACGTTCTTGAGGTTGAGGATTTGCCGCTTGACGTGGAAGTCTGGGTTGTTTATGCGGTGAACTGTCCGGAAACGAACGGACAAGGTAATGATTTGCCATACCATCCCTTTGGCAAAGCGGGCGATATGGAACACCGCCTGTATACGACGGAAGAAACCTCCGGTCATGTAAAGATCTATTTCAATCCGGAATGCCACGATGAGTGGAAAGACTTCTATGAGGTCGGCTTCTGCTACATTGAGAAGATCCCGGATGAGCCGGAAGAGCCGATCGCGACGATCACGATTCAGGGCGAGAGCGAAACTGTATTATACGACGGGGAAGAACATACAGCGATCGGATTCCACGGCATGATTCAGAACGAGTTAATGGACAAGGAATTTACGTCCGATCACGCAACGGATACAAATGAACACGAAGCAGTATTCAGAGGCGCATGGATAGATGGAAATGCGAGCGAATATAGAATCGTAGCAACGACGGCGGACCCGACCGAGGTTGAAGCGGGCGTGTATCCGAACACCATCACAAGCGTCAAAGTGTACGTAAACGATGTGGATGTAACGGCGTTGTACAGCGTTAATGCGTATAACGGGAAACTGACCATTCTCAGCGAGCCGATCGCGACGATCACGATTCAGGGCGAGAGCGAAACTGTATTATACGACGGGGAAGAACATACAGCGATCGGATTCCACGGCATGATTCAGAACCAGTACATGGACAAGGAATTTACGTCCGATCACGCAGCGGATACAAATGAACACGAAGCAGTATTCAGAGGCGCATGGATAGATGGAAATGCGAACGAATATAGAATCGTAGCAACGACGGCGGACCCGGCGGAGACCGCAGTCGGTACATATGCGAACACCATCACGGACGTTAAAGTGTACGTAAACGATGTGGATGTAACGGCGTTGTACAGCGTTAATGCGTATAACGGGAAACTGACCATTCTCAGCGAGCCGATCGCGACGATCACGATTCAGGGCGAGAGCGAAACTGTATTAT
>Ga0247610_10004771_pt1 | contig 14419 bp, 18 predicted proteins | sample 174DNAGHGhighgp2_FD_193483 | JGI IMG/M metagenome (GOLD analysis project Ga0247610, IMG submission 193483) | Sheep rumen microbial communities from Palmerston North, Manawatu-Wanganui, New Zealand - 1742 DNA GHGhigh gp2 | ecosystem: Host-associated > Mammals > Digestive system > Stomach > Rumen... | reverse complement strand
ATTTGAATTGTTTTAATGAGTTTATAAAAATAATGCCTTGTAATAAAATAATTTATTTTTTACAATGGCGAACACTTGCAGAAAGTATGCAAACTATAATTCAAAAAGGTTTAAAAATAAATACAGTAGGTGTATGGAACAAAAAGAATGCTGGACTTAATGGTGCTGGTGGAATTAGCGAACAATGGGAAGCAATAATATTTGCTGGTGATATAAAATATAAAAAATTTGGTGGAAATGTTTTTGATGTAGCAAGGGAACAACACAAAAGAAGTGAAAGTTTACACCCACATATAAAACCACAACAATTATTAAAAGAAATATTTGATTATTTAGACAATGTTAATGTGGTGTTAGATGCGTTTGGTGGCAGTGGCAGTACATTAATAGCTTGTGAACAATTAAATAGAAAATGTTATATGATGGAACTAGACCCACATTATATTGATGTCATTATACAACGTTGGGAAAACTTTACTGGAAAAAAGGCTATAAAATTAAATTAATGAAATAAAAGAAATGTAGGTGATGAAATGGCAAAGAAAACTTTAAATGAACAAGCACTAGAAATTATTAAAATAGCAGAAGAAAGTGGTGTACAAAGTAATTTCTTTTTCTTAACAACATTTAAAAGATACCAAGTGCAATTAAATATGTTAAATGAACTTGAAAAGAAAATGAAAGAAGAAGGAATGTTAGTTACTAAAGAATATGTAAAAGGTCGCAAAAACTTATATTCAAGTCCTGCAGTAAAAGATTATAATGCAACAACAGATAGTGCGAATCGTACAGTTGCTACACTTATGAAGATTATAAGAAATTATAATGTAAGTGATACAACAGAAGAAGAAGATCCATTATTAAAAATAATAAATGGTAGTGATGATGATGAGTAATACAAGTAATAGGGCTTACAATTACTGCAAGGAAAACTACGATAAAGATACAACACCCAAATATGTTAAATTACAAATGATAGACTTCATGAATATATGTGAAGGTAAAAATGATAAATATGTAATAAATGATAAAAAAGTAGAACAAGTAGAAAACATACTTAAAATTTTAATAATGCCAAAAGGATTAAAAGCTGGACAAACCTTATACGAATGTACAACAGGTTATCAATGGCTTTTTTTTATTGCAATTTTATGTACTGTATATAGAGATAATCCAAAGAAAAGAAGATATGAAACTGGTGTACTTGAAATATGCAGAAAGAACTTTAAAACTTATACAATAGCAACAATATTTATTTTGTTATTCTTAACAGAACCAAAGTTTAGTAAGTTTTATTCAGTAGCACCAGATGGTTCATTATCAAAAGAAGTACGTGAAGCAATTGCAGAAACAATAAAATCTAGTCCTTTAATATATGAATATAAGGGTGATAAAAGATTTAAGATTTTACGTGATTATATATTATTCAAGCCAACACAAACACAATATATACCATTAAGTTATTCAACAAGTAGAATGGACGGTAGACTTCCCAATGCCTTTATTGCAGATGAAGTTGGTGCATTACCAAATAGTTATGCTATAAATGCAATGCGAAGCGGTCAATTAAATATATTAAATAAATTAGGATTTGTAATATCTACCAAATACCCAACAATAGATAATCCAATGGAAGAAGAAGTTGATTATTCAAAAAAGGTACTTGATGGAATAGAAAAAGATGAAACAGTATTTGCATTATTATATGAACCAGATAATACAAAGAACTGGGAAACAGACGATATGATATTAAAACATTCAAATCCAGTAGCACTTGAAATACCAGAAATATGGGAAGATTTACTAAAGAAACGTGCAAGAGCAATTGCAATTGATGGTGAAAAAGAAAACTTTGTAACAAAGCATTGCAACATAATTTATATGGGTGTAGGAACAGAAACTTATATAGATGTAAAAGATGTGCAAGAATGCAAGGTAGCAAATATAGACTGGCAAGGTAGGGTAGTATATTTAGGACTTGATTTAAGTGAAACAAATGATAATACAAGTGTTTCAATGGTTACAGTTGATGATGATAATAATATACTTGCTGCAAGTTTTGCATTTATACCAAGTGATAGAATTATTGAAAAAACAGTAGCAGAAAAAGTTGATTATAAAGAACTAATAAAAACACCAAATGTAATAGCCTGTGGTGATAAAGTTATAGATTATTCAGTAGTTGAAAACTTTATATTAAGTTTAGAAGAAAAATATGGTGTACAAATACAAGCAATAGGTTATGATAGATGGAATGCATTATCTACTGCACAGAAACTTGAAAAGGCTGGTTATAACTTGGTAGAAATAAGGCAGCATTCAAGTGTATTACACCCACCAACAAAATTAATTAAAGAAAAAATATTATCAAAACAATTTAAATATACAGAAAATAAATTATTGGAAATAAATTTCCAAAATGCAAGATGTGTATATGACACAAATAAAAATTTATATGTTAATAAGAAAAAATCAAATGGAAAAGTTGATATGGTAGTTTCAATGATAAATGCATCATACTTATTACAACAAGATGCATTATTAAATCAAATGGACTTTACTATACAAATAATATAGGGGGGAATTAAATGAAGATAAGTGTGATAATACCCTGTTATAATCAAGAAGAATTAGTAATAAGAGCAATAGAAAGTATACCCAAAAGAAATGATATAGAAATAATAGTTATAGATGATGGATCAGAAGATGCAACATGGGAAAATTTAATAAAATATAGAAATGAACATAAAGATATGCTTAATTTAATTTTATTATACAATGAAGAAAATAAAGGTGTAGCATATACAGTAAATAAAGGCTATGACAATGCAAAAGGTGATTATGTTGTATTACTTGGAAGTGACGATTATTTATATACTGATAAATTTGAAGAATGCATAAAAGAACTTGATGGAACAGATTTAATTTATTTTAATTTAGAAACAAATGATGGAAGTATAATGCAATTAAGACCAGATACAAAAAATGATTTATGTGGTAGCACAAAATTCATGAAAAAAGATTTTATAGGTGATACAAGATGCCCAGAAGAAAAAAGAGCAAAAGAAGATTTATACTTTTATCAAGAATTATTAAAGAAGAATCCAACAGAAAAGTTTACTAATATAACAGTTAAACATTATAACTACCCTAGAGAAAACAGTTTAACTGATTTATCAAAAAGGGGGTTAATATAATATGAAAAATATATTTTATTTTTATAAGATTAATAAAATAGGTGGTATTGAAGCCTTTTTTTATTATTTAGCAAAAAAATATCAAGACTGGGACATAACAATTTATTATATAGTAGGTGATATAGCACAAATTAAAAGATTAAAAAAATATGTAAATGTAAAACAATACAAGGGTGAAAAAATAGTATGCGATAAAGCATTTTTTAATTTTAATTTAGATATTATTGATAATGTTGAAGCAAAGGAATATATACAAATAGCACATGGAGATTACAAGGCAATGAAGATAATGCCAAATACACACCCTAAAATAACAAAATATTTAGGTGTAAGCAAACAAGTATGTAATACATACAAAGAAGTAACTGGAAATGATACAGAACTTGTATATAATCCAATAGTTATAGATAAGCCTAAAAAAGTTTTAAATTTAATTAGTGCAACAAGGCTAACAAGTGAAAAAGGTAAAGACAGAATGATTAAACTTGCTAATATGTTAGATGCAGCAGAAATACCTTATATGTGGACCATATTTACAGATGATACAAATGCAATAGATAATCCAAATATAGCCTATATGAAACCAAGACTAGATATTATAAATTATATAGCAAATGCAGATTACTTGGTGCAATTAAGTGACAATGAAGGCTATTGCTATTCAGTAGTTGAAAGTTTAATTGTTGGAACACCTGTTATAGTAACAGAATGTCCAGTATTTAAAGAATTAGGTGTTAAAAATGGTGAAAATGGATTTATAGTTGATTTTGATTTAAGTAATGTAAATATTAAGGACATATATAAAAATAGCCTTAAATTTGAATATAAGCCAAAAGAAGATACATGGAATAAATTTTTAGAAGAAGGTAAAAGTTCATATCAAAAAGATTTAAAAACAATGGTAAAAGTACAATGTATAAAAACTTATAATGATATGGAATTAAACAGAAAAATATTTATTAATGAAACATACAAAGTAAACAAAATTAGAGCAGAAGAACTAATACATAATGGTTTTGCAAAATTAATATGAAAGGGGTGATAAAATGGGATTATTTGATTTTATTAAAAAACGTGATGTTCAACCAGAAGTAACACCACCAGTTGATGATGTTTTATTACAAGCATTATTAAATGGTGAAACTATAACACGTGAAAAAGCCTTAACACTTCCAGCAGTTTCAAGTGCAGTTGATTTTATATCAAGTTCAATAGCAAGTATGCCAATAAAACTTTATAAATACAAACAAGGAAAAGTAGAAGAACAAGATGGTGATTCAAGGGTTAGATTATTAAATGGTGATACAGGTGATACACTTGATGCTTACCAAATGAAAAAAGCAATGGTAGAAGATTATTTATTAGGCAAGGGTGGTTATTGCTATATACAAAGGTCAAGAAATGAAGTTACTGCATTAAAATATGTTCAAGATTATTATATAAGCATAATGAGAAATCCAGACCCAATACACAAGAACTTTACAATTTTTTGTTATGAAAATGAATATAAACCTTATGAATTTATTAAGTTATTAAGAAATACAAAAGATGGTGCAAGTGGTGTTGGTGTAATTACAGAAGTTTCAAAAGCATTAGAAACTGCATATAGTACACTTACATATCAGTTAGGGCTTGTACAAAGTGGTGGAAACAAAAAAGGATTTTTATTAAGTGAAAACAGACTAGACCAAGAAACAATAGATGCATTAAAAGTTGCATGGAACAATTTATACAAAACTAATACAGAAAATATTGTTGTATTAAATAAAGGATTAAAATTCCAAGAAAGTTCAAATAGTTCTGTTGAAATGCAGCTAGACCAAAATAAAAATACTTTAAATAATGACATAAATAATATATTCCATATAAAAGATGATTTCAATTTAACTTTTAAAATGGCAATATACCCAATAGTAAAAGCATTTGAAACTGCTTTAAATAGGGATTTATTATTAGAAAAAGAAAAGAAAAATTATTTCTTTGAATTTGATGTAAAAGAAATTTTAAGGGCTACATTAGAAGAACGTTACAATGCATATAAGACTGCAAAAGAAACTGGATTTATTACATTAAATGAAATAAGAAAAATGGAAAATATGGATTCAATAGAAGGTTTAGATGTAGTAAATGTTGGACTTGGTGCAGTTCTATATGATACTAATACACATCAATATTACACACCAAATACAGATACAACCGCTAATTTAACAGATGAGAATATACAAAAAGTAATAGAAGATAAGGAAATTGATACTGCATTTGAGCAAAGCGGAAATTCAAGTGATGGTTAGGGGGTGAGAATATGAAAATAAACATACGTGAAGATAGTGTTGAAATTGAAGGCTATGTAAATGCAATAGAAAGACTTTCTAAACCTTTAATGTCAAGAATGGGACAATTTGTTGAAAGAATTTGCAAAGGTGCATTTAAGAAAGCACTAAAAAGAAATGATGATGTAAAAATATTATTAAATCATGACTGGAACAGGAATTTAGGTTCAACAAGACAAGGAAACCTAGAACTTGAAGAAGATAATATAGGACTTCATGCAAGAGCAACAATAAGTGATCCAGAAGTAGTTGAAAAAGCAAAACGTGGTGACTTGGTAGGTTGGTCATTTGGATTTACTGATAGAGATGTAGACAATAAAATAATTGAAGGAATGCCAACAAGAGCAGTAAAAGATTTAGATTTATATGAAGTTTCAATATTAGATAGAACAAAAACACCTGCATATGATGGAACTTTAATTGCAACACGTGAAGAAACAAGCGAAAATCATTTTATAGGCGAAAATTTTGTTGATGAGATAAATTATTCAACAGAAGAAAAAAATAGCCTTAAAATTGATTGTAGTGAGCCAGAACAAGAAACAAGAGCAGATGAACAAGAAGAAAAACCACAAGAAGAACCAAAGCAAGAAGAAAATACTGAAGATGTGCCTAAACAACATGAAAATGTTGAAGAAAATAAAAGTATTGATTATACACAATACGAAAATTTAATTAAAGAAATGAAGGGGGATTTTTAAAAATGGAAAAAGAACTTATGGAAAAGAAAAATGATTTAATTACAAGAGCAGAAGAAGTATTAAATACTGCTAAAGTTGAAAAAAGAGAACTTACAGAAGATGAAGCTGCAGAACTTGCAGAAATTCGTGATAATGTAAGAAGAATAATTGAAACACTTAAATTAAAGGGGGATTTTGATAAAATGGAAAATAAAGAAGTTAAACAAGAACCACAAGTAGAAGTAGATTTAGACAGAGAAGCACAAGAGACAAGAGCATTTGAAAATTATGTACGTGGAATAGTTTTAAATGAAAGAGATGGAGAACTAACAAAAGCAGCAAATGGTGCAGTTATACCAACAACAATAGCAAATAGAATTATAAAAAGAGTATATGACATATGCCCAATATTAGAAAGAAGTTCAAAATACAATGTAAAAGGTAATTTAGATTTACCATACTATGATGTAAGTGAAACAACAATAAATGTTGCATATCAAAATGAATTTTCACCACTTACAAGTTCAGTTGGTAACTTTAAATCAATTTCATTAACTGGATTTTTAGCTGGTGCATTAGTTAAAATATCAAGAAGTTTAATTAACAATTCACAATTTGATATAGTTTCATTTATAGTTGAAGAAATGGCTTATTCAATTAAAAGATTTATAGAACATGAATTATTAGTAGGAACAGAAGGAAAAGTAACTGGACTTTCTACATTAACAAATTCAATGACTGCTGCTTCATCAAGTGCAATTACTGCAGATGAAGTTGTAACATTACAAGGAAAAGTAAAAGATGTATACCAAGCAGATGCAATATGGATTATGAATCCAGCAACAAGAGATGCATTAAGACATTTAAAAGATAATGTTGGAAGATATCTATTACAAGATGATATTACTGCACCATTTGGTAAAGTATTACTTGGAAAACCAGTATATGTATCTGACAATATGCCAGAAATGACATCTGGAACAGTTGCTATTTACTATGGAGATATGAAAGGACTTGCAACTAAATTTAGTGAAGAAATGAATATTGAAGTATTAAGAGAAAAATTTGCAGATGAACACGCAGTAGGTGTTATTGGTTGGTTAGAATTTGACAGTAAAGTAGAAAATGCACAAAAAATTGCTAAATTAGTAATGGCTGGACCAACACCTTCTATATAAGGGGTGATTTAAATGTATAAAGCATTAAAATCATTTGGTGGTGTAGTTTCAATGGGAAAAGGCGAAGTAAAAGATATTCAAGATGATTTTATTGTAGCAGACTTAAAAAGAGCAGGTTACATTGAAGATTATGTTGAAGAAAAGCCAGAAGAAATAAAACCAAAGGACGTTGAAAAAGAAATACCAACTGGTGCAAAAAATGCACCAGTTAAAAAATCAACTAAAAAGAAAAAATAATATTATTTTGTTGTTTAGGCAAAACCTTCAAAATAATGGAAGGGGGCAATATGAATAATATAGCAAAAGTAAGTGACATTACTTATACAGATGTCGCAGATTATATAAGACTTGATGAAGTGAATCAAGATGCAATAAACACTTTAAATAATTTAATAAATATATCAAAAACATTTATATCATCTTATACTGGAAGGACTGCAACAGAACTTGATAATTTTCAAGATTTTGTAATTGTAGTCCTTATCTTATGCCAAGATATGTGGGACAATAGAACTTTATATGTTGATAAAACAAATTTAAATAAAGTTGTTGAAACAATACTTGGTATGCATAGTGTGAATTTACTATGATAAATGCAGGTAAGTATAATAGAAAAATAACAATATATAGTGTAACAAGTACAACTGATGCAAATGACTTCCCAATAGAAGTTAAAACAGTTGTACTTACACCATATGCAAGTGTTCATACAACTAAAGGTATGACTATTATAAAAAATAATAGTGATTTTGAAAAAGCACTTACTAATTTTACAATAAGATTTCCAAACACACAAATAACTAGAGATATGCTAATTGAATTTAGAAATAAAACTTACACCATACAATACTTAAATAATGTAAATGAAGCAAATATAGAACTTGAAATCCAAGCAAAGGAAGTAACACACTAATATGGCTAAATATGAAATGGTTGTGCCAAATGAAGTTCTAAAAGACATTGAATACTTAACTAACAATAGTGAAAAAATCTTTGGTGAAATGACAAAAGCAGGTGCAGAAGTTGTTTTAAATAATGTAAAGTCAAATGTACCAAGTTCATTTAAAGATAGTAAAATAATGAACTGCTTAACAATAACAAAAGTATATAAAACACCAACAGATGATGGAATAAATACAAAAGTAGCATTTTATGGTTACTTTGAAAATAAAAATAAAAAAATAGTTCCAGCACCTTTGGTATGTAATGTTATTGAATATGGTTCATCTACTGTTAGTAAAAAGCCTTTTATGAGAAGGTCATTTAAAAAGGCACAAATTGAAGCTGCTATGTTAGAAGCACAAACAAGATTAAGTAAAGGACTTTTAAAAGATGAATAGTTTAATAAAACAAATATTTACAAATTTTAGTGTAGATGGTGTAACAATACCAGTTAGTTTTTTACGTTATAATGGAAAATCCACAACTTATATCACATATCAACAGGTAGATGCAGATGATACATTTAGTTATGATGATGAACTAGCAGCATATGTTGTATATTATGATTTTGATATATTTAGCAAGGGAGATTACTTCCCAATTATAGAAAGTGTAAAAGAATTAATGAAAAATAATGGTTTTAGATTTCAACCTTTACATTCAAGTCGTGATATGTACGAAGATGATACAGGTTATTATCATAAAACATTATGTTTTTCAAAAATAAAAATTGAAGGGGGAAATTAATAATGGCAAGAATAGGTTTAACAAACTTTAGATATGGTATGTTGACAGAAGCAGAAGATGGAACACCAAGTTATGGTGGTGCAAAAACACCAGGTCATGCAATATCATGTTCAGTAGACATTACAAACAATGATGCAAAATTATATGGAGATGATACACTAATTGAAAGTGATACATCTTTTAATAATGGAACAGTAACAATTGGAATAGATGAAGATGATGTAACAACAATGGCAGATTTACTTGGACATAATGTTACAACTGAAGGTGTTATGACTAGAAATGCAAATGATGCTGCACCATATGTTGGATTAGGAAGAATAATCACAAAAATGGTTGCTGGTGTATATAAATACAAAGTAGAATTTTTATACAAAGTTAAATTTGCAGAACCAAGTCAAGAAGATAATACAAAAGGTGATAGTGTTGAATTTGGTACAACAGAAATTGAAGGTACAGTTGCAGCACTAGCAAATGGTAACTGGTCAGTTGCTAAAACTTTTTCAACTAGAGCAGAAGCAGTTACATATTTAGAAGGACTATTAGGTACAGTACCTTCTATCTAATTTAAAACGTACGTGGGTGGGTTATTTAAAATAATTCACCCAATTTTTTTATATTTAAGGGGGAAAATGAAATGAAAGAAGTAAGTAAGGTATTAAATTATAAAGATAAAGAATATAAAATAGTTTTTAATTTAAATGTTATGGAAGAAATACAAAATGAATATAAATCACTTGATGAATGGGGTAAATTAACAGATGGTTCACAAGGTGAACCAAATATAAAAGCATTAATATATGGATTTACTGCAATGCTTAATGAAGGTATAGAAATAGATAATGAAGAAAATGGAACAGATATAAAACCATTTACAAGAAAACAAGTAGGAAGAATGATAACAGATATAGGACTTGATACAATGGCAAATACATTAAGTGAAACAGTTGTAGCAAGTACACAAAGTACAGAAAAAAACGTATAATCCAAGATGAAGTAGAAGATAGTCCAGTTGACTTCACTTGGTTTTATTTTATTGGTAAATCAAAATTAGGTTTATCATATAAAGAAACTGGAAGATTAACATTAACAACATTTAACAAATTATATAAACATTATAAAAATGATTTTGATATGGAAATGATGCTTAAAAGTTCAAATACAACTTATGCAGCAGCTTATAATAAATCAATGAAAGATGAAGAATGGTTATAATGTTTCACGTGAAACATAAAAATGTTTTTTGTGAAACATTTAACAAAAACCTTACAAATACAAGGGAAAGGGGGAATTTTTACGGCTGGATTTGGTGGATCAATTAAATTACAAGGTGAAACAGAATATAGAAAAGCCTTAAATCAAATTACACAAAATTTAAGGGAAGTTTCATCACAAATGAAAGTAGTTTCAAGTGCATATGATAAAGGCGATAAATCAACCGCTTCATTAAATGCAAAAAGTGAAGTATTAAATAAAAAATTAGAAGAACAAAAAAGTAAATTAGAGTTATTAAAAAATAGATACAATGAATTAAGTCAAACAGAAGATAAAAATTCAAAAGCAATGTCGGATTTAAGGGTTGCAATGAATAATGCACAAGCAGATATAAATAAAACTACAAAAGAAATTGATAACTTGGGAAAAGAAACAGAAGATACCACAAAACAAGTTAAAAATGCTGGTGATGGTTTTACAGTATTTAAAGGTATACTTGCAAATTTAGGTACACAAGCAATAACTGGTGCAATTAATGGTTTAATGTCACTTGGTACTTCTTTAATTAGTGTTGGTAAACAAGCACTAGCAAGTTATGCAGATTATGAACAATTAGTTGGTGGTGTAGAAACTTTATTTGATGAAAGTTCAAAGAAAGTACAACAGTATGCAAACAATGCATATAAAACTGCAGGATTAAGTGCGAATCAATATATGGAACAAGTAACATCATTTAGTGCAAGTTTAATACAAAGTTTAGGTGGAGATACAGAAAAGGCTGCAGAATATGGAAATAGAGCAATGATAGATATGGCAGATAATGCAAATAAAATGGGAACATCTATGGAAATGATTACTAATGCATATCAAGGATTTGCAAAACAAAATTACACAATGCTAGATAACTTGAAGTTAGGCTATGGTGGAACTAAAACAGAAATGCAAAGACTTATACAAGATGCAGCAGCAATGACAGATGTACAAAAAGAACTTGGTGTAACAGTTGATGCAAGTTCAATGTCATTTGGAAATATAGTAAATGCAATATCTGTAATGCAACAGTCAATGGGAATAGCAGGAACAACTGCAAAAGAAGCAAGTACAACAATTAGTGGTTCTTTAAATTCAATGAAATCTGCATGGCAAAACTTACTTACTGGAATAGCAGATGACAATGCAGATTTTGACCAATTAATAAATAATTTAATAGATAGTTTAATAGGAACAGTTGATGAAGGTGGTAATAGGGTAGGTGGTGTATTAAATAACATCTTACCAAGAATTATGACAATTATAAAAGGTATGGGTACAATGATAAGTAGTTTATTAACTACATTAGTGCCACAATTAATAAAAATGATACCACCATTAATACAAGAAGGTTTACCTGTATTAATAACTGCAGTTCATGATGCAATAAAATCAATACTTGAAGTATTCCCAACAGTAGTAGATACAATTGCACAATTAATACCACAAATTGTAACAACAATAATAGATTTATTACCAACTGTATTAGATGCAGGTTTAAAAATAATTACTTCTTTAATACAAGGTATAACAACTGCAATACCACAGTTATTAGCAAAAATACCAGAAACACTAACAAAGTTAGTACAAACATTAATGTCAAATTTACCTTTAATTATTGATGCAGGTGTACAGTTATTATTAGCATTAGTAAAAGGTTATTTAAGTGCAATACCAAAACTAATTGAAGCATTGCCAACAATAATAGATACCATTTTAAATGGTTTATTATCTGCAATACCACAATTATTAGATGCAGCAACTGAATTACTTATGACAATTGTTGAAGCAATACCAACAATACTTACTGCATTAGTTGAGAATTTACCAAAGATATTAGATACAATGGTAAATGCTTATTCAAATGCAATACCAAAGTTATTAGATAGTGCAACAAAATTATTAATGACAATTGTACAAGCAATACCAACAATAATTGCAGCATTAGTTGAAAACTTACCAAAAATCATAAATACAATATTAACAACAATTTTAAATAATATACCAACAATATTAAAAGGTTCAATAGATTTACTTATGGGAATTGTAAAAGCAATACCACAAGTAGTTGGTGAATTAATTAAAAACTTACCACAAATTATAACTGCAATAGTCAATGGTATATCATCTGGATTTGGAGATGTACAAAATGTTGGTGAAAACTTAATACGTGGTTTATGGGAAGGTATAAGCAACGTTAAAGACTGGATTTGGAAGAAGATAAAAGGATTTTGTAGTGGTATATTAGATAACATTAAAAGTTTCTTTGGTATTCATTCACCATCAACATTATTTAGAGATGAAATAGGTGAAAACCTTGCACTTGGTGTTGGTGAAGGATTTAGTGATGAAATGGAAAATGTAACAAAAGAAATGCAAGATGCAATGCCAAAATCACTTGATACAAATATTACAACAAATGGTTTAAGTGGAATGACTGCAACAAATGATATGCAATACAATAATCAATTAGATTTAATAAATGCATTTAAAGAAGCATTATCACAAATGAAAATAGAACTTGATGATGAAAACATGGGTAAATTTGTAGATAATACAGTTACAAGATTAATATATACATAGAAAGGGTGGTAATACATGAATAATTATATAATTTTAAATGGTGTAGATAGTAGAACAATAAAAGGTTTATTAATTCAAGAGTTGCCACCTATTTCTAAACCACAAATAAGAACAAATATAGAACAAATAGATGGTAGAGATGGTGACATAGTAACAAAATTAGGTTATGCAGCTTATAACAAAGAATTTACAATTGGTTTATATGGTGATTATGACATAAATGAAATAATAAATTTCTTTGATAGTCAAGGACAAGTGACTTTTTCAAATGAAAGTGATAAATATTATAATTATGAAATACTAAATCAAGTAAATTTTGAAAGATTAATAAGATTTAGAACTGCAAAAATAACTATGCACGTTCAACCTTTTAAATATAGTTTACAAGACACACCAAAGGCTTTTACAATAACAAACCAAACACAAATAAGTATAATAAACAATGGTAATTATATATCTAAACCATCAATAACAATATTTGGTACAGGAACAATAAATTTATACTTAAATGGAATCCAATTATTTGTAATTAATTTAGGTGATGAAGGTTATATAACAATTGATGCAGCATTAATGGAAGCATACAAAGATACAACTGCAACTTTAAAAAATAGATTAGTTAGTGGAAATTATAATAATTTTATTTTTAATACTGGTACAAACATAATAAGTTGGAGTGGAACAGTAACAGAAATTAATATTGCAAATTATACAAGATGGTTATAAAAGGAAGGTGAAATAAATGGCAAATAAAAATTTAGAAATAGTACAAGGTCAAACTTTAGCATTTGGCTTTGAATATGAAGGTACAACACAAGATTTAGATGGTGCATATTTTACTATAAAACAAGATTTAGACAGTACAACTGCATTAGTTCAAAAGACAATAGGTGATGGAATTTCAAAAGTAGCAACAACACAAACAGGGGTACAATATAGGGTACGTATTGCACCAGAAGATACAATAAATCTTGCAGCTGGAACTTATTACTATGACTTTTTTATTGAATTAAATAATGATAAATTCCCAATATTAAGGGGAAGTATAAAACTATTAAGAAATGTTACATATGGGGGTGGTCAAAATGGCTAATATAGAAAGTGTTAAGGTTTATTTTGATACACAAAAAATAGAACAAACAAATGAAATAGCAGATATTAAAATATTAATGTTAAAAGGTGAAAAAGGTGATACAGTTTCTGCACAATGGGGTACAATAACTGGAACTTTATCAAACCAAGAAGATTTAAATGAAGAATTAACTACAATGGCTGGTAATATATCAACAAATGCAAGTGATATATTAAGTTTAAATACAAGAGTTGGTGCAGATGAATCAAGTATAAGTGATATAGATAGCAGAGTAACAACTAACACAAGCAATATATCTACTTTAGATGGTAAAGTTACAACAAATACAAGTAATATATCATCATTAGGTAGTAGAGTAACAACAGTTGAAACAGATATGGGTAATTATGATACAAGAATAACAACAAATACAAATAATATAACA
>Ga0247610_10004769_pt1 | contig 14421 bp, 12 predicted proteins | sample 174DNAGHGhighgp2_FD_193483 | JGI IMG/M metagenome (GOLD analysis project Ga0247610, IMG submission 193483) | Sheep rumen microbial communities from Palmerston North, Manawatu-Wanganui, New Zealand - 1742 DNA GHGhigh gp2 | ecosystem: Host-associated > Mammals > Digestive system > Stomach > Rumen... | reverse complement strand
GCAGCCTCCACATGACCGTGCAGACCGCCATCTTGATCGAAACGCTCGTGGACCTCGGCGCCGACGTGCGCTGGGTGAGCTGCAACATCTTCAGCACGCAGGACAACGCTGCCGCCGCCGTCGTGGTAGGCAAGAAAGGCACCGTAGAAAACCCGCAGGGCGTGCCCGTGTTCGCCTGGAAGGGCGAAACCCTCGAAGAATATTGGGAAAACACCGCCCGCGCCCTCGTGTGGCCCGACGGCAAGACTGCCGACCTCATCGTGGATGACGGCGGCGACGCCACCATGCTCGTGACCTGCGGCGCCGAATTCGAAGACGCCGGCAAGGTGCCCGAATTCAACCCCGCTACCGACAGTGAAGAATGGGGCGTGTTCCTCGCCACGTGCCGTAAGATTTTCGAGAAGGACCCGAAGCAGTGGACCCGCGCCCGCGAAACTCTCCGCGGCGTTTCCGAAGAAACCACCACCGGCGTGCATCGCCTGTACCAGATGGCCCAGGCCGGACGCCTGAAGTTCCCGGCAATCAACGTGAACGATTCCGTGACCAAGTCCAAGTTCGACAACCTCTACGGCTGCCGCCACTCCCTCATCGACGGCATCAACCGCGCCACCGACGTGATGATGGCTGGTAAGATTGCTGTGGTATGCGGCTACGGCGACGTGGGTAAGGGCTGCGCCCAGTCCCTCCGCGGTCAGGGCGCCCGCGTGATCATCACCGAAATCGACCCGATTTGCGCACTCCAGGCCGCCATGGAAGGCTACGAAGTCAAGACCCTCGACGAAGTCGTGAGCATGGCCGACATCTTCGTGACCACCACCGGCAACACCGGCATCATTAGCGCAGCACAAATGGGCAAGATGAAGCACCGCGCCATCGTCGGTAACATCGGTCACTTCGACAACGAAATCGACATGGCCGGCCTCAAGAAGATTCCGGGCATCAAGCGTAACGAAATCAAGCCGCAGTACGACGAATGGATTTTCCCCGACGGCCACAGCATCCTCGTGCTCGCCGAAGGCCGCCTGCTGAACCTCGGCTGCGCTACCGGTCACCCGAGCTTCGTGATGAGCGCCTCCTTCACGAACCAGACCATCGCGCAGATCGACCTCTGGCTCAACGCCCAGGGCAAGCAGACTGTCGCTGGCATCAAGTATGAAAGCGGCGTCGTGTACACGCTCCCGAAGATCCTCGACGAAAAAGTCGCACGCCTCCACCTCGAAAAACTCGGCGTTCATCTGACGACCCTCACCAAGGCCCAGGCCGACTACATCGGCGTGCCGGTCGAAGGCCCGTACAAGGCGGATCACTACAGGTACTAATCGCGAGAGTCGCGCACCCGCGCTGTCGAACCTTGTGCGTCATTGCGAGGGGTGAATACCCCGAAGCAATCTCATTACAAATTCTAACGACAATCCCCCGGTCAATGCCGAGGGATTTTTCTTATACTCTGTTCTTACCTATTCCAGCCGGAATGCCCTTCGCCGTAATAGAGGGCGGCATCTTCGGGGCCAAAGTCGTCGGCCACGGAATCACGCGGCGAGAGCCACCCGCGCATCTTCTTGATGCGGGCCTTGCGTTCCTCTGCGCGACGCTCTTCAATGTGCTTTTCGTCAAGTGAATCGGCCATACATTAAAAAGATAGTTTAATGCCAGCCAAAAAAGATTATTTTAAAAGCATGAGCGCGAAAATTCAGTACATCCTTTCTGCAGCGGCGTTCACCGCCGCGGCGGCAATTTCTTTCGCACCGGCAGGCTACGCACAGACGGCATCCGACACCGTCTCGTTCGTGAACTTCGAAAACCGCAGCGTCGGCGTGTACGGCAACGCTGAAGCCAAGGAAGACTTCAAGCGCAACGATTACGACAAAAGCTGGTGGTACGCCATGGACAAGAACAATGGCGAAAATTCCAAGATCGTTTACGACGGCGAAGAACACGGCAACGTACTGCAGCTCAAGTACCCCAAGGGCTGCGTGGGCCCGAACGACAACGACACGCCCGCCTGTGCCGCGCAAATCATCCAGCCACTCGTAAAAACCGCCGACACCATGTGGAGCGCCTACGACATATTCTTCGAAGACGGATTCGAGTTCCAGCTCGGCGGCAAGCTCCCCGGCCTATGCGGCGGCAAGTGCTACACCGGCAACGCCATGCCCGAAACCGGCGACGGCTGGAGCGCGCGCATCATGTGGCGCAAAGACGGCAACGCCGTGCAGCTCATCTACTTTATGGGGCAAGAATCCGTATACGGAGACGACTTCAAGTGGGACCTGAACGGCACCATCCCGCAAAAACAATTCACCACCGGCACCTGGCACCGCATTGTAAACAAAGTAAGCATGAACACCATTGCCTCTCCCGGCAACGGCGACAAGAACGGCCGCGTGCAGACATGGTTTGACGGAGAACTCGCGCTCGATGTAGATACGCTCAGGCTCCGCGACTACGACACCGTGAAAGTCGACAAGTTCTACCTCTCCACGTTCCACGGCGGAAGCAGCGCCGAATGGGCCCCCACCCACGACTGCTTTATCCGCTACGACAACTTCACCATATCGACGGATTCCATCGCGGTAAAGGCGGGCGCACCGGACACAACCGCCCCGGGCACCGACCGCATTGGGGCGCAACGGCAAGACCGCGCCACAGTCGCCCCCATTGAAACCTACCGCATCGACGGTACCTTTGTCGGCCGTAAAAACACCCTCCCCGACGCCACCACGCACCAGCTCAAGAACGGAAAGCGGGTGAAAGTTGTGAGGTAGCCCCCCCCCTTATTCGGCCTCCTATCCGTCAGTATCTGTCGCAAGCAGATGGTATATTGCATGCAGACAAGGAGGCCACTATGGGCATAAAAGTCAACCATGTAGGCAGGGAAAAATTCAAGAGCATTTACGAGCTGCAGCTTTACGAAATCATCAGCCCCTCGAAAACCAAGTACCGCCTCAACGACGACGAACGCCGCGAGTACTACAACGGAATGCCCGGATTCTCGATACTCGGGACGGACATCGGCTACTTCGAGACGCTCGCCAAGGCCGAGAAACGCATCCGGCAGATCGCCGCCGAAAACCGCCGCGGGCTATACGGCTTTGTCGTCAGGGAAAAGGCGCTCGGCTACGTAGTCTCGGGCATGAACAACGTGTCCGTCAGGCGCTACCTGAAAGACGGCACCCTCTGGCAGGCATGTACCACCTCGGGCATCATCTTTTGCGACAGGAAGAACATGGAGCTGGGCGACTCCGGCTTTTACGGCAGGGACCCGAAGACCATCCGCTTCAAGGAAGGCGACATCGTGGAAATCGCGTACGAGAAGTTCGTGGAACTCGCGATCGTCTGGCAAACCCCCGCCACGAAGGAACAGATGAAACCCGTCTGGGACGCGATCCGCAAGGAAGGCGTGAAAAAACCGTACGGATACCCGGGTATACTCGACGACCACTACGTCGTCGCCGTCTTCAACCCCTACGAAGAAAAAGTCTTCCGCCTCAAAACCGACGAACCCGCCACCGTCAACGTGCTGCCGCCCTCGCATCCCGTGCCGAGGACGCTCGCCGCCAAGCTCCGCAAGGTGCTCGAGCAGGTCAAGAAAGAGGAAAAGGACTTTATCCCGTTCTAGTGGGGGCACCGAACTTTCCCCATTTCATCCAAATCTTTCAATTTTCCAACACCCTGTTTTCTTAGAACCTATACGGGCAATGACTTGTTTTTCTGTCAACGTCTTTATTGCTCTTGCAACAGTTCTGCGAGACAAATCCGTATTGAGAACTATTGCATCCATAGTGATGCCCGGATCCTTCTTGATCTCTTCCAATACAATTCTTTCCGGCTCCGAGATTTCAATTTCACTTTTTAAAGTGCCATTTATAGTGCCATTTATAGTGCCATTTATAGTGCCATCATCGACTCTGTTATAATATAGAACCACATGGAAAAAGTTTGGGCTGATTTTAAAAATGTCAGGTTTGTATGATTTCATCATGCGGTTCATACCCGAACCAAGTTGTTCTACAAGTTCCATATCCTTGTATATTCGCATGATTTCACGATTTCGAGGACGTGAAGTTCCACTGGTCAACTCGTCCTTTGTCATTCCGTCAATCAAGCCGCCATAAGATGTTATTTCCAGTCGATTGCTAAAAAGTTCGAATACGGGTGTCATCAAATCGCTGTAATCATTGTGAACGAATGCGTTTATCACGGCTTCGCGCATGGCAACCGCGTCGTACATCGGCACCTCTTTACGGAATTTTCCGGTTATTTTGGTAAAAATTCGATTCTCGATATGCAGTTTGTCCAGCACACGATCTGTAGCCTTCAAAAGCGAACAATATCCATATTCCTCATTTTCAATTAAATCGACTTTATCTGTACCCCTGTATTTGGCAACCTTAATACTAGCTCCATTCTGATCGGCGAATAAATAAGCCAAAATGTTATACTTCCTTTCGGGCGTATAAAATTCAAGAGAGCTTGCAAACTGCTCGTTCAACGGCTTATCGTGTTCTTCGTAATAAATTTTAAGCTGGGTAAACGTTAAATCCTGTCTCGGAGCTTCAATAACACGGACATTATTCCGCGTCCTGCGTGCAAAGAGGCTTTCTATCATTTGCGGAGGGAGTTTTTGCGTCTGACTCCCTACGCGAACAAAACACCCTTCGGGAGTCATGCCATTCTTTTTGATGTAATAAGGCTTTTCCGGACCGCTAGAAAAAATGATTTTGAGAACATCCTTTCCGTCCTTGTTTTCGATAATGATGTCATATAAACCAAGAACAGAAGGACTGATGTTATTTTTTAGTCTGTCCACAATTTGCAACTGGATTTTATCAGGATTTTTGATCCCTACGACAGTCCCGTCGTCTTCAATGCCAATATAAAGAATTCCACCTGTACGACTATTAAAAAAGGCAGTTGCAGTTCGTTCAAAGCGATCGTTCAGAATCAATTTGTATTCTGTATTTTGCGATTCGGTCATATACGTGAATCCCCTCTTTTCTGTTCATGTCAAATATAATTTCACCTACTTGACACAAAATGACAAAATACAACTATTTTTTTGAAACTGCCAAGATTTCCTCAGTAGTTGAATTGATTCCAAAATGGAAAAAGTTAAGATCTCGCTAAGTTCATCTTCCTCATTTTTGCTCACTTCATAGAAAAAGTGTATATTAGAATCCAGACGCCAAGGAGATCTGCGATGACTCAAAAACTCTGGAACACCTGCAAGAAGTGCGGCTGCGACAAGCCCGAAGACACCGAAAAGCTTTGCGACCAGTGCAAGGCAAACCGTCGGCAATTCTGGAGCGACCTCAAGAAAGTTGGTGGCGTAGCTGTGGGAGCACTCTTGGTGGTGTTTGCCGGTGGAAAGCTGAGGAAGAAATAGCGAAATATTTATCGCCGATAAAAAATTTTATCGCCACTTTTATCGCCGTTTTCAGCGTTTATCGCCACTTTTTCGCCAACAGTGGCGAAAATTTTTGTGGCGATAAATTCGTCTAGTTTACAAAATCTATAAAAAGATATATATTTGTAAACAACGGAGGCGCTATGGCAGAACTTTCCATTTTCTCAGCTAGGCTTAAAAATGCCCGAGTCATGAAAGGGCTCTCAATGGACGAACTTTGCTCGGCCATGGGGAATGTCGTTTCAAAGATGGCGATTTCAAAGTACGAAAACGGCCTACTGGCACCGAACAGCGGTGTCATCATCGCACTATCCAAGGCGCTGGGCCAACCCATCGACTATTTTTTCAGACCCTTTACGGTGCAGGTAGATTCCGTGAGGTTCCGCAAGAAAAGCACGCTCCCGCAGAAAAAGGAAAACAGCCTCCGCGAAACCATCGCCGACCTAATGGAACGCTACATCAACATCGAGGAAATCTGCAGCAGCTCTGCCGCCAAACATCACATCCCCCAAATCAGAGCCAACTCCGCCGAAGAAGTAAAAATGGCCGCCGCAGACGTCCGCAAAGAATGGAAGCTCGGCCTAGCAGGCATCGTGAACGTAATCGACCTGCTCGAAAACCACGGCATAAAGGTTATTGAGATCGACGCCCCGGAATCCTTTGACGGCATGAGCAGCCTGGTCAATGAAAAATTCCATGTTGTCATTCTGAACAAGGCTTTTTCCGTCGAACGGAAACGCTTTACCGCACTTCACGAACTCGGGCACCTCGTGCTTCGCTTCCCCAAGTCCACCGACAAAAAGCAAGAAGAATCTTTCTGTCTCCTGTTCGCAAGTGAAATGCTTGTCCCGGAACCCGAGCTCAAACGGATTCTCGGCAGGGCCCGCAGGGACATCTCGTACCAGGAACTGAGAGCCATCCAGCTCGGTTACGGAATTTCTTGCGACGCGATCATGTACAAGGCGAAGGAATGCGGCATTATTTCAGAACAGCGCTACCGTACCTTCTGCATCCAGAAGAACAAAGCGACGAAATTCAAGGCCCTTATCGAAAAGTCGCTATACCACGACGAAGAATCCACCCGGTTCGTAAGCCTGGTCTATAAGGCGCTGAGCAAGGAACTCATTACCATATCCAAGGCGGCAAGCCTGCTGCACCAGGACATTGAACAAGTCCGTAGGGATCTCGCGCTAGTATGATTGAGGAACGGATTGTCATCAGTGACGCGAACGTCATATTTGACTTACTTTCAGTCCAATTGCTGGAAGTGTTCTTTGCCCTACCCTGTGAAATTTGCACGACTGATTTGGTAATTAGCGAAATTGAGAGACCGGAACAACAACAGATCATTCAGAAGTTTATCAAGTCGAAAAAGTTGGGCGTTGCCTCGTTTAATTTTGATGAGTTTAGCGAAATTTTGCTTTTGCAGTCTACCAGCAAAAACAATACTTCGATTGCAGATTGTTCCGTTTGGTATTATGCCAAAAAGGTTGATGGACGGCTTTTGACGGGTGACGGCAAACTTCGTTCCGCCGCAGAAAAGGACAACGTGAAAGTCTCCGGCATCCTTTACCTGTTTGACAATTTCGTTGAATATGGATTATTGTCGGCTTCGGAAGCTGCGGAGAACCTGAAAGCTCTGATGACCATAAACATGCGATTGCCTAAAGCAGAATGCGAAACGCGGATTGCAAAATGGAGAAAAGAACGCTAATGACCCAAAAACTCTGGAACAAATGCAAGAAGTGCGGCTGCGACAAGCCCGAAGACACCGAAAAACTTTGCGAACAATGCAAGGCAAAGCGGCGGCAATTCTGGGGCGACCTCAAGAAAGTCGGCGGCGTAGCCGCTGGCGCTTTGCTGGTGGTTATTGCTGGCGGGAAGATGAGGAAGAAATAGGGAAACATCAAATTATTTTGTAAATTTACAGCAGTAGACAAATGGTGGCTTAATATGAAAAAAGTCTTATTATCCGTGCTTTGTATAGCAATAAGTCTATTTGCAGGATCCTTCAAAGATAAACGAGATGGTCAGGTGTACAAGACTGTAAAAATAGGGAACCAGGTTTGGATGGCTCAAAATCTGAATTACGCAATCGACAATGGTTTCGGCAGTTGGTGCTACGACAACGAATACAAGCATTGCAAAAAATATGGAAGGCTTTATACCTACCGAACTGCAATGAACGCATGCCCAGCGGGATGGCATTTGCCATCCAATTCAGAATGGCAGGAATTGATAGATTATGCTAGCGGCGAAAAAGGAGCTAGCTATACACTTCGTTCCAAAAATTCCGAAGGGAATGATGTCTACGGATTCAATATTTTGCTAGGAGGGTCCTATAATAGCTTGGATTGGGACAAGAAGGAAAATAAATTTGAATTCATGTCTGAATGGACAGTTTTTATAACATCCTCGCAATCAACCTATACTTTTTCAAGACTCATTCCTAGGGTTATGACAAGCGGGAAAAATGATTTATCTGTAGGAGCATCCGTTCGTTGTTTAAAAGATTATTAGCTAATCCTTTTTAGCAATAGAATAGTATTTTTTGAAGTTGAAGAAGGAATAAAAAGACCATTTTGTTGGCGCCAACAAAATGGTCTTGGCGTTAAGCGGTAATTGTTTATTTCTGATTGCTCGTGAGATGAAATCCACACCCATTGGGGCATGGATAAACGCGTAGCGGAATCCCTATCTCTTTTGAACGATATTCCGCGACAATTTGCGCCTCGCCCTCTGTTGAATAGAGCATCTTCTTTCTGCCATCTTTCCCGCAACAAGTGCATTCTTCACTTGCAGGAATCGAACCATCCACATCCTTCGCCAACTTCGTTATTTTTCGTTTCAATTCCTTTGATTTAGATGCTTTAATCTTTTGGGACTTTTGTTCCGAGACCCACTGATTCACTTTCTTTGAAACATACTCGGCATCGGCACACTTTTGTCGCTCTTCGGCAATAAAAGCCTTAATCTTATTTGGTGCCTGCTCATAGAACTCTTCAAAAACTTTTCTCTGCTGTTTTAATTGCTTGTAGTAAGACGACCTTTTAAATTCACTGATATCACTTATTTCTACAAGTAACTTGCTTTTATCGTCAATCCATTTTTGAAGAGATTCCTTCGTTTTGCTTGCATCAATATAATCCGAAAGAGCCCAAGAAACCCGTCGCAGAAGATCGTTACATAAACGATTGCGTTCAGCGGCAATGACCTTGCGACGTTCAAAGAATTTGCGAATGAAGGAGAACATGCCGGTTTACTTTTTAGGTAGTGTAACGAGAATTGTACGATTTTTTCAACACATCAATCATTTCTTTTTGATGCTTTTGTATCTCGTCAACATTCCATTTTTCAATTTGATAGATTTTAAGCATCTTTAAACTTTCTACGGAACCTGCCATTGAACCTGAAACAAATGCCTTAACGTGTCCCTGCTTTTCTTCATACGGCTTATTTAGCAATAACGAATTCTGACCGGACGAAATCATGGCCAAGTTACCAAAGCAATGAAGGAACCGTTCATTTTCTGAATTCCATTTCATTGCACTACCTCCTATTGGATTCTGTGGGGCAATGTGTTCTATTGACCGATTTCGCCTAAAAACATAGTTTTCTGCCACAGTTCTATCTTCCAAAGCATTAAAACAAACTTCTCTATTTTCCCACAAATAATAATCCAGACGCCAAAACCAATATCTGTCAATATTTTGATATGACAAGGCATCTTCACTTGGGACTCCTTTATGCTCATCAATATCATTATCAATTTGTTTCAGTTTATTCAAAAAATCAACCGGACTAATAGGACGCTCAGAAGATTCAATATACTCCAATGCGGGACTTAGCCAGCGATAATACGTAACCGGGGTAGAAGACACAAAAAGCATTGATTGAAATTGAATTAATTTTTTCTTTGCGGATTTCAAGTCTTCGTCTTTTGCTGCATCCTCATCATACACATAATCATCAAGTACATAGGGGAAACCATCTGCATTTTGACGAATGAAATAATAATCTAAGATCAATCTATAATAGACCAATTTTTGCAAAAAAACATCAACCTTAAATTTGTCTTTATATTTTTCAAAAGTATCTAACAAATTGCCAACTTTAAAGAATTCGGCAACCTGTATTTCATCTTTATCTTTCAAGACTTGATACAGAACAAGTAATAAGAACAACGGAAAAGAAAACAATCCTATTTCAGAGAAATTCAATTCTCTTGGTTTTGGCTGTTGTGTACGAGCTGCAATATCTCGAATATTTTTACAAGCCTTGCTGTCTAATTTTTGTTCATTTTCTATTGAATAAATATCATTTAGCAATCTTGCCTTTATGTTTCTATCCAAAAAATTATTTGGTGATTTTTTTGCACAGGACATCGCTTCAAAATATCGGTTACGAAAAGCTGCCGCTGCTTCCGTTTTTTTGCCTTCTTTTATCTTTCTGACAAGAGGAACATCCATATCTGCCACAATATTCCACAAACGAGAATAGAGTTCTTTATCAGAATCAATAGACTTCAGTAATTTTACTTTTAAAATTTCATAGTTTTCTAGAGCTCGCCCCGCGGAATTCATCGCTTCAAAATATTTGTTCAAATCCGCCAAGGTATATCTCTGAGGAAGCGGCGTTATAAAGAAAGTCATATTCTCTTTTATGTATTTATCAAAAGCCAGCCTGTCTTCACATTTCAGATCAGAAAAAAATTTTTCAATGCACTTAATGCCATGGCACATTTTAGCATTTATATAACCATCCTTTGGAGCGGCACCTTTTTTGCATAAAAATTTTACATATTCCTCATCAGGTTCTCGAGCAAAAAAAGTAAGTCTCAAGTTATTGTCTTCATGGGACCAATAGAAATTCTCCCATCCTTGGACAACGGAAATCAATGTCATTACAGTAAAACGTTGCTGTCCATCAACAAGATCTAAACGTTGTTTCTTTTCCCCCTGATATACCGTCAACATACCTATATAATATGGGCGATTAAAATCTTTTGCGACCTTTGCTTTTGAATAAGAATCGTACAAATCTGAGAGCAACTGTCTTATTTCATTTTCAGTCCACTCAAAAAGACGCTGATAAAGAGGTATTTCAAAAAGCCATTTGCCAATTGTAGCAGGGGTGTATTTTCCTTCTGATATGATTTCAGTCATTTAAGTCCTCCTTAAAGGTCGAAGAAAAAACATTCCCTTTTACTTCATTTATTGAACGTTCAAGCTGTTTTGTGTAACGTTCCATAATGGGAGCTCTATCCTTTTCCAACAATTCCATTTTATTATAAATATCCCTTGCCGCAGCTAAGAAAAAAGTCGGCGAACTAGCCTGATCGATAAGCAACATAAGTTTTGAGTTTCTTGATGATTTACGGATTACAAGGGTATCAACACGTTCACTCTCATAACGATATTGCGACACAATTTTGGAGATACAGATAAACGCTTCTGCCATATAAGAGTCTCCAAACTTTAAATAATACGCAAATAAGAGTGCTTCCATCACATCCCTAAAAAATACATGTGTTTCGCCATCAATTTTATGAACACTCTTGTATGTATCCGTTTGATGAAATTCTCGACATTTATTTATAAAAAAATCTGTATAAGCAAAAAAATGAGTCCCGCCCTGTATTGGTTCATTAAAAACAAATTTTTCACCAAATGGAGGAACCTCGGGGATTGTTAAAGCAGACTCAAATTCTTCCTTAACTTTCAAATTTTCATTATCATCCCAATCATTTTGATAGAGCCATTTACGCATGTGAAACAAATACTTTCCCATGGTAATATCTATTCTCTCATCACTAGTTTTATCAAGCAATATGGAATCCCAACGTTTTGCCATATGAATAGCCCATTTTTCATTGGGAATGAAATGAAGATGGTGAGACTTTAACAATTCATAACTTGTTAATTTCACGCCTTTTGAATTTTGGCTAGAGAAAAATGTGTACGCCAAATCAAGGGACTCATCTTCCAAAACTAGAACAGCGAATTTTAAATTTTTCCGGATTTTCGCAGCCTTTTCAACTTTTAAATCTGCAAAATTCTTTATCCTATTTATATAGCGAGCGACAAGATGTTTGTTATAAGCAATATATTCTTCTGCTTCTTCGGATTCTATTTTTTCATCAAGCAATGGCAATTTTTCGGTATCACCTAGCTCGTTAAGAATTAATGTTAACGTAACAAGTCGCTGTTGGCCATCAATAATGTTCAGCTTGCCTTCTTTATTTTGAAGGATGATGCTTCCCATATGATAATCGGCATTCACACTCCAAATATCATCCAGGAGTTTATAAACATTTTTTTCACGCCAGCAATAAGTTCTTTGGTAATCTGGGATGCAAAGAGGAAATTCTTCATTACCAAATAGTTCGTCTAATGAGCACGTTTGCAGTTTTACTTCAGATGACATAGTTATTTCTTCTTCAATGCACAAATTTGCTTGACAATATTTTTTACGCTTTCGATATTTGTATCTTCATTGAAACGAAGAGCATATTGGGCCGATGGCCATTGTCTATTGGATATGTCATATACAAGCCCCGACTCGTCTTTGATAGAGCCCAATTTAATATTCAAGACCACCTCAATCCATCCACTTTTAGGCCAAAGACAAACAATGTTACAGTGTTTGCCTTCACCCTTTTTAAATGCAACATACCTTTGCAAAGGCTTCGGTTTAATCGCTTCATCGAGAGAATAAATCGCATTGCTTATTTTATTGTATAACTGAGCAATCTCTGTTTTTGGCGGAAACAATGATTCAACAGAATATTCTTCATCGATGGGTTCAGGTTTATCAGGTTCATTTACACCATAAAACTTTAGTTTATCACTTCTGCCATGCATTTGGGCTATAGCAGAAAGCATATCATAGGCGTCCCACGGATCTATTTCAAAAAATTCCCTGTTGGGAGAAATCCTTAAACCAGGATTAAGCAACTGAATGAGATTATGAACTAACTTATCAGGATCTTTTGCGCCATTTATTCTTGGAATCTCGTAGGTGCAATACACCTTATAAGGAAGAGGAACAGATGTGCCGGAAAGGTCTTTGACTCGTTTGTCGACATCCTCAGCGTATCCAATCTTTATCCAGTTTGCCTTGTGGAAACTTTCATTGGTAAGGACATAAATAAAGCCCGTTTTTTCTTTCTGTTCCATATTTCCTCATCAATCTTATTTACAAATTCTTCTTAAAATTTTCGGCCTGTTCAAAGATTTCACCATAGACTTCGTCGCGTTCGACGGGCGGGTAGCCGAATTCATCAAGAAGGATTATCAGGTCCACTTTCAGTGCGGATTTAATGTCGTCGCGTTTGTCCCAATCGGGGTATGCGGCTTGTTCGTCAACGAGAATCTTAACGCGCTTCGAGAGTGCAATTAGTTTGTCTTCGGGATAGGTAAAGTGGTACTTGACGCAGAGCGATTTTAGAATGTCATAGAACGCGGTCTCTTCGAAGCTGAGGCCCTTCTCTTCGCCTTCGGTGAACGCCTTGCGGACTTGGACAATCATGTCAGTCAAGGTTTCGGCCATTTCTTCATAGACTTCGCTTTTCAAGATATCCTGTTCGGTGCGGTCGTTGTACTGTTCCACGAGCTGTTGCATTTTCTGCGTGAAGTTGACTCCCTTGACTTTGTTCACCTTGCGGATTTGCCCGATGGCTTTTTGCAGGAGCATTTGCAGCAACTTGATTTTAGTATTCGGCAGTTTGATGCGGTTGATGTGCTGCAGATATTCATCGTCAAAGATATTCTGTTTTGCCTGGTCGGCTTCGGCATCGCTCAACTGCAGAACGTCTTCCACGCCTTCGCTCTGGAGCGCCGAGGCAATCATCTCGCGGACGCGGGCGTTCATCTGCGCGGTATCGGGGGCATTGCCCTTGGTGAGTTTATGCAAAATGGAGTGAATCGCGAAGAAGAAATGCGCACGGTCGCGTTCGGCCTGAGTAATTCCCTCGTTGCCAACGCAAATGTCGTATGCGGCCTTCAGGCGTTTCGCGAGGCCCATAAAGCGAGCTTCCTTTTCCTTCGTGGTTTGCACGAATTCCTGTGCCTGCTTGAGGCATTCCAGTTTCTTCAGTTCCGCGCCATTGCCCGTGCTCTTAAAATACGCCGACGCATCGAACTTGTACATTAACTTGTCAAGCAAATCCAGATGGTTGCGGAATTCCGTAATCGCTGCGGTAATGTCTTCCACATTTTGCTCGGAACCGGCTCCGTACTGCTTTAGTGCCAGGTTCATCTTGCGCTTGATGCCGATGTAATCAACGACAATTCCCTTGTCCTTGCCTGCAAACGTCCTATTCACGCGAGAAATCGTCTGAATCAAAGAATGCTGCTGAATCGGCTTATCGATGTAAATGGCATCGAGACACGGAACGTCAAAACCCGTGAGCCACATATCCACGACTATCGCAATCTTGAAGTTGGAGCGTTCCTGTTTGAAAAGACGGTCCAGTTCCTTGCGGGCATCCTTGTCGCCGAGCAAGTCGTAAAGTTCCTTTTCGTCGTCCTTGCTGCGGGTCATGACCATCTTGATTTTTTCGACCGGTTTCAGTTCTCGCTTTTCCTTGTCGGTAAGTTCGGTTGCCTCGCCTGCAAATTCTGCATCGTCGCAAATTTTCGCCACGCCCCATTCCGGGCGCAGTTCCAAGATGTTCTTGTATAGCGCATACGCAATCTGGCGACTGTAGCAAACGAACATCGCCTTGCCGCGAACGGTCGATTTTTCCTGAACGCGGGCTTCGTAATGCGCCACGAAATCCTTCGCCACGGCCTTCAAACGGTCGGGGTCGCCGAGAATCACGCCCATCTGGGCCACATCTTGCTTGCTCTGGTCAATCTGGTATTCGTTGGCACCCGCTTCTGCGGCTTCTTCGTAATACTTCTCAATCTCTTCGAGAACGGAATTGTTCAGCACCACCTTGGCGGCACGGCCCTCGTAAACGATGGGCACCGTAATGCCGTCCTTCACCGATTCGGTCATGGTGTAAATAT
>Ga0247610_10004768_pt1 | contig 14424 bp, 13 predicted proteins | sample 174DNAGHGhighgp2_FD_193483 | JGI IMG/M metagenome (GOLD analysis project Ga0247610, IMG submission 193483) | Sheep rumen microbial communities from Palmerston North, Manawatu-Wanganui, New Zealand - 1742 DNA GHGhigh gp2 | ecosystem: Host-associated > Mammals > Digestive system > Stomach > Rumen... | reverse complement strand
CCTGATCGCGGACCTAAACTGATTCTCAATCATAAGTGTACCTATTCCTTTTTCGAAAATATTGGTTTTCTGAAGATTCGCTGTTCGTACTCCCAATATGTGTGCCCCGCTGACTTCTTTGTACTGTGTTTGCTCGCGATATCGTCTTTCCCTTGGAGTAACGATATACACACTATGACCATTATTGCGGAATTCTCGCATCAAATCCTGATATAATTCGCGATCTTCTATATCAAGAATTCTCGCAACTGTCAAAAAAAGGACATTCATAATACGCTATATTGTTAGCTGAATGACTAACCAGTATAATAAAGAACCTACTCTTCAAGAAGCATATTCCCTATGACTTTAGAGATCCATACCTACCTGATTAATAGGGTATCTGATTCTAGCCCACATTACCTAATTATTTGATTAGAAAGCTTGACCTACTAGCAGATCTCACTGGAAGGCCTAACTCCCAATAGGCTCAACAATTAAAAGAGATAAAAGTCTCTCCACCAAGTCATTCTCGTTCAGACATTGGGAGAGCAAAACACCGCACCGGTGTCCCCAATAAAACAAATCAAGAAGAGTAATACCATTGATTATCCCTTTGTTTGGGCGTCAATTGCTTTCTTGGCAAATATCATCGGATCTTGAATAAAAGCAGAATACTGTTGTATTGAATCATCATCAAGGTTCCACCAACAACTACGCAACAATGCTTCTATGGTTGCATCATCAAAACGAAAGCGGATAATCCGTGCAGGAACGCCGCCAACAATAGCATATGGCGGGACATCATTTGTCACCATTGCATTACTCCCTATTACCGCACCATGCCCAATGGTTACTCCTGATTTAATCGTAACGGCATGGCCAATCCATACATCGTTTCCAACAAATGTTCGTTTTGCCTCAGGTAAATCAAATACTTGGAAACGGCGGGTGGGGCCACTATGACTTACATGCTCGAATACCGGTGAAGTACTTGCCCAATGAATAGGATGCTCAGCTGCTCCAATAAAGACATGATCGGCAATGGAACAGAATGCGCCAATCTCAGTATTGATTATAGTGCAATCGTGCCCGCAATAACTGTAACGATCCATCTTGACATTCACAATCTGACTTCCTGAACTAATCTTAGATGTCGTATCTATTTCGCTTCCGACAATAGCTTTCCCACGAAGCCGTTGTATTATTTTAGAATAAAGATATGAAAATGAATAATACATAAAGGCTATTCATTAAGTAATACTCTTTTAAAGATACTTATCTGATTATGAGGATTCCATCGACTATCTATTTCATCAAAACAAGCCTGGCGTACAAGGTCTCGATCTGTTCCATGCATCGCAAACCAGTGAGAAATGGCTTCGGAAAGAGAATAAAAGTCACCAGCATGGAAAAAGGAACCGGTACGGCCTTCGAGTATAGCCTCAAATTCGGGCATCTGATGGTTAAAATCATCATTTGTAATCGCAGGACATCCAAACATCATAACATGCATAGCGGTGAGTCCTATGTTACCTGGAGATACACATAAGTCCGCATTATAAATAAACTGAGCATTAATGCTTTCGTTGTAAGAGGCGCCGTAAAACCAGACCATTTTATTGAGTCCGAGATTATTTGACAAAGCCTCAAGTGTATCACGTTCTTCGCCATCACCGACAAACACCACATTATAGTATTCACCACATTCACGAAGATGATTAACCGCATAGAGTATCATCTCTAAACGTTTAACCTTTGTAAGTCGACCTATAAAAACAATCACTTTGTAATTATTCCTAAAATGATCATAGTATAAACTAGACTTACTTAATGATTGGCGAAGTGATAGTTGGACATCATAATCTAAAGAATTATAGATTGTATAGAGTTTATTGCCATCGATGCCGCCATTGGCCATTAGTATTCTGGAACGATTATTATAAATGAAGGCACCATCACAAAAACTATAAAAAAGCTTCCCTAGTAAACGTTTAACTCGATTCTCTTTGCCGTACCAGCCGTGACTCCATAAATAAACATGTTTTTTAGGATAAAAGATTGACAAGAATAAAAGTACCCAAGTACTCAAACACCGCGTTTCTCCCAAGATGAGGTATGAATCATATTTCGCTCGAATAAGACCGAGCACACCTTTTTGCCAATAACTATGACGGAATTGAACATTATGTACTTCTTTTACGCCATGCTTGAGTGCGGAATAATCCATTTTTTTTATGTCGGATACTCGGTCCCCAGCCACGAAATCGCAATCAAATTCCTGATCCAGTAAGCGAAAAATAGGTGCTCGATAATGTGAAGCAATATTATAAACACATAGAAGTTTCATTCCTCAATCTCATTTAATGAAAAAATACTACAGATATTCACCCAAGCTTTCGTAAACCCATCAAATGAACGTTCTTCTAGAAAAAGTTGCTCGCTATTTTAGAGTTGTTTCTTCCAGTTAATAGCATATATGAATCCGAATGCAAAAAACAAATTATGAGCTGCAATCCAATATCCACTAAATGTACTTAATACAAGCGCTCCCAAAAATACTAACAAAACAAACAAATATGACTTATCAATCATAAACAACTTGTAGGATCTGAAAAAGATAATCACAATTGAAACAACAACGATAAGGGTCCCAATCAACCCCGTCTCAGCTAACAGATCGGTCAGAATATTATGTGAATAGAAGCCTACGGTCCACCAGATAGACCCTAGCCCCCATCCAATCACCGGAGATTGGTAAAAGAATTCTAGGGCTGCATTCCATAACGCCAAACGAGTATCATCATCACTAAAATACTGAGTCACACGTTCTAATCCTGTAGACTCGAGGACATTAAATCTATCTACCAGTAATACAAAAACAAGCCCAAGGATAAACACCAAAACGGTGATATACCCTCTTCGTCGCTCATATGCCTTAAATAATGAATATAATAAAAGAATAGTAATAAAGATGATGTAAACGAAAGCACCACGACCACCACCAATTAAACAGAAAATAGCACTCAGAAACATAGTCGCCACCATTAAATAATTGAGTATGGTCCTATAGATTCCTTTATGCTGAATACCCGAGAAAAAAACATAATATACGCTATATGTATAGAAAAAAGACATGAAATAAGAAATATTCTGATAATTCAATCCACTTGCGTCATGCCTTACTAATTCATTTTCCATTGCAAACGAACCTTGCCTTAATCCTATAACTATTGTCAAAGGAATTACGAAATATGGAAGAATACGATTAATTACGCTAAAATCTTGGGTACGGGCTAACCGCATACCGACATATGCTGCAGGTATGCTATAAGAGCCATAAGTTAACAAATATGAATGATAAAGACGCTGAGGTGGGAAGTATCGATAACCAGTGATAACATATAGTAAAAGTATAATTAGAAGGACAAGAAGTTGCCAAATATTCCTTCGTGTTATTCTTTTATTCATGAAATCCACCAACATTAATGAGTATGCTACAATGGCGATAAGAATAGCTTCTATGGATTTCATTCCACTTTCCACAGCTGTTCCTGACGCCGCCATATATCCGTAGAATATTTCATCGGAAAACACAACAAACAGCAGAAAGAATGCAAAGAAAAACTTTGAAAAAGAGGTTTTCATAATTCTGTGCTAATCATCCATAATACTATGGCTGGAATCTTAATAATTCAATTGTCAAGTATAGTACTTACGAAACCATCAACTTGAATCCTCTTAATGTAATCCGTTTCTAATTTATAAGGTTTGGCTTCTTCGATGACATTAGCGATCTCCTCAGGTGTAACCTGTGATAAGGCAATACCTAGGTGATATTGCTTAATCAGACTCCCCATTAGTCCATCGGATGGCCCTATTACTGGTGTTCCATAACAAGCAGCATAACCTAGCAGACCACTTGATCTATTTGTCTCGTGATATGGTATCAGGATGAAGTCACTTGATACACAAAGGTCGGCCAATAATTCATTGGAGCAAAACTTATCGTAAACGATAATGTGGGCAGAAGATGGTAGTGATTTCTTTAACTGGTAAAAGTCTTGACGAATATCGTCATAGACTCTGCCGGCAAAAACAAAAATACTTCGGCTGATAGTTTCGTCAGACAAAAGCGTTATTGCTTGCAGTATATCGAGTGTCCCTTTTCGTTTGGATAAGCCGCCAAAATGAAAATATATTAGGCACCTTTCATTAGCCCCTAACTCTTTTCTAATACATTGAGGAGAATAATTAAGAATATTGTAAGGATCGGCAATATATTTAAATTTTGTTGTATGGTACAACTTGTTAAATCTTGATGCAGAAATCTCATCATTTAGGATAAACACAGTTTTAAGACATGGCGTCAAACTCATGATAACATATTTGCAAACATCTTGCAAACGACGGGCGAAAGATGACGTTTTCCAAAGATATAAATATATGCTATAAATAATTCCTGAGACATAAACTTTTGGTGAGATTAGGAAAGGTAGCGCACATATATAATCCATAAGGGAGATCAAAAAAACACTCTCCACAGTCTCTTGTTTGACGTAATGCCGCAACAACCTCGTTTGTCGAAACGATTGTTTTATCAAACCGGCTTTATCTGAATACAATGCATCCTTAGAGATAAAACGGAAATGTATATTGTTTGATTCTGGCCATGTATATAATCCTTTTACCTGTTTAAACTCTTCTGGGACAACCACAATTAAGTTATCCTCAGGATGTTTCAACATCGCCATGTAGATATGATGGATATACTCCAATCGGTGACCTTTTAAAATGGTCTCAAAAAGCATTCTTTTCATTGCTTATTGATCATTCTAATTACTCTGCATGGATTGCCAGCAGCAATACAGTCACATGGGATATCATTGGTAATAATGCTCCCGGCACCGATGATGGTTCTGGCACCGATATGGACTCCCTTAAGAATAGTGGTCCCAGCACCAATGAAACAGTCATTTTCGATTGTAACAGAAGCATACTTTCGTTCGGCCATATCAATTATAGGCTCACGCCGTTTTTGAAAGTCAAGGCTATGAAAATCAGTGGTATAGATCTTTACTCCACCACCTAATTTCACGTAATCGCCAATGGTAATATTTGCGCCTGATGCAACTAATGCAGATTGAGACATCCCTACATTGTCTCCTATTAAGATGGTGCCACCGTGAGCCCTTAATACACAGGGTGTACTATATCCAATCTGGTTGGCTTCCATCTCATTGTTCATCTGAAAATTCTTGCCCAAGATTATTTTCCCACCTCCGGAGACTGCAATATAAGGGACACCAACAGTACGGCAATTACTATACTGAACACCGTTGCCCCACATCCTCCATTTAGTACGAAGAATACCCACCAACCTCAAAAATCCGTATTGGGCAGTATGGAAAAACAAATATATACGTGACATACTTCTAGCCTTTTTACTCATCACTGTTCATCTTTGGTAAGCAAAGAGAAGCTCAAAAATACTGTGCAATAGTACTTAAAAAATCGCGTTTTCCTCAATTGGACTTGCAAGGGAAATGATGATTTAACCCGTTAAAATAAACACGGATAATTGTAAATCAAAAGGAATCATATGATTCTCTTAGTAGTTGAATATACTGTTTCCCAAATTTCAAGTCAGGCTCTAAATAATTGCCTTCTCCCCATTCATTCCATGCTTTTATAAATAAGAGATTCTTCTCGTGCGATCGAAATTCAAGCATTGAAAACATGTCTCTACAAAAATTCCCCCATGTTCTTGGGGTGGATTTTGTAAAAATAACTCCTCGATATCCACTACGCGGCGAATGGTCAAAATTGGGAATAATACAAGGGTAGATATTATCTTGGCATTGGTAATGAGTTAAAACATAGTTACAATACTCGTTATAAACCCTTGTCCTTGGTATATGGAAGAGCCTTTTTTTAAGAGTCTCGAAATAAAACTTTAGAGCATTCTGAGAATAGGACGTGGCAAGTTGAGTATAATCAATGGTAACAGCATCTAGCCCTATCGCTAATATATTGTCTTTATCATCTTCTTTGAAAGTAAAACCAACAAAATAAAAGCCATTTAAACCATTTTCTTTTGCAAGACGATTCCAAATCGTCTTGAACAATTTAAAATCGGGGATAGATAATGGTGAATAAATACCAAAAATGAGTTTTCCATCCACTTTCATATATCTCGGATCTTTAAATGCAGTTAACATAGCATTGAAATGAGCTATATAGTCCTGCTCTCCCGGATATGTTTGCTTGATCAAAAGTCTATTTGGAGAATTAGGCTCCCAAGTCTTCTGATACCAGTCGTGATTGGCCCAACAAAGACAGAACGGAAAATCCGGCTTACCACTTTCTACAACCTCTCTAAAAACGCGATCAAGCAATCTGCGCCCAGCAAACCAATAATGCCAGTAACAGAACCCCTCAATGCCTGCTTCTTTTGCTAAAACTGCTTGGTGCTCACGAGTTTCAGGGACCCTTAAATCATAAAACCCCAAATCTGCTGGAATCTTAGGTTGATAATGTCCATGAAACAAAGGTCTAGCCTTGGCTACATTTGTCCATTCCGTAAAACCAGGCATCCACCATTCATTATTTTCCGGAGTTGGATAATACTGAGGTAAATAAAAAGCTATTAATCGTGGTTTACTCATTTTAACCTATTAAATTACTATTTCACCTAGGGAGTTCGCCTAAATTATTACTACACTCGATGTAGAAATTTTCTATTCGTTGAATAATACCTTCGATATCTTCTTGCTTAATATTGTTGATCATTGCCGTTTGCTTCATCCCGTCAAGCCCATTCGCGTCAAAAGCTCCTTTGAACTTATAACTATAAGCCAAACCAAATACAGGGACTTTTGAATAAATAGCAGCAAAATTAGCATGCATTCGACTTCCAATAAAGAAAGACATTTTACTAATGAGATACTTAACTTGTGGTGATAATAGGTTTTTATCTATATAGGTAACATTAGTTTTGTCGTGTAGCCTATTGTAAGCCATTTGGCACGCTTCCATATCATCATTGTTTGGCTCGGGGAAGCCATAATGGTATGAGTGAGGGATAAGGAATATCATCTTCCCTTTTCGTTGAAAGTGAGATATTAACCTATCAATTAATTGAGGGTAGGCATCAAATTGACCGGAAAGAGAACGAAATGCATTGCTATAACAAAGACCACTTATGTTGATACCGATACTGCCAGTGGGAACAACGATATCCCATGCTTCAGGCAACATATAAGCAGATAAATCCTTTGATATCGTAAAGTTTACGTCCATGCCTTCTAGCTCAGAGGTGTATTGCAAATCACGTACGTAAACCTTACTAGCATATTGAAGGATAGATTTCCCTAGGTCATAATTCTTTTTATCACTAAAAGGACCAAGTGTTTGAGGGAGAATAATAAGAGGGATGTTGGCCTTCAAAGCAAAAATAGTATCCGATAATCTATTCAAGAATGTCTTGGTACCATAAATGTCAGAAAACCCATCTCCTCCATTAATTGCTGCTACTAATTCAATGTTATGAATTAGTTTTCCGTATCGTGTGAAAGGCAATGAAAAACCTGTTAAGCGGAAAAATTTATGCTCGTATGCTGAGACATTAATAATTCTACGAGTCCATAGTTTCCCGTTTATAACATATCTCTCAATTGTTTCTTTACCTATTTTAGATGGATTTTTCGTCGAACAAAAGGCGACAATCTCTTGCCCTTCATTCAAATAACCTTCCTGAAGACAAAACGTTATCGAACCATATCCCAATGCGGCTGATCCACGATTGTTATCTGTCGTATTAAAACCCGAGATAATAATATATTTTTTCATCATTAAACTTTCTCCCACCGATTAGCTGCTACATTATATTGTTTTATTACCTTCGCAGGGTTGCCAGCCACGATACTATAATCTGGGACGTCTTTTGTAACAACTGCTCTTGCTGCAACAATGGAATGACGCCCTATATGTACTCCAGACAATATTTCACAACCAAATCCTAACCAGCACTGATCTTCAATAACTACGGGCCCTTTTGTTATTAATGTCTGCATCCTTATAGGCAATTCTATATTTTCATAGCCATGAGAATGGTCGGTGATATGCACATATCCAGCAAATAAGACATCATTCCCTATCTCTATCTTGTCAATGGCTGCAAAAGAGTTTCTAACTCCAATCCAACATCTGTCTCCAATAGTGATTGTAGGATTGTACTTCTTTCCAGCATAATTGTCCAACGGTAAAAAGTATGTATACTTACCTATCCCAACTCTATTACCAAAATGAAGGAACTTTGGGTTCTGGAATGTAACATCTTTTCCGATGCTCACAAATCCTTTACTTGAGCCAAACTTCGGCGACCAATATTTCCAACGTATGTATTGGCTAATCTTTTCTAGTACCTTCATAACTTATGGTATTTATTATATTATCCACTCCCATAATAACAATTCAATGTGCGACTTCTATAAAGCAAGAGTACATCAGATGATAAATCATAATGGGCCAAAAAGAAACCATCTACTTACTTATTAGATTCTTTATGATTTTAAAACAAGATTGTACTTTGATATGGTAATTCATATTGCGAAAAGATGATGTGGCCCAGGAATAATAATGCCTATTTTTCATTAATGATAACACGAGTGCAGGAACTCTATTATGCTCCTTCATCAAATTGGGCTTTTGTGCAATTGCATATTCTTCATACGAAGAATTCACTATACTTATTCTTGATCCCGCTACTAATTCTTCTATGACATTACCCCCCTCTTCGGTATTAACTAAAAAAAGTGTATTCCCTACGTTATCATTTTTTTTATAATAGTCTAGCCATGGGTCTGCCAAAGATATATCAGCGTCTCTTCCTGTATCCTTAACACAATAAAGGCAACGTTTAGGTTTATATAGATTTGACCGATGGATTGTAACCCAAGGTTCTGTATAATTATCTCGTTTTATAATAGTCCCATTTTTTAACCAAATCTGAATCCCACTCGGCCAACCGTTACCACGATACTGCATATTAATAATATTAGCCTTGTCAATTCCAAGAAGACCATAATACCGCCATGTGCCATCTATCGTCATCTGCCCTGAACAGCAGAATGATAAAATGAAATTCATGACACCGTTTTTATTTAATATTTTCCGTATAGCACCAACCTGACATGGGGGAGAAACCAGAACAATTCCGTGATTAATCTTTTCTACGTTATCGGAAATGAAACGTACTAAATTTATATCTTGATATATACTTCCACATACATTTATCTCATCAGAAGAATAAATAAGACGTGGTTCATACATACATTTTTCTTTGTTGAAACAAAAAGTTACGGCAGTTCCAAACTCGGGTTTTGATAAAAGATGCCTAAGAATAACCGTTCCTATTCCTCCAGAGGATGCTTTAAATCTATCTTCGTAATTATTAGTATGACCGATATAATATTTCGTCATTTCCCTTTGTCTATAATTGCCAGAAAACTAAATAACTATAAGATAATTAAGGTAATACTAATTACTTTTATTGAATTTTGACTTAAACAAATTTACGACGAGAAGTCTTTCTTTATTTTCGATACCTACGGTATAAACAAATATCAAATTCGTTATTGTGAAAACGATGATATCAGCCAATAAAACGAACCAGGGGCTTCCTAGTTTCAAAAAAAAGGAGTGAACGGTATAACACAATAGAGAAGCTGGAATTATGACCGCTGCTATCCTCAACACTACTTTTTTAATAAAAAACTTCCCATTAAACTGGGGTACCATTTCCTCTAAAAGATATAATCTAACTAGAAATAGTACTACATAGAGTATTATTAAAGACCAGTAACTCCATTTTACTGAGTAACCGAATTTGAACATTAGCCATGTGAATGGAAATGCCAACAAACTGATCCCACTAATATATATTTGGTATTTTTTAATCTTACCCGTAGCCAGCATTGTTGTGTATAACGTTTGTGATAGACACAACTCTAAATTATAAAGAATCCCCAATTTGATAAAGGATGAAGAAAATAGAGGTACTTCTTTAAGCCACACGGAAAGAATAAAGTCTACATTAAAAAAAACAGGTAAACTAATTATCCAAAACAAGAAAAAGGCCAATTTTGTCCCAGAGATATTTATCTTATTAACACTTTCATAATCACCCGCAGCATAACTCTTTGTTATTTGGGGGTTTAATGCCATCATAAAGTTTTGCACAAATGTATTAATAGCATTATCTACCTGCAAAGCAACGCCACGAGCCGCATTCATAGCGACTCCAAAGAAAATATTAACCAATAGATTAATACCCTGAGTGTTTAATACTGTGGCTGTTGAGCCAATAAAATTCCAACTACTGAACCCAAAAATTTCCTTGAATATTCCACGATCGAAAATAAAGGAATATCGACATCCTTCGAATTTCCGACGACAATACCATCCATAAAACAACCGTAACAATATTGCAATTACGAGCATGAGAACTGCATATACAATGAGAGAATCATAAGCTATTAGATATAGCATATAAGCAGCTCCAAGCTTAGCTATGGCCTCAAAGATCCCGGCATATGCAAATACGGTCATTTTCTCATAAGCGACTATAGTTGCATTGTAAGGAATACTTATTAAATTAATACAGAAAGTGATTACGGAACAATGGAACACCCATCTTGCCGCCCATAACCGTTCCGAATCAATATTCAATTGCGTATTAAAAAACCATAATCCGAGAGTCTCTAATATGACAAGAATAATAATAGCTAAAAAAAAATGAATAGAGACTATTGTTGAAAAAACCTTTTTTAAATCGGATTGTTCTTTGCCTATTTCAAAAGCAATAAATCTTTGACTTGATGTTACTAGTGTCCCACTTAGTAACGAAAACATAGATACAAAACCACCGACAACGTTATAAATCCCATAGTCATCTATCCCAAGTGCATCAAGGATGATGCGACTAGTAAAGATAGACAAAGCCATGACGATAAAAGTGCGAAAGTACAGAAATATCGTATTCTTCGCTAATCTTCTACTACTATTGAATTGTTCTGGCATGATTATCGTCAAGATTATCGGAAAGTGATGTCGTCGTTGTTTGGGAAGTACTTACTATTCTACCCTATTCCAAATAATCAGCTTTTAATATTTAAAATCATTTTAGATAAACTATCAATCCAGTAAGGAATAGAGAGAGCAAACGTTTCTTTTATTTTAGTCTTATCCAAAACTGAATATGCAGGACGTTTTACCTTGCTGGGAAATTCATCAGAATGGCAAGGTTGGATGTCACAAAAACACTGACCAGAATATGCGGCTATCAATTTAGTGAAATCGAACCAGCTACATAAACCTTCATTACTAAAATGATAAATTCCCCCTTTAGTATAAGATCTATGTTTCAAGTTCAGTAATTCATTTTTATATGAATCAATTATCTTGATAATAACTTGCGCAAGGTCAAATGCGTAAGTGGGTGTACCGACCTGGTCGATAACTACTTTCAATTGCGGTTCGGTTGCAGTTAGGTGTAGCACTGTCTTAACGAAATTCCTTCCGAATTCGCTATAAAGCCATGCAGTGCGAATAATAACATAATTACATCCAAGAGCCTGAATGTTTTCTTCTCCATGAAGCTTTGTCTGTCCATAAACACCGGTAGGCGCTCCCTTTTGGTCTTCCTTGCAAGGAGTATTGTACGGCTCTTTACCGAAAACGTAGTCCGTGCTTATGTGAATTAGAAAACCATTGACTTCTTTCATCACCTTGGCGAGATTCTCCGGAGCCTTAGCATTGAGGAGTTCGGCAAGGTCATAATTATCTTCTGCAGTATCAACATTGGTATAAGCGGCGCAGTTAACAATAACATTGACTCGATTCTCCTGAACTATGGCCCTTATACTATTTATGTCTGTAATGTCGAGTTTAGTCGTCTTAACACATACGTCTGGCCCAGCCAACTTATGGAGCATTTCAATGGACTCCTCCGATTCATTGGTTACGTCAGTAAAAATATAATTATCGTTTGATTCTTTACTCACGATACGGATTTCATTCCCCAGTTGACCATTGGCCCCTGTCACAAGAATAGTCATCATTTTCCGTATTAAAAAGGTGATACAAAATCTTTAAAGTAAGGATGATGCTTATCCTTCTCACTCAACACTATATCCTCTGCCTTCAGCGGCCATTCTATCCCCAGTTCCGGGTCGTTCCACATAATAGCGCCCTCACTTTCCGGATGGTAGAACTCATCGCATTTATACAAGAATAGAGCTGTCGCACTTAACACTACAAACCCATGCGCAAATCCCTTCGGAATAAAGAATTGCCTATGGTTCGCTCCGGTTAATTCGACGGCCACATGCTCACCATATGTTGGGCTTCCCTTACGAATGTCCACGGCGACATCAATAACCTTTCCCTGAATAACCCTAACAAGCTTGCTTTGGGCAAATGGAGGATTCTGAAAATGAAGCCCCCTTAATACTCCGTAGTGGCTGAAACTCTGGTTATCCTGGACAAAAACTATCTTTTCCCCGATTGCCAAGTCGATATCTCGCTGCGAAAAACTCTCGTAAAAATACCCTCGAGAATCTCCAAAGATTTTCGGTTCAATAATCTTTACACCTTCGATTGCGGTTTCTAAAACATTTATCATTCCTAAAACTCGTCTGCGTTTTTCATTCCGTTCTTCTCCACCTCGTCTGCAATATGCATGAGGTACTGACCGTACTGGTTCTTGAGCATTAGCTTTGCATCCTCTCTGAGTTGTTTTGGAGTGATCCATCCTTTTCGAAGAGCGATTCCTTCAAGGCAAGCAATTTTTAGTCCCTGACGTTTTTCGATGGTCTCAACATAAGCAGTGGCCTCCGCAAGAGAGTCATGTGTACCAGTATCAAGCCATGCAAAGCCACGCCCTAGTGTCTGAACCTTGAGCTCATTGTCGCGAAGAAACCATTGGTTAACAGTGGTGATTTCTAGCTCGCCACGGGCAGAGGGTTTGATACTCTTGGCCACATGAACAACTTTGTTGGGGTAGAAGTACAAGCCAACAACGGCATAGTTGCTTTTAGGCTCTTTGGGCTTCTCTTCAATCGAAAGGCAATTGCCTTCTTCATCAAACTCAGCGACACCATAGCGTTCTGGATCAGATACCCAGTACCCGAAAACAGTAGCCTTATTCTCTATTTCTGCGGTTCTCACAGCCTCGTTCAGAAGTCCAGTAAATCCCGCACCATGGAAAATATTATCGCCAAGTACCAGGCAGGCGGCATCGTCCCCAATGAACTTCTCTCCGATGATGAAAGCCTGGGCAAGACCATCTGGAGACGGTTGCTCGGCATACTCAAAGTGGACACCATAGTCGCTACCATCTCCAAGCAGACGCTTGAAACCGGGCAAGTCGTATGGAGTGGAGATAATGAGAATATCCCTGATTCCCGCCAGCATCAAAGCGCTGATGGGATAATACACCATCGGCTTGTCATAGATGGGCAGAAGTTGCTTGCTGACGCCCTTGGTAATGGGGTAAAGACGTGTGCCGGAGCCGCCGGCGAGGACTATGCCTTTCATAGTGTGAATCGCATTACTGATAGTATTCTTTATACCATTCCGCAAACTTCCTAAGCCCCTCCCTCAGCGTAATCTTCGGCGTAAACCCGAAATCCCGTTCGAGCGCAGAAGCATCGGCATAGGTGGTGGGCACATCTCCCGGCTGCATGGGCACGAGTTCCTTATGGGCCTCGAAGTTGTAGTCCTTGGGGAGCACTCCGGCTCTGACGAGTTCCTCCTGGAGGATATTGACAAAGTTCAGCAGGTTCTCGGGCTGGCCGCCGCCGATGTTGTAGACGGCATACGGAGGGATGGGAAGCCCGTCCTCACCGGTCTTCTTTTCCGGGGCTTTGCGCATGACCCGGATAATGCCTTCCACGATGTCATCGACATAGGTGAAATCGCGACGGCAGTTGCCGTAGTTGTAGATCTGGATAGTCTGGCCTTTCAGCAGTTTGTTCGTGAAGCCGAAATAGGCCATATCCGGGCGCCCAGCGGGACCGTAGACGGTAAAGAAGCGGAGGCCCGTGGACGGGATATTGTAAAGTTTGGAATAGCAATGGGCGAAGAGCTCGTTGCTCTTCTTGGTTGCCGCATACAGGCTAACTGGATTATCCACCCTGTCGTCCGTGCTGAACGGGACTTTCTTGTTGCCGCCGTAGACGCTGCTGGAGCTGGCATAGACCAGATGTTGCACCGGATGGTGCCGGCAGGCTTCCAGGATGTTGTAGAACCCGACCATGTTGCTCTGGATGTAAGCATCCGGGTTCTCGATGCTATAACGGACACCGGCCTGAGCGGCAAGGTTCACGACGATATCGAAATGGTTTTCCTCGAAGAGGTTGTCGATGAGAGCCTTGTCGGCGA
>Ga0247610_10004766_pt1 | contig 14425 bp, 11 predicted proteins | sample 174DNAGHGhighgp2_FD_193483 | JGI IMG/M metagenome (GOLD analysis project Ga0247610, IMG submission 193483) | Sheep rumen microbial communities from Palmerston North, Manawatu-Wanganui, New Zealand - 1742 DNA GHGhigh gp2 | ecosystem: Host-associated > Mammals > Digestive system > Stomach > Rumen... | reverse complement strand
GATGACGAAGCAGGAGGTGGTGGAGATGTTGAAGGTGTTCTTACGGTCGCCACCGGTGCCAACGACGTCGATATAACGGTCGGCATTGAGGATAGCGGGAACACCCGTCTCGAGGATACCATCGCGGAAGCCCAACAGCTCGTCGACGGTGACGCCACGCATCTGCAAGGCAGTGAGCAGGGCAGTGATCTGTTCGGTGGGATACTCACTCTGAGTGATGCCCACCAGAATATTCTTCATTTCTTCACGAGAGAGTTCCTCGTGGTTCAGCATCCTGTTGAGGATGTCTTTCATTGTCTGTGCCATATTTATTCAATTTTCAATCTTAAAGAAACATCCAATTCTGCAGCATCTTGCGTCCGTCGGGGGTGAGCACGCTCTCAGGATGGAACTGAATGCCGCGGACGTTCAGTGTCTTGTGGCGCAGGGCCATGATCTGTCCCTCGTCACTTTCCGCAGTCACCTCCAGACAGTCGGGGAAACCGTCTTTAGAGACCACCCACGAGTGGTAACGGCCGATGGTGATGTCACGGTCGAGACCACTGAAGAGGGGGTCGTCGCTGATGATGTGACAGGGGGTGGCGACACCATGGAAGACATCGCTCAGGTTCTCGAGCTTTCCCCCGAAAGCCTCGCCAATAGCCTGATGCCCTAGGCAGACACCCAAGATGGGTTTCTTGCCGGCATAGGTACGGATGACATCGAGCAGCAGACCTGCCTCAGAGGGGATGCCGGGCCCCGGCGAGAGGATAATCTTGCTATAGGGCTCGAGGTCGGCAAGTTGGAACTGGTCGTTACGCAGTACGGTGACCTCAGCACCTAATTCCTTGACCAAATGACTCAGGTTATAGGTAAACGAGTCGTAGTTGTCGATGATGACTATTTTCATAATGCTTCTGCTTTTTCGATGGCCCTCCTTAAAGCCCCTAATTTGTTGTTTACTTCCTGGAGTTCGTACTCCTCATCACTCTTGGCCACGATGCCGCCACCAGCCTGGAACCACAGTTCACCGTTACGGGAGACGAAGGTACGGATGGTGATGGCCTGATTCAACGAGCCGTCGAGGCCTATGATACCGATACAGCCACCGTAGGCACCACGGTTGTGGGGCTCATATTCGGAGATGAGCTGCATGGCACGTACCTTGGGGGCACCACTGAGGGTACCGGCAGGGAAGGTGTCGATAAAGGCCTTGATGGGATCGGCACCGTCGTCGAGTGTGCCACTGACGCGAGAGACGAGGTGGATGACATGAGAATAGTACTGCAGGTCTTTATAGAAGTCGACCTTGACATGGTGACAGTTGCGGCTCAGGTCGTTACGGGCAAGGTCTACCAGCATCACATGCTCGGCATTCTCCTTGGGGTCGTTACGCAGGTATTCAGCACCCTGGCGGTCGGCCTCTTCGTCACCCGTACGTCTCGTGGTGCCGGCAATGGGGTCAATATACGCTTTCTTACCTTCTATCCGGCAGTGGGTCTCGGGTGAGGAACCGAAGATGCGGAAACCACCGAAGTCAAAGTAGAAAAGGTAAGGACTGGGGTTGATGCTTCGCAGGGCACGGTACAGTTTGAAGTCGTCGCCTTCATATTTCTGGACGAAACGGCGCGAGAGCACGATCTGAAACACGTCGCCTCGCAGACAATGCCGGATGCCACGGCGGATATTGGCTTTATGCTCCTCGTCGGTGAGCGGACTGGTGGTCTCACCCACGGGGTGGAAGTCATAGGCTTTCACACTGGCCTTGTTCATGGCCTTCAGCATGTCGTCGATGTCCTGAGGATCACCCAGTGTCACCACCTTCAGCTGGTTGTTATGATGGTCGAACACGATCACCACCTTATATAATATATAGAGCAGGTCGGGGGCATCGTTCTTGGCCTGGGTCTCATCCTTAACGGCGATGTCCTCGAAATAGCGCACGGCATTAAACGAGGTGTAGCCGAAGAGACCGCAGTCCTTAGCATCTGCTCCAGAAACCTCTATCTGGTCGATGAGGGCGTGGATGGCCTTGTCAGAGCGGTAGTCCTTATTTACGTCATGGGTCATGGTGCTGCCGTCAGGATAGCTGACGGTGGCGACGCCATGGCCGATGGCAACACTGGCGATGGGGTTGATGCCGATAAACGAATGTGAGTTGTTGGCATCGTGGTAGTCGGAGCTCTCCATCAGTGCACTCTGCGGATAGAGGTCTCTCAGTCGCATATACACACCCACGGGCGTATACAGATCCGCCAGAATAGTCTTGCTGCTTGTTGTATATTTGAATGTATTCATAATTGTCAATTAGAAATTACCATATTCCTTAGCCATTTGTTTGTTGTTCAGATAGGTCTCTACATCCTTGTCGCCACGACCGCTGACGGTAAGCACCACCACGTCCGTGGGTTTGAAGGAGAGTTTCTTCAGGGCAGCAATGGCGTGGGCACTCTCGATGGCAGGGATGATACCCTCCATACGGGTAAGTTCATAACCGCCATAGATAGCCTCGTCGTCGTTGATAGAGAGCACCTGGGTACGTCCCTGTTTGGCCATGTTACAATGCATGGGGCCCACACCGGGGTAGTCGAGTCCGGCAGAGATGGTGAAAGCCTCTTCTATCTGGCCGTCTTCATTCTGCATCACGAGCATCTTCGCACCATGCAGGATACCCGTAGAGCCTTTGTGGATGGTGGCTGCCGTGTAGTTGGTCTCCCAACCGTGGCCACCAGCCTCGGCCAAGACAATCTTGACCCTTTCGTCGTCCATATAGTGGAAGATGGTGCCAGCGGCATTCGAACCACCGCCGATACAGGCGATGAGATAGTCGGGATAGTCGCGGCCTATCTTTTCATTCAACTGCCATTTGATCTCCTCGGAGATGACGCTCTGCATACGGGCCACAAGGTCGGGATAAGGATGGGGACCCATTGTGGAGCCTACGATATAGAAAGTATCGGCAGGATGACAGCACCAGTCGCGGATAGCCTCAGAGCAGGCATCAGAGAGCGTCATGTTTCCAGTACGGACGGGATGCACCTCGGCACCCAGCATCTTCATACGCTCCACGTTGGTATGCTGGCGCTCCACATCGGTGGCCCCCATGAACACCTCGCACTTCATGTTCATCAAGGCACAGACTGTGGCTGTGGCCACACCATGCTGTCCGGCACCTGTCTCAGCGATAATACGCGTCTTTCCCATCTTCTTGGCCAGCAGAATCTGACCGATGGTATTATTGATCTTGTGGGCACCCGTGTGGTTCAGGTCCTCACGCTTCAGATACAACTGACAGCCGTACTGCTCGCTCATGCGCTTGGCGAAATAGAGTGGTGAGGGACGACCCACATAGTCTTTCAAGAGGGCATGATACTCCTGTTTGAAATCCTCCGACTCGATGATGGGGAGGTAGGCTTCCTGCAGGTCGTGAACACACTTGTAGAGAATCTCTGGCACATATGCACCGCCAAACTCTCCGTAGAAACCGTTTTTGTCAACTTGATACTTGCTCATATTATTTAGTTTTTTATTGTTGAGTGCTGATGGAAAAATTTAAGAGGCCCGTCGCAAGAACGACAGGCCTCTCAGTATCTTTTTTAGCAAATGCTTGGGTACAGGCTATCTTCTCACGATCTTTCGAATCTTGAGCTGCGCCACCACCAATAGTTATTTGCCATTCTTATCATTATTTCTAATTTAGCGTCGTTTTTGTAACATTTCGGCGACAAAGGTAAACATTTAATTTCTATCTGCCAAATTTTTCGGCTATTATTTTCCAAAATAGGCATCTTTTGTCATTTCCACGGCAACGGTGGTTTCCCTGAATTGCTCAAACGAGAGGTATTCCAGCCCCTTGTAAGGACCGTTGGTGCCCCAAGAGTTTTTCATGATGAAAAACTTCTCTCCCTGGTCGTCATGGGCAATACCCACGATGGCCATACCATGGTTGGCATCCTCCCAACAAACGCCATGATGCTGTCGCACGGCATGTTCGGTTTTAAGAATCAGCGAGTCCATGGGGATGTTCAGGTAACGGTCGTGCAGCCAGTTGTCCTCCACCTCCAGTTCCATCTCCTGATAGTAAGGCTTACGGCTATTGCTCATCAGCTGGATATATTCCCCCGGCTTGCATACGCTACGGGCAAACTCCTGTGGCGTATAGGTGGCACCGAGCATGAACACCCATTTAGGTGCCGGGGTATCTACATTCCTCATGGCGTCGTAGCCCACGATACCATATTTTCCTATCAGTCTGAGCAGGGTGGCACACTCACCGCGCTTGCTCTTGGGGGCATTGGGTTCCTGCTCCAGCATCTTCTCTATATAATAAGGTGAGAGGTTCACGGAGTCGCCCCATGCCAGATGTTCCGTCTCGATGGCAGCAAGCATGGCATAGATCCAGCATGTCTCACTCTCGCCTTGATCCTTGATAGGGGTCATGCGGTTCAGCACTTCATGAGTGAAATGCTTGTCTTGTTTTGTAGCACAGCCACAACACATAGTCAGTAAGACTATCGCAAACCACAGTTGCCTCATATCTTAGTACCCCTTGTTCTGTGTGAAGTTCGGATTAAGAATCAGAATGTCGGCGGGGATGGGGAAGACGGTAGTGTGGCCGTCGCTTTCGTCGACAGGATCATCATACTCATCACCTGTGAAGAGGCTCTTATACTGACGGAAACGAATCATGTCCTGACGTCGCCATCCCTCCCAGCAAAGCTCAAGCAGTCGTTCGTCGAGCAGAGTCTCCATGCTGAGTGCCCTTTTAGGCATGCGCGCACGGCTGCGTACGGCGTCAAAGTCGGCCTGGCCGTCTGCCCCGTTGCGTAACTTTGCTTCAGCACTCATCAATAGTACGTCGGCATAGCGGAAGAGCACGATGTCATTGTCCATCAACTTACCATCCTTGGTGGCATTCTTGTCGATCTCGTATTTCTTGATTCGTGCCCCGGCAGTCTCCACGTAAGGGCTGCCGCTCAGGTCGAGTGCTACCTCGTCAGGATAATAGATGAAGGGTTCTCCCTTACGGTCGGTTACGACTTGTTGATTGTAGTCGTATACCGTTCCCGCCCAATAGTTCAGGGCGAAGCGTTTGTCCTCCTCATCGGTGCCGTAGTTGAATATTTCAAGCGTCCGCTTGGTGGCGCAGGCACCATTCTCTCCCGAGAAGTGATAGGCTGCCGCATGACGGTAGTGCCATGAACGGAAAAAGCATTGTTGTTCATTGTAATAAATATCCTTGTCCATAGCGATAGTCCAGATGTTCTCGCAAGAATTCTCATTGCGTACGATAAAGTTGTTGCTATACTGATCTTCGAGTCTAAAGCCGAAGTCTTTTAGCTCATTGCAGTAATAGAGCGTAGCCTCCCAGGCATTCATCATCTGGCCGTTGATGTCAAATCGCATCGCTTTACCGTCAGGCCGCTGGCTGTCAGTCCAGTCATCATCTGCATAGACCTCTGCATTGAGCATCAGTTTGGCCAGGACGAAACATGCCACGGGGTAGGTGATGCGACAGTAGTAGTCGCCGCGTGCTACACTGTTGTGCTTCGCCAGATGGGCACTGCTCTCTTGTAGTTCTTTGACAACAAAGGTGAACACCTGACTGCGATCTGCCAGTTGCAGCTTGCCGGGGATCTTCTCCGACGACGTAATAATAGGTACCCGGGCAAAGAGGTCGAGCAAGTACCAGTAATAAATGGCTCGCAAGGCCTGTACCTCCGACTTGTAGGCCGTAAGCGTCTGGTCATCAAGGAGCTGCTTGTGTTCGTCGAGCTGCTCGATGGAACGATTACAGAGGGTGATGACTTTATAAAGATACAGCCATGATAGTTTAAACGTCTGATGTCCTGCATTCCAGGTGTGGCAGTAGAGTTGTTGCCAGATGCCTCCGTCGTACCAGTCGGTGCCACGTGTCGGTACCATGGCCTCATCGGATGCAAACGTCTGCAGGTCGTAGATGCCGCGACAGGTGCCCTGTAGCCCTTCTCCGTCTTCCGAACCGCCTATATAATTATATAAGGTGGCCACTGTATTACGAAACAGCGCGTCGGCATTGGTGTAGGCTGCTTCTTCCTCTATCTGGTCGCGGGGATTCTCTTCGAGTGAGCATCCGGCAGTGAGCAGGCATAGTGTGATATATAGAATCTTTTTCATTGTATGCTTAGAATTTGAGACTCAGTCCTATTGTGTACGAACGGTATACGGGCATGATGTTCTTGTCGTCAATACCCAGTGTTCCGTTGATAATGCTTGAGTTGATCATCGGTGTCAGTCCGCTGTATCCGGTGATGGTCGCCAGGTTGTTTACTGAGGCGGACAATCTGACACCCTGGATGTAGCGTGAATGGATGGGTATGTTCCACCCGACGTTGACATAGTCGATGTTCACGTAGTCACCGTTTTCCAACCAGTAGTCGCTGATGGTCTGGTCCTGTATGTTCATCTTGTCGGCGCCTTTCATCACGTTGTAGTTAGGCAGCGAGAGCATGTTCATATATGTCAGTGCCGTACCGTTATATATCTTGTGCCCGAAGGCGCCGTTCATCTGTAGTGTCACGTCCCACTGTTTATAGCGGAAGGCGATGTTCGATCCCATTAGTGCCTTGGGGGTTGCCTGTCCGCAAATATAACTCTCCTCTGTCACGTCATACCATTTCGAACCGTCAGGGCTGGTGATGAACCCTTTGAAGTGAGGCAGGTGGAACACGCCGAGCTGTTCGCCGACAATCTGCTTGACAATGTCGCTTGGGCCGTGGAATCCTGCTCCCGAGAGTATGGAGATGGTCTTCGAGTCGGGTGTCGTCAGGTATTGTCCGTTGTAATAGCCGTTGAGGGAGAGCAGCTTGTTGCGCTCAAACGTCCAGTTCATGTTCACTGTCAGCTCCATATCCTTTGTGCTTAACGGTGTGATACCGAAGCCTATTTCCAAACCAGAATTCTCCATCGATCCGAGGTTGGCCAGCAACTTATCGTAGGTAAATGGTGGTACTGGAACATCGTAGACATAGAGCATGTCGGTGGTCTTCGAGCGGTAATAGTCCACGGCGATGGCAATACGGTTATCCCAGAACGAGAGGTCAAGACCGATGTTGGCCGTCTTTTTGATCTCCCACTTCAGGTCGGGGTTGGCATTGCGCACGATGCCCAGTGTGACGGTTGGGGAGTCACCGACGGGTACGATGCCGTTGGGTTGTATCAACTGCATGGAGTTATACGAGTCGATGCCTGCCTGGTTGCCTGAGAGACCGTAGCCGATACGCAGTTTGGCATTGCTGACAAAGGCCAGCTTCCTCATCCAGGGCTCTTTGCTGATAACCCATGCGCCACTGGCCGATGGAAAGAATCCCCATCGGTGGTTGGCACCGAATTTCGATGAGGCGTCGCCACGGGCATTCACTGTGAGCGTGTACTTGTCAAAGAGTGTGTACTGGGCTCTAAGCAGTAGCGACTCCATGTGCGAGTCGTCGTAATACGAGTCAGTCCCGTCCCACGGGCGCGCAGCACTGGCTGATAACTTGTGATAGCCGAAGGCGTCGGTGGCGAATCCGGTAGTCGTTGTGTAGAATCCTGTCTTCTTCGTTGCCTGCGACTCTACCAAGGCCATGATGTTCAGGTTAGAGTGTCTCGTATCGAGGAGATAGGTTAGTGAGATGTTGCCCAGCATTTCCTCTTCCTTCTCGTGTAGTCGGTAAGCCTCGCCACGGCCCCATACGGTGGTGGGGTAGTAGTGGGCGTTGTCTACATCGTTGTACGAGTAGGATCCAAAGGCGCGTAGTGTCAGGTTCTTGGAGAGTATCACCTTTCCCTTGAGGTGTATGTTGAAGTGCCCGTTGTCCTCGTCCTGTTTCATGTCAAGTAGTGATAGCGGGTTGTTGATCCACGAAGCCTCTGTCACCTGGTCGTAACTCCCGTCAGTCTTTCTTGTGCTGGGGAATGTCGGGTTGAAAGCTGCTGCAGAGTAGAATAGTTTCTGCTGTGAGGGGAGGTACGACCGGCTTTGTATCGACCCCACCATGCCGAGCTCCACTGTCAGATGGTTGTCGAAGGCCTGCTGCATGATGTCCAGCTTGGCAATGTAGTTGCGGCTGTTGTGCGACTCGATGACCGTCTTGTGCTCCATCATTCCCACCGAAGCACGATAGTTGGCCGTAGCCGTGCCACCGCCAAAGGCGACATGGTGGTTCTGTACGAATCCTGTCCGTTCGATGGCCTTGCTAAAGTCAGTATCATAGCCTTTGTCGATATAGGCCAGGCCAAGGGCGTTGGCAGCCTGTCGGAAGGCCGGGGCGTTCATCATCTCTTGCCGCTTGAAGACACTCTCGAACCCAATGCTTCCATCGTAAGATATGTGAAACTGCTGGCCGCGTCCCTTCTTCGTGGCTACCTCAATAACGCCTGCAGCCCCACGGCTACCATACTGGGCCGTCTCTGAGGCATCCTTCAGGATCGTGAAGCTCTCGATGTCGGCAGGATAGATAGTTGAGAGAATGGCTAAGTCGGCCGTCACTCCATCTATAATCACCAAAGGGTCGTTGGTGCCAGTGAGCGATGTGGTGCCTCGTACACGCACCGCAGAGACCATGGCCTCCTGGTTACCGTTTGGCGTCACCTGCACACCTGCAGCCTGACCACTCAAGGCATCGAGCGATGAGGTTATCAGACCTTTGTTCATCCGGCTCTCCGTCACCTGGTCGATGGCACCGGCAAAAGTGCTCATGCCCACTTTCGCGTAACCCACCCTCACGACGGTCGTGTCTTTCTCTTCTGCCAGTCGTGCATGGACTGTGGCGGTGGTTAATAGGGCTGTAAGGATCAATAGTCCCCTTCTGATTCTCATAAACTGTAAGTTTTTGGTTTCTGATTGCAAAGATAATGTAAATTGCGTGAAATGCAAAATAAAAATGTGAAAAAGCATATTTTATTTTGGCAATCATAAAAATATGACTACCTTTGCGCCCAGAATTGTAATATCCAATGATTAACGAGTACGAAATCATGGCTCCCGTGGGTTCCCGTGAGAGCCTTGCTGCCGCTATTCAGGCAGGAGCTGACAGTATATACTTCGGCATTGAGAAACTCAACATGCGGGCTCACTCCGCCTCAGTGTTCACAATCGACGACTTAAAAGAGATTGCTGCCATCTGTCGTGAGCATGACATCAAGAGCTATTTGACCGTCAATACAATTATTTACGGTGAGGATATCCCTTTGATGCACGAGATCATCGATGCTGCCAAGGAGGCGGGCATCTCGGCAGTCATCGCCAGCGATGTGGCGGTGATGACCTGTTGTAATCAAGTGGGGCAGGAGGTTCACCTCTCTACCCAACTGAACATCTCCAACATTGAGGCCCTGCGCTTCTATGCTCAGTTTGCCGATGTCGTGGTGCTGGCGCGTGAGCTGAACATGGACCAGGTGGCCGAGATCTACCGCCAGGTGGAGGCCGAACATATCTGCGGCCCTTCGGGCGAGCAGATCCGCATCGAGATGTTCTGCCATGGTGCCCTCTGCATGGCCATCAGCGGCAAGTGCTACATGAGCCTGCATGCCGCCAACCGCAGTGCCAACCGTGGCGAGTGCATCCAGGTGTGCCGTCGCAGTTATACGGCCACCGACAATGAGACAGGCTATCAACTCGACATCGACAACAAATACATCATGTCGCCCAAAGACCTGAAGACTGTGCGCTTCATCGATAAGATGATGAACGCAGGCGTACGTGTCTTTAAGATTGAGGGACGTGCCCGAGGACCGGAATATGTCTATACCGTCGTGAAATGCTACAAGGAGGCCATCCAGGCTGTGCTCGACGGCACGTTCACCGAGGAGCGGAAGGACGAGTGGGACCGCCGGCTCGCCACCGTCTTCAACCGTGGTTTCTGGGATGGTTACTATCAGGGCCAGCTCATGGGCGAGTGGAACAAGAACTACGGCTCCAACGCCACAGAGCGCAAGGTCTACATCGGCAAGGGCGTGAAATATTTCTCAAAGCTCGGTGTCGCTGAGTTCACCGTCGAGGCCAACACCTTCAAGGTGGGCGACAAGATGCTCATCACAGGACCCACCACGGGTGTCATCTATGTCAATGCTGACGAGATCCACGGCGACCACGGCCCCGTCGAGGTGGCTGAGCAGGGCACACGCGTCTCCATCGCCGTCCCCGAGAAAGTACGTCCCAGCGACAAACTCTTCAAACTCGAACAAAGCCCTGAATAAACAGTCAACAAGATGCATATAGCGATTGCAGGAAACATCGGTAGCGGGAAATCAACGCTCACGAAGCTGCTGGCCAAGCACTATGGCTGGGAACCACGCTTCGAGGCCGTCGACCACAACCCTTACCTCGAAGACTACTACCGCGACATCCACCGATGGTCGTTCAACCTTGAGATCTACTTCCTCAAGGAGCGCTTCCGCGACCTCATCGCCATCTCGCAGACCGACCATACCATCATCCAGGACCGCACCATCTTCGAGGGCGTCTATGTGTTTATGGAGAACAACCGGGCGATGGGCAACCTCTCCGACCGCGACTATCAGACCTATATGGAACTCTTCGAGCAGATGATGTCGGTGGTGCGCCTGCCCGACCTGATGATTTACCTCCGTGCCTCTGTGCCCTACCTCGTGGGCAACATCCAGCAGCGGGGGCGCGACTATGAGCAGTCGATGCAACTGGAATATCTGCAGAACCTCAACGAGCGCTACGACGACTTCATCTATCATAAATACAAGGGCCGTGTGATGACGGTTGAGAAAGACCAGCTCGACTTCATCAACCGCCCCAAGGATCTGGCGCAGGTCATCGACCGCATCGACGCTACCCTCTTCGGCCTCTTCTCCTAATCATTCCTCAATTCTCAATCATTCAATTCCCAACAAGACCATGCACATCGCAATAGCAGGAAACATCGGCAGTGGCAAGACCACACTCACCAAATTGCTGGCCCATCGTTATGGCTGGACACCACGCTTCGAGCCTGTAGACAACAACCCCTATCTGGAAGACTTCTATGCCAACATGCCCCGTTGGTCGTTCAATCTACAGATTTATTTCCTCAACAAGCGCTTCAAGGAGGTGGTGGAGATCTCGAAATCCACGGACACCATCATCCAGGACCGCACCATCTTCGAGGATGCCCGCATCTTCGCCCCCAACCTCCACGACCAGGGGATGATGAGCGATCGCGACTTCCAGAACTATACCGACCTCTTCGACCTGATGATCTCGCTCGTCAAACTGCCCGACCTCATGATCTATATCCGCTCAAGCATCCCTACCCTGGTGGCACAAATCCAGAAGCGTGGCCGCGAGTACGAGCAGACCATGCGCCTCGACTACCTGCAGGGACTGGAGAAACGCTATGAGGAATGGATAGCCACCTATCAGGGGCCGCTCATCATCGTCGATGGCGACCACTGTAAATTCGGCGACTCCCCCGAGGACTTCAAGATGGTTACCGACATGATCGATGCCAAGCTCTACGGTCTCTTCCCAATGGAATGACCTCCCTCAAATGCCCCCTTGTCATCTCGAACGTCCCCTTGTCATCTCGAACGCAGTCGAGAGATCTCTCCATGCGCTAACACCTAGTCGAGATGACTACTCGAACGCCGCTTGAAGCAACGCCAACCTATCCTTCAGCTCCAGACTCGTATATCGGAACACTGCATCCGAACCAGTCCGATGCAGACCTGATGCATAATAATTGATCTGCACCTTGGTCAACATGTCTATATGGGTCTTGCGGGCTAACTTAGACGAAGCGACCTCATAGATGGGCTTATACACATTGTCACCTAGTTCCGAATCATACAGACTCACCTTCCGGTCAATCCCACAATACGCCAACAACCGCCGCAGCGACTTGTTATACACCTGCCTCCCATACTTAGGCTGATGTCCAATAAACACCAGCTTCGTACGACGGATTATTTCTATTGCAGGTTCAATCAGTGGTGTCTGGATCTCCTGATTCGTCCCCTGAGACTGAGCCGTTTTCGATGGGAAATAATGCACATACGGTATCCCGTCCTCTGACACAGCCACCTTATCCATCGTGAGCCGCAGCAAATCCCCGATACGACAACCCAGCGCACAATTCAGCACAAAGAGATCCTTCACCCATTGCAGTTCAGAAGGCACATCCGTTTTCATCACCTTCCTCAATTCCTCGGCCTTCATGAAAACAGGAGCGTCATACATCACGTGCATGATGCTCCTTCGCTTCTCAAACGAAATCTTCTTAAAGGGCGAGCGGCGTATCTCACCAGTATCCTCCAGTTCCCGGAAGAAAGCCTGGAGGGCTTTCAGGTCGTGCACCACTGTGGCATCCTTACAGCGTCTCTGAGGAGCATGCCTCCCTCCGCCAGAAGGATAGAGGTATGGAAACTGAGATACATAGAGATATTCGTCGTAGACAAACTTGCGGTATTCCAAAAGCAACTCAGTGGTAAACTCCCTGGCACTGATACCTGATAAGCCGTTGATAATCAGGAAGCGCTGTAGCTTTCGGGCTTTACCAAGTGTGATCATATATCGTCCTGCACCTATCACCCCGTCACGGTATGCCTCCTCTATATACCGTCTCAGCCTTTCATAGACGGGTTCACCATCCTGACGTCTTGCCGGCCCAGCACATTCTGCCATCACCCGTTGCACCTGCAATTCAAAGATGCGGTTGTTCATGTCCATCCGCTTAACCTGCATGAGGGTGTAGGCCTTGCACATGGCCAGACAGTGGCGGTTGAGTTCACTGCGCAAGGCAGGGTTGCGCGCTGCATCCTCAGGTCTGGCATTGATACCTGTTGAATGATAAAAAATCTGTCCGCCGTCTTTCAGGCGGAAACAAATGGAGGCTGCCCCCGTTGGAGCAGCCCCATCGCACATTGTAATTGTTTCCATTGCTTTTCCCTTTTTAGTTAAACTTAGAATCTGATGACTCGGCCACATGTCGCAGCCACAAGTCTCCATATCCTTAGAAACGTTATTTAAGGGAGAAAAGTATAAAGCGCGCCCCATTCTTGTCATTCCAAGCGTAGTTGAGCGCTCGGCTTTGCCGCTTGGCTTGTCCAAGAAATCTCATAAGATCTCTCCATGCGCTTACGCTTGGTCGAAATGACAAAGAGGGGGATGGTCGAGATGACAGGAATGGTACTCGGGATGAAAGAAAAGGCTGTTTTTTGTCGTTTTTATTTGGTTTTCTGCCAACATATTTGTACCTTTGCCCCCCAAATATATAATAAGGTATGACGATTAACGAGATTCAAGACGAGATAATTGAGGAGTTCAGCGGTTTCGACGACTGGATGGATAAGTATCAGCTACTCATTGACCTGGGCAACGAGCAGGAACCCCTTGACGAGAAATATAAGACGGAACAGAACCTGATTGACGGCTGCCAGAGCAGGGTGTGGCTGCAGGCGGATTATGCCGACGGCAAGATCCATTTCTCTGCCGAGAGCGACGCACTGATTGTGAAGGGCATCGTGGCCCTGCTCATCCGTGTGCTCTCAGACCATACCCCCCAGGAGATACTCGATGCCGACCTCTATTTCATCGAGGAGATAGGCCTGAAGGAGCACCTCTCGCCCACCCGAAGCAACGGACTTGTAGCAATGGTGAAGCAGATGCGCGTTTATGCGCTGGCTTTCAGCACAAAGCAATAATCGAGCACTGATTTTTGATATTTATTAACGAAAGAAAGTCATTCACAAAGGATGATTTCTGGATATTTTTGTGTACCTTTGCGGGCAGAATGTGAAAAGACATAGACTAAAAACTTTTGAGATATGATTCAAACCGTAGTAAAGCGCGACGGACGCATAGTGGGCTTCAATGAGCAGAAAATCATGGCAGCCATCCGTAAGGCCATGCTCCACACCGACAAGGGTGAGGACGAGCGACTCTTGTACCAGATAACCGACCACATCGCCCAGCGTGGCGAGAGCCAGATGACCGTGGAGCAGATTCAGGATGCCGTAGAGGTGGAGCTGATGAAGTCGAGCCGTAAGGATGTGGCACAGAAGTACATCGCCTACCGCCATCAGCGCTCCGTGGCCCGTAAGGCCAAGACACGCGAGGTGTTCCTCGACATCGTGAACATCAAGAACAATGACGTGACCCGTGAGAATGCCAACATGAATGCCGACACTCCGGCCGGCATGATGATGAAGTTCGCCTCGGAGACCACCAAGCCCTTCGTCGACGACTATCTGCTCTCTGAGGAGAGCCGTGACGCCGTGGAGCACAACTACCTGCATATCCACGACAAGGATTATTATCCCACGAAGTCGCTCACCTGTGTGCAGCATCCGCTCGACAATATCCTGAACTGCGGCTTCATCGCCGGGCACGGGGCCTCGCGCCCTGCAAAACGCATCGAGACGGCCTCGGTGCTGGCCTGCATCTCGATGGAGTGCTGCCAGAACGAAATGCACGGCG
>Ga0247610_10004763_pt1 | contig 14430 bp, 6 predicted proteins | sample 174DNAGHGhighgp2_FD_193483 | JGI IMG/M metagenome (GOLD analysis project Ga0247610, IMG submission 193483) | Sheep rumen microbial communities from Palmerston North, Manawatu-Wanganui, New Zealand - 1742 DNA GHGhigh gp2 | ecosystem: Host-associated > Mammals > Digestive system > Stomach > Rumen ... | reverse complement strand
AGGGCGCCAAGATTCTCTACAGCCCGGGTAAAGCATCCAACGCCGGTGGGGTCGCTACCTCCGGCCTTGAAATGACCCAAAACTCCATGCGTCTCAAATGGACGGCGGAAGAGGTGGACCAACGTCTGCGCACGATCATGGCGGATATTCACGCCGCTTGTCTCAAATACGGAACCGAAGAGGATGGTTACATCAATTACGTCAAAGGTGCCAACATCGCCGGCTTCATGAAAGTGGCAAATGCCATGGTGGAGCAGGGCTTAGTATGACATCGGACTCCTATCGGACTCTTATCGGACTAAAGTCGGGGTTAACAAGGAATCAACAAAGGGGGCAATTAGGGGTATCATAGACTTTACCAATACCTATTTAGAAGTTTTATGCCGGTCAATAACTACACATCATTAATGGAGAAACGCGTCAAGCGGATTCTTCTTGTGTGCAACAACTATGATAGTTTTGCGCTCGAGGAGGACGGACGTATTGATGTGCAGATCGCGCAGGAATATGCGGAGCTCAATCTCTCCAATCCGCCTTCTATCACCCGGGCAGAGACTACATCCGAAGCGCAAGCGCTTCTGAATGTACAAAGGAACGATGTACGATGTACGAAGGAAGACCCCTTCGACCTTATTATTACCGTCTATAGTGCCGGAGGAAATGCCGTGTGGGATTTTGCGGCGGAAGCCAAGCAAAAACTGCCCGCTTGTCCGATTGTGGTTCTTTCTTCATTCAGCAAAGAAGTTTATCGCCGCGTGGAGCAGCAAGATAAATCGAATGTCGATTACCTCTTCCATTGGAACAACTCAACGGATCTCATTATTGCGATCATCAAACTCATAGAGGATCGAATGAACGCGCCGCACGATATTCTCGAGGAAGGAGTGCGGGCGATTTTGCTGGTAGAGGATAGTATTCGCTACTACTCCACGTACCTGCCTTTGCTCTATAAACTCGTTCTTCAGCAGAACTCCATCGCCATCCGCGATGCGCTGAACGAAAAGCAGCAACTCCTCCGTAAACGTGCGCGTCCGAAGGTGCTTTTGGCTTCTTGCTACGACGAGGCGGTTGAGTTCTATAACCGCTATGGTCAAAACATCATCGGCGTCATCTCCGATATAGGCTTCGTGCTCCATAAGGGCGATCCTTCTTCCTCGGAGAAACTGGATGCCGGCGTGGATCTATGTAAACTGATTCGCGAGCAGAACCCGACCATGCCGTTCTTAATGCAGTCCTCTCAGGAGTCGATGCGCTCGATTGCCAAGCAACTGAAAGTGGGCTTTGCCATTAAGACCAGCAAGACCTTGCTTCAAGAGGTGAGCGAGTACATTGAGCGCGAGTTCGGATTCGGAGATTTTATCGCCCGTGACCCACGTACCGGACGAGAGATCGCTCGTGCCTCCGACTTGGAGGGATTTGAGCGAATCATTTCCACAATCTCACCTGCCGCTTTCCGGCGTCTGAGTGACAATAACTACCTTTCAAAATGGCTTTTTGCCCGTGGTCTGTTCTCTGTCGGACGAACCGTTAGTGCCCTTAAGATCCAAGACGAAACGGATGTGGAAAATATCCGTCAAACCAATATCCGTCTCATCCACGACTACCGTATTAACCAAGCGCTCGGCGTGGTGGCGAAGTATTCGCCAGAGAGTTATAACGACACCATCTGGTTTGCCCGTCTGGGAGATGGAGCGATGGGAGGAAAAGGAAGAGGACTCGCTTTCCTCAATCATGTCCTCCAGAAAAACGATCTCTATGATCGCTGGCCAGATGTGCGTGTCTTAGTGCCGCGGACGATGGTCATTACAACCGAATATTTCGACCGCTTCATCCACGAGAACGGACTGCAATACGTCATCAATGCCGACCTTACGGACGAGGAACTGCTCTCTGAGTTCGTGGCGGCTATGTTACCGATGGACTTAAGGGAAGCCTTGCGCCATTTCATCCGTGTTACCAACAGACCGCTGGCGGTTCGATCCTCTTCTAAACTCGAAGACTCTTATTATCAGCCTTTTGCGGGGGTGTATAGCACCTATATGATTCCTAATACGGAGAATGAAGACCAGCAACTCAGACTGCTTTCCAAGGCCATCAAATCCGTTTATGCCTCCGTTTATTTTGCCGCTTCACGTGGTTACATCACCTCTACCGGCAATGTCCTTAGCGACGAGAAAATGGCGATTGTCCTGCAGGAGGTTTGTGGAGAACAGGAGGGAAACTACTATTTCCCCGTCATCTCCGGTGTCGCGCGGAGCATCAATTTCTATCCGGTGGGCAAAGAGAAACCCGAAGACGGCATCGTCAAGGTGGCGTATGGTTTAGGCAAAGTGGTGGTGGACGGAGAGCAGGTACTTCGGTTTAGTCCCAAGTACCCCAAGAATGTCCTCCAGACATCTACCGTGGATTTGGCGATGCGCGAAACCCAGCAATCGATGTTGGCGCTTTCTCTGAATCCCGAGAGATTCAAGACTTCCATTGACGATGCGGTCAACTTGGAGCGTATTCCTATCCATGAGTGCGGACAGTTTGAATCCCTCAAACTCATCGCTTCGACTTACGATCGCGAAAACATGCGCATCGTCGATTCCTGTTATCCCGACGGACCGCGAATCGTGACCTTTGCGCCGCAACTCAAATTCAAGACTTTTCCCCTTGCGCAAATCATACAGCAATTATTGGAAATGGCGCAAGAGGAAATAAAATGTCCGGTGGAGATTGAGTTCGCCGTCAATCTGGAGAGTGATCCGCAGATTTTTCATGTCCTTCAAATCCGTCCTATTTCAGCCGATTCTTTGACGGCAAAAGTGGAGTGGGAGAAGATAGACGAAACGGGAGCATTCCTTCGTTCCGGCAATGCCCTCGGAGTGGGACAGATAGAGGACATACGCGATATTATCTATCTCCGTCGCGACTCCTTTGATATATTGCGTACGCGCGAGATGGCGGAAACGATCCGTCTATGGAATAATGTCCTTCGCCGCGAAGGAAAACAATACCTGTTGATCGGTTTCGGACGATGGGGATCACAGATTCCCACGCTCGGCGTACCCGTCCAATGGAGCGACATCAGCGAGGCGAAAGCGATAGCCGAGTGCAGCCTGCCTAACTTCCGGATTGAACCCTCGCAAGGATCGCATTTCTTCCAGAACATGACTTCTTTCAATGTCGGTTATATGAACGTGGACCCGTGGGCACGCCCCCTGACGGATGCGTACGACCAGTCCGTCCTTGATGCCTTGCCGGCGATTGAAGAAACGGAACTCGTGCGCCATGTCCGCCTCGACAAGCCCCTGGAGATGTACATAGACGGCTTCGAGAACAAAGCCATCGTGAAGGAATGAACAGACGATAGTAAGGACTCAGTAAGGCAATGCTCCCTAAATACCCTCGACAACAACTAAATATCACTAAGAATCACTAAGAATCACTAACGTTTGATTTTTGAACAGTGCGTTCGAAATCGCGTCGGCATGAAGGTTGCGACAGTCAATACCGCTCCGCTAAATTGACAAGGCAACTTCTGTCTCCGCTCTCCCCACAAATATAAAATTTGCGGGGTCCCTAAAAGAAAATATTATGGCACGATATACAGCAACAACGGGTTTTGATAATTTCTCCGGTGCATTGAAGAAAGAAAAGAAGGCGGAACGGTTGACCGTAACGCGTATCAAGCGTGTGAAAGATCCGATAACAGGAGAGGTGGTAGGTCTTGGACCAAAGGAGATTTATGTGCAGGACAAGCGTGATTACAAACTCCATCCGATGACCGAAAAAGAGAAAGTTCAGCGCGAGAAATGGCGTGAGGCATGCAAGGCAGCGTCGGAAATACTGAAGGACACTTCTCATCCGCGGTATATGGAGTTGTATTACAGGTGGCGTGCGCAGTTGCGAGATGACAAGCCGTGCAAGCAGTTTCCGAATTTCGTGCGCTCGGTATTGGTGGCGGAAAGAAAAGAATAGAAAAATTTGCATATATCAAAAAAAAGCAGTACCTTTGCAGCAAAATTGAAATCATACACTGCCTATGGCATAAAACAACAGACAAACGACATACTATAAATAAAAGCATCGGCTAAGAACTTGGGTCTTCGAAAACTGGACACTTTCGAACCTATTTGACCAAGAACAAGGCTTTTGCTCGCGTTTCGACGTGAGCCTTGTTCGGTAGATATTTGGTCAAATAAGGTAGCCCAGAATTCCTCGAAGACCCAGATTGAAGCTAACAAGCCTCACGTTTTTGTATGCCTATGTTGATAAAAGAATATAAAACAAATACTCACCTTGTTTAAATACGCACGCGTATGAGAAAACATTTATTTTTTGCATTAGGACTGCTGGTAGCGGTCGCCATGCTGCCTATCGGAACGCCGATGCAGGCGCAAACGTACTGGGACGGTACGAGTAACAAAACCTTCAGCGGTTCGGGAACGCAAGCCGATCCGTATCTCATCTCCACGCCGGAGCAGTTAGCGGGACTTGCCGAGAGGACGAATGTCGATAAAGAAGACTTCGCCGGCAAGTATTTCAAACTGACGGCGGATATCTATTTGACCAATTTCAACGACCCCGACACGGCGGCTTGGAAAGAGTGGGAACCGATTGCACATTCGCTGATGCAGTGGAATGTAGGTACGGACAACGGTTATTTCCGCGGTCATTTCGACGGCGACGGTCATACCGTTTATAACCTGTACTACGGCGCAGGTATGAATTGGGCAGATGATTGGAATCCCAATGATTTTGACATTGATCTCAGCGCGTACGATTTCTCTGTAGTAAACAAGGCTTTGTTCGTCAATCTGGATGGCGGAACAATCGAAAACCTGAATATCGCCAATGCGAAGATGGCCGGTGTTAACCAAGCCCTGTTGGTACTGAATGCAGAGGCCAATTCGGTCATCCGTAACTGTCACGTAGAAGGAGAACTTCGCGGTACGCAGAGCGGTTGTAACGGCCTTGTTCATACGAATAAAGGTCTGATCGAGAACTGTTCGGCAACGGTGAATACGAACCTGCAAGGCGGGGGCGCTTTTGTGAATACGAATGACTCAACCGGTGTGATCCGTAACTGTACGAGTGCAGGCTTTATGCGCTGCACAATGAGTGACGGAAGCGGCTTTGTTTCCGTTAATAACGGTTTGATAGAGAAATGTACGGCAAACGTGCATGTTCAAGCACTTGGTGGTCCTGATGCACAGACGAATGCAGTAGGCGGTCACACATTCCGTTACCGCAGCGGTGCCGGTTTCGTAGGTACAAACGGTGGTATTATCCGCGAGTGTGCAGCCTTGGGTGATGTGGATGGAGAAGGAGCAACAGGCAACTATATCTGGTACAGCGGTATTGCCGGATTTGCATACCGTAACTGGGGCGGTCGTATCGAGTCAAGTTACTGTACGGGTACGCTGCGCAACGTGAGTGACTCGACGGGTGTCGGCGGTAATCCCCAGATTGCCCATTTCTGTTACGACAACGGTTATAACGCAGCACATTATAGTGACGACATGGCGCGCGGTGATATATGGAACTGCTATGCAACGAGTACTATCGTTTATCACAATGCAGAGGAGTATCTGCAGAGTATCCATGCGTTTACGGGTTCGTTCCACGATTACGGCGGCTTCGATGCGTGGATGATGGAACCCTCGACGCACTACGGTTGCTATTTCCCCAACGAGAGCCTGCCGACGGTAAGCACACAGGCTTCAACGGCGTGGAACGGTACAGGAAAGCCGTTGGCTCAGATGAAGACACAGGCTTTTGTGGATACGCTGAACATGTTAGCTTCTTTACTGGGCACGAGTCAATGGGAGTTGCGTGACGGTCTGCCTCGTCCGACGGGTGTGTATCTGACCGATGCCACGGTGTTCTTCGCCGGTGGTGACGGTACGAAAGCCAATCCGTATCTGATTAGCAACAAACAGGAGTTGGAAAACTTGCGCTGGTTGGTTCAACAAGGCATGACTTTCAAGGGTAAGTATATTCGTCAGACGGATGACATTGCGCTGAATGCTCCCCGTTCCGAATGGGGTATTACAGCTCCGAAACAATGGATACCGATCGGTTCACCGAACAGCCATCCGTGGTATTCCAATGCGAATCCTATGGAGTTTGACGGCGTGTATGACGGTGGGTTCCATGAGGTTAAGAATATGTATATCAGCAATCTGCTCCGTCAGCAAGGATTGTTCGGCCGTGTGAACCGGGGCGCACAGTTGCGAAACTTGGGTGTAACCGACGCCTATATCCGTGCCGTAGGAGACATCGGTATTTTGGCAGGCAAGATAGAAAACGAGCCTATTGTGATTCAGTGTTGGACTTCGGGCGACATTGCTACCCAAGGGCAGGATGCATGGAACTTAGGCGCGATATTGGGCAATCAACCCGGGGAGAGTTTTATACTCAACTGCTCTTCGTCGGCTAAACTCACCGGTGGTAATTCGCGTATCAGCGCGTACGTGGACGCTGTATATGGAGGTTTCAACTCTTGGGGACAAGATACCTTGGTCAACTTCCTCTTTACCGGTTGTATGAATGATGGCAATGACGGTTCTTTCGGTCGTTTCCAATACCGCGAGAACTTCTTTGCCGACAAAGAGAAAGCTAAAGTAGAATATTTGGGTGACGGTATGATCGGTGTAGCCAACAGTACCGAATGGACACAATCAAAGGAGTTGGTCAATATCTATAACTACTCCGTGACACGTTGGAACGAACGGCATGCCGGTAATGATGACCTGCAACTGCACTACTGGGAATGGCGAGAGAACGATTACCCGCGTATAGCGGCAGACGCTAACTGGAAACCGGATGTGAAGATTAACTTTGAGAGCAACGGTGGTACGCACGTGACACCTAAATATATTTACGCGGGCGTGAAACTGCTGCCACCACAACGTCCGCTGCGTGACGGTTACATCTTCGCAGGTTGGTACAAAGATGCCGGACTGACGCAGTTCTTCGATTGGAAGACCGAGCGTCCGACAAGTAGCCTCACCCTTTACGCCCGCTGGCACGAAGACAAGCGGTTTGAAATAGATATTGAGCCGTTCCTGAATGAATTTGCAACGGAATATCATATCCAGACGGCCGCTCAGTTACGCGGATTGGCAGCGATGCAGAACGGTATATGGGATTGGGGTGAGAAAAACGACGATTGCGACGGTTCTTCCAATATCCCGATGTATCCGTCTAATCCTGTTTCTCAAACGCAAGCACCGGTTAGTTTTGCAGGCAAGAAAATTGTATTGGATAACGATATTCTGCTATGCGATACCACCGATTGGCAGTACTGGGGACGCGGTGCGTTTGGTCTGCCATTTAAATCGATTGGTTCCGATTATGATGTATATGGAGAAGGCGAACATAGTTTCTATGGTACGTTTGACGGTCAGGGACACACTATTTATGGTTTGTATCAGGAGAACGAAGGTGTGCCGAACTGGGGTAGTATAGGTGGAGGCTTGTTCGGTTGGGTAGGCAACGGAGCTGTGATCAAGAATGTGGGTATTGCCGCTTCGTGTCTCGACCACCAGAATTATGACACACGTGGTCAAATGAATGATGCTACCAGAAACTGGATGCGCTGTGGTTATGGCTCGCAAGGTACACCGTCCCGTACCGGTATGCTGGCAGGCTATGTAGTTGATTCTGTCACGATAGACCAATGCTACTCGGAAGGAAACATGTTTGTACAATCGGGAGGTTTCCGTGGCATAGGCGGATTGATCGGACAATTGGGCGATGAATTCTATTACAAGACAGGCAAAGTGACCAACTGCTACTCGCGTGTGGATGTATATAACACGAGTGTAACAGATTCGATTGATTATGAGCCTGTGGATTATGGTTTTGCAGCATTGGGCAAACAGGTTCCTATTACGCAATGTTATAGTGCCGGACACACTTACCACTCTTTCGCCAATTCCAATAACTCATACGGCGACAGTGTGCAAAACTGCTACTTCGACAAAGAGTTGGTACAAGTAAAGGACTACTATTCATGGGGCGGCGTTAATCACTATATCGGAGACCCGAAGACAACGAACGAGATGCATGCCAAAGCAACGTATGTGGATTGGGACTTTGACAATATCTGGGGACGCAACGAAACGATTAACGACGGCTATCCGTACTTACGTATCTTCCATGAAGGGGCACCATCAGATAGCCCGGACCCGATTATTGTAACCGGTATATCGCTCAATGTGACGGATACTATGTTGATTACCGGACAGACCTTGCAGATGGTGGCTACGGTGACGCCGGAAAACGCGGAGAACAAGAAAGTGATTTGGACGGCTACTACATGGGGTACCGGCAGTGATTATTTCTCCGATGAATGGTTCGAAATGGACGAGAACGGGTTCATCACAACCCATGTGGATTTAAGTGGGGGGTACACTGGTCGCTCCGGTAAGATACGTGTCATTGCCACCACCGAAGAAGGTGAATATACCGCCGAGTGTTTGCTCACTATTAGGCAACCGCAACTCTATATAAAAAATGTAGCAGGTAGGCGAGTCGGCGAAACGGAATGGGATACGCAATGTACAGGAATAGGGATAGAGAACTTTGAGTATCTGGTAATGGCTTATACGAATCCGGATGATGAGCATATCGAAGTAACATGGTCCGTTGATGATACCAATGTGCTGGAGGTTACGGAATTAAGCGACACTATTTATGACATTCCGGAAGCATACACCTCCACCAGACATTATTGCGCACGTGCAATCGTACGCGCTAAGCAAGCGGCTGCAAACAACGTATATCTCTATGCTACGCACGCGAACGGTCTAACTGCTAATTTATGGACCAGACCGCAGTTATTTGAGTTGAGTGACATCTGGATTTGCAAATCACCGGCTTCCTACTACATGAGTCCTGACACCTATATGGATGCAGGCAGTCAGCAGCAATTGGATTATCTCTTATACAAAGGAGAAGGTTACAACATGACATCAACCAAGTATATCAGCTATCTGCCTACGCTCGAATGGTCTTCGTCCGACCAGAGTGTGCTGACGGTGGATCAAAACGGTCTCGTCACAGCGGTTGGCCCCGGTAGCGCTACCATCACCCTGACGGCTGTAGGAACTTCTATCTCCTATACAACTGACGCCATCACAGTCTCTGCCGTTGAACCGACCGGTATCCAGATTAACGAAGGAGACGGATGGACAACCCTTGAGTTACGCGAAGGAGAGACTTTCCAATTGACCGCAACCATTACGCCGGCCAATACCACCGATAAGACGGTGACTTGGCGTTCGAGTAACACGGCGTATGCCACGGTCGATCAGAACGGATTGGTAACCGCCGTTAAGGGTAGCAGTTATGGCAATTATCTGACCATCTATGCCCGTACCGCCAATGGACGCGAAGCATCCGTGGGCTTTAAGATATTGGGTATTCCTGCCCAAGCAGTTATACTCAATACCCATGAGTTAGAACTGTATATCAGCGAGACTTTCCAACTGAATGCAACGGTTCTTCCGGCTAACGCTTCTGACAAGACGGTGACTTGGTCAACTTCTTCCGTTTCGATAGCCTCGGTAGATCATCAAAATGGTCTGATAACGGCTAAAAATTCGGGCACCGTGGATATTATCGCCTGCGTAGGTACGTTCGGCAATGAGATCTACGATACTTGCCACGTGACTGTCAAACCGCATGACCTCATTCTCAGTGACCATGAACTGACTATGTATGTGGGTGAAACGTATCAGATGGATGCCATCATCTATCCGGAAGAGGATCTCAGGATTAGTTGGAGTTCGAGAAATAGAGCTGTTGCTGCAGTATCGGACGGCTTGGTAACGGCGGTTGCGGAAGGTAATACGCAGATCATTGCCCGTATCCGTAGTGGTAGCCAATATGTATATGATACCTGCCAAGTCAGAGTTATTGACGAGGAAACATCCCTATATACCATTCGCTTCTTGAACTATAACGGCGTTGAGTTATATAGTACGCAAGTGGTGGAAGGTGAGGTGCCTGTCTATAGAGGTACTACCCCGACGAAGCCGGAAGATGACAACTATACCTACACGTTCAGCGGTTGGAGTCCGGAGATTGTAGCAGCTGCAGCTAACGCAGATTATACTGCTCAGTTTACGGCGAATGAGAAAACGCACGTAGGCATCGAGGACATTCCTGCTTCCGATGCTCCGCGTAAGATCCTCATTGACGGTACCCTCTACATCCTCCGTCCTGACGGCGCTATCTACAACGCCCAAGGCGCACGTGTAAAATAATCGCGCTGCTATCCTCGCCTTCCTGGATCTCTCAAAGCAGGCTCATGCATCCGCATGGGTCTGTTTTTTCGGCTACGAATGAGAAAAAAGAGTTTCCTCTCATTAAGAGCCTATTGTTTTTCGCTCAAAAATGTATTAACTTTGCATCAAATCTTTGACATTTTTTTCCTTATGCGCTTGCATATATCAAAAAAAAGCAGTAACTTTGCACCCAAATTCGTATATGTGCGAAAATAGCAAACAATCTATATGACTTTATTACTACAAATTATCACGCTCATCGGTTCCGTAGCGATGCTCATGTACGGAATGAAAGTGATGAGTGAAGGCCTGCAGAAGATGGCAGGTAGCAAGCTGAGTAATGTGCTCGGTACGATGACAACCAATCGCTTCTCCGGCGTGTTAACCGGTGCGTTCATTACCGCAGCGGTTCAATCCTCTACGGCGACTACCGTCATGACCGTCAGCTTCGTTTCCGCAGGGATTCTAAGCCTGGTGCAAGCCATCTCGGTCATTATGGGTGCGAACATCGGTACAACGTTCACGGCGTGGATCATGGTGCTCGGCGGGGGATCGTTCGACATGAGGCTGGTGATTTATTCGACCATCGTCCTGGCGGTCGCGCTCATTTATACCAAACGAAACGCTAACCTTGGCGATTTTCTCATCGGTTTGTCGTTGATGCTTTTAGGTTTGACGACCTTGAAGATCAACGCCACCGAGATGAAGTTGGATGAGATAGATGTGGTGCGTAATTTCTTTGATTCTACTTCCAGTTGGGGTTACGGCAGTTATTTCCTGTACTTGTTAGTCGGTGGTGTATTGACCTTTGCCGTACAAAGTTCGGCGGCGATCATGGCAATCACGATGACCCTGTGTTCGGTGGGCGTTCTGCCGATAGACATGGGTATATCGCTGGTCTTGGGTGAGAATATCGGTACCACCATTACCTCCAATATCGTGGCGCTTTCCGCCTCGGTTCAAGCAAGACGTGCAGCCATGGCGCACTTGGTATTCAACCTTTTTGGCGTCATTTGGGTGCTTTGCGTCTTCCGACCGTTTGTGAAGATGGTTTGCAACCTCTGGGGTGTAAGCTTTGAACCCGGAGTTCGACCAGAAGAAGGAATCTCGCCCGAGAAACTGAGTGCGATTCTCGCTACCTTCCATACCCTCTTCAATGTGATCAATACCTGTATCCTGATCGGTTTCATTAAGTATTTGGAGAAACTCGTTATTTGGATCATTCCGTCCAAACCTGAGCAGAAAGATACAGACAGCCAACTGCGCTTTATTTCCGGTGGTCTTATGTCCACTTCCGAGCTCTCGATCCTCCAAGCATGGAAAGAGATCCACGTCTTTGCTATTCGTACGCAACGTATGGTGGGCATGATTCATGATCTTTATCACGAAGAAGATGATACCCAGTTTACCAAAATCTACTCACGCGTGGAAAAATATGAAGGTATCTGCGACCGCATGGAATTTGAGATTGCGCAATACCTGAACCAAGTAGCGGACGGTCGATTGTCCGACCAGTCGAAACACGAGGTACACAAAATGTTGCGTATTGTGAGTGAATTGGAGTCGGTGGGTGATGCGAACTACAATCTATCGCGTTATATTCGCCATAAACATGACGATCATATCCAATACACGGAGTATCAAGACAAGAATGTTGAAATGATGATGTATCTGCTTAACGGAGCAGAGACCAAGATGGTGGAGGCTTTAGAGCGTGTTAATATCACCGATGACGAGTTTCTGGAGATGACCAATATGGAGAATGAAATCAATAATTTCCGTGACGAACTCAAGATTCAGAATATGCAGCATATTACGGAGAAAGAGTACGATTATTCTACCGGAGTCAACTACATGGATATTATCTTAGAGCTTGAGAAAATGGGTGACTACATCATCAATGTAGAGGAAGCCGTTTATGAACATAAACACGATAAATAAAACTAATTTTAATTGTATTTGATATGAAAAACAATGTGATTGCCGGCGCTTTAGTCGCCTTAGGATTGTGTCTGGGAGGATTGTTTATCTATCTGGGCATTGCCAAGTACGCATCGAAAGATCGTGCAGTAACAGTAAAAGGTTTGAGTACCCGTGAGGTAGAAGCCGATTACGCCGTTTGGCCTCTCTCGTATGGCTTGAACGGGAACGATCTGCCTTCGCTCTATCAGAGCCTGAACGGCGTAACCTCCAAAGTAAAGCAACACCTGCTGGCTTTGGGATTTGAGGAGAGTGACCTTCGTTTAGGTACTATCTCTGTAGATAACAATTGGGAGAGTTATTATGGCGACCGTCGTCCGGAGTTCCATTATACGCTCCGCACGTCGCTTATCGTTTCGACAAACAAAGTCAAATTAGTGGTGGAAAGTCAAGGTAAGGAAGCCGAATTGCTCAAAGAGGGCATTATTGTCACTTCTAATAAATGGGATTTAGACTACCAGTACAACGGCTTGTCGGAACTCAAACCCGCTATGATTGAAGAGGCTACGCAAAATGCACGCGCAGTCGCACAGAAGTTCGCCGATGATGCACAATGCTCTTTAGGCTCTATCCGTCGTGCCAGCCAAGGCCAGTTCTCAATCGAAAACGATCAATACCAGCCTTGGGTGAAACATGTACGTGTCGTTACGACGGTAGATTATTTCCTGGATTAAGCATTTCAGGGAATCAGCCCGGATTAGAACCATCCAAACCGACGGATTAGGCGTAAGAGCCAAGTCGGGATCAATTGGATGATGAACACGAGTACCTGCCAGAAAATGGTGGGTACCGTTGTTTTACTGCAACCATGGAAGAGTGCCCATAAAGCCCGTCTTACCAAAGTCTTTGGTGTAACGATGATGCCAAGACATTTCCCGATCTTGGTATAGACCGGTTTGATATTATACAGACCAGTATCGACGGCTCCCGGACGCACATTTGTTACCTGAACGCCGTATGGTTTGAGCTCGATATGCAAAGCGCGCGTGAAATGGGAAAGGAAGGCTTTGGTTCCTCCGTATGTACCCAACCGTTGAGCCGCCATCTTGTCCGTAACCGAGCAGACATTGAGGATGTAACCTTTATGGCGAAGACGCATATCTTGTCCGAAGAGGTAGCAAAGCATCGCCGGCGTGTACATGTGTAGATTGATGATCAACGAAGTGAACGCTTCGCTATCATCGAGTATATCGCGGTCGTGGTATACCCCCGCATTATTGACCAATACTTCGATTTCCAACTCTTTCGCGTGCGCGTATTCATATAGTTCGCGCGCGGAGGACTGTTGGCCTAAATCCATTACCAAACCGATGACGTCCAAACCCGGGTGAGAAGCTGCGATCTCTTTTGCACGATCGTGGATGGCTTCTTCGTTGCTGACTATAAGGAGGTTATAGCCTTGTTCGGCTAATTGGCGGGCAAACTCAAACCCCATCCCGGAGGAAGCTCCGGTAACTAAAGCATAGTGGGTTTTCATTTATTCGCGTGTTTCTTTTAGGAATGCATCTTTGAATCCGAGGAAATAAAGAATGCCGTCGAGTCCGACCGTTGAGATCGCCTGTTGTGCGTTCTCTTTCACTTTGGGTTTCGCATGGAAAGCGATTCCGAGTCCTGCTTTTCCGAGCATGTTGAGATCGTTCGCTCCATCGCCCACAGCGATTACCTGAGCAAGGTCAATATGCTCCACTTGTGCGATGAGTTCGAGTAACTCCGCTTTTCGCCGTGCGTCCACCACATCGCCTATATAGCGACCGGTAAACTTCCCGTCCTTTTCCTCCAGTTCGTTGGCATAGACGTAATCCACTCCAAAGCGTTGTTGCAGGTACTTGCCCACGAACGTGAAACCACCGGAGAGGATGGCAATTTTGAATCCGCATCGTTTGAGCACCCCGAACAAACGGTCTGCGCCTTCGGTAATCGGAAGATGGTCGATGATGTCCTGTTTGGCGCTCACGTCCAGACCTTCGAGCAAGGCTACGCGGCGTGTGAAACTCTCTTTGAAATCAATCTCGCCCCGCATCGCTGAGAGGGTGATTGCTTTGACTTGCTCTCCGACTCCGGCACGCTCTGCCAGTTCGTCTATCACTTCCGTTTGGATGAAGGTGGAGTCCATATCAACGCAGATGAGGCGTCTATTGCGGCGGAACATATCGTCCCGTTGGAAGGA
>Ga0247610_10004762_pt1 | contig 14431 bp, 16 predicted proteins | sample 174DNAGHGhighgp2_FD_193483 | JGI IMG/M metagenome (GOLD analysis project Ga0247610, IMG submission 193483) | Sheep rumen microbial communities from Palmerston North, Manawatu-Wanganui, New Zealand - 1742 DNA GHGhigh gp2 | ecosystem: Host-associated > Mammals > Digestive system > Stomach > Rumen... | reverse complement strand
GAGACAAGGCATGTTGTTCAAAGGATAAAGCCGATAGCCCGTCTGTGTGTCGGGCAGGTCGATGCCCGTCTGCACCCTGAACCAGAAGTTGGAAAACTTGTTGGCGAAGGTGTTCTTGCCTGGCATGTTGTCTTGTTTCAGATTGCGACTACCCACAATCAAGGCGCCGGGGTGTTGCGTCAAGGCCTCCACAAACAACGGGATGTCCTCGGGGAAGTGCTGTCCGTCGCTGTCGATGGTGAGGGCGTAGTCGAAGCCCATGGCCTTGGCTTTCTCGAAGCCTTGTTTGAGGGCATAGCCTTTACCACGGTTGCGGCCATAGTCGACCACGGTGATGCGCTCGCCGAATGAAGCCAAGACTTCAGCCGAATGGTCGGTGCAGCCGTCGTTGACGACGATGACATCGGCGCAATAGGCCAGCACCCTTTCCACCACGTCGCGTAGCGTGCCGCCGTTGTTGTAGGTCGGCATGACGGTGCAGACCTTCAGCTGCCGCATCTTGGTTGGTATCGCTATGACATCAGAGGGGTTCATAACTGAAAGTCAACGACATTTTGGAATAAACGACGGTCTCATCTGCGATGACGACTTGGGCCTTGCAGCCGTTTTCGATTTCCGCAAAACCGGAAAAGTTGAAGCTCACCTCTTTACCTTCCTCGGGTACCAGCACATTGAGGTATTTGATGTTCTTGGAGGCCTTCAGATACAGCGGTCGGCCCAATTTCTGTTGCAGCACCTCGCCGGCGGTCTTCAGCAGGCAAGCTCCCGGGGTGATGGGATCGCCTGGAAAATGGGCTTGATAAACAGGATGCTCGGGGTTGCAGCGCAACTTTGCCGCGAAGCCGGTGTCGGTGTTGTCAATGGATTCTAATATGAAGAGGTTGTCCAAAAAGTTCATCGCACCTTTGTTAAAAACAAATTAAAGGGCAAAGATAGTGGTTTTTCGGAAATTATGTAGTTAGATAATAGAACTATTCATTCTTTTACAAATTTACCGCTTGTCAATCCTCGTTTTCCCGACACTATTTTGTAGACATACAAACCAGCGTCAAGGTTATGAACATCAAGCGTAATCATATTTCCCGTGCCACCTATTTCGCTGTCAAGGCATTTCATTCCTTGGGCATCGAAGATTTGGATACGGGCATCGTTGGATAGGACCTCATCGATAGGGATATTGATGGAGCTTGCCGTGGGATTGGGATAGGCAACGCTCATTGGATCCTTTTCCGTTTCGCTCACCACGTCCCAAGTGATTTCGATGTCCTCGCGACGGAATTTCATCAGTTCATAACGAGCAAACGGCTCTCCAGGATATTGGCTGCCATTGCGGGAAAAAATCATGACTAAAAAAGATTCATCGTTGAAAGCCGCCGGTGGTCTGACTAATTTTATCACATTATCATCCTTAATGACTTTTCTTCCCAGCAGGTTCAAATCTTTGTCAACCAATATGATATTAACCTGATAAACCACTTCGGAGGACATGGTCTCGCTACAGTAACTGACCGCAAAGATGGTTGAGTCGTTGACGTATGCCGTATTAGTACCCAAAGGCACCCATGTGCACGAATCGTGTGGAGGAAGCGGGAGCGTTGCAGCGACGTTCATCGAAGCATCCGTCTTGAATAAGGTGTGGTGTGTGAAACTGCTGCCTTCGTATTGCTCACCGTCAACAATAAGATATTGTCCGTCGATCCAATACCCTTCGCAGGCAATGTCCGAAATGCGTTCCTCCCCATTTAGATGGACCATCGTTTGTCGGTCAATGATGTTTAGTTCAGTATCAATAGTATACCAACCTACAGCGCCAGTGTTGTAATCGAAGGCTCCTCCGTCCAAGAGCATCATCAAATTGTCGGTGTTAGGAATGTAGGTGAGTTCCTTGATGGAACCTACAATAAGCATATTGTCATGTGTTCTGATAATCGTTCCCGTTTCATCCAATTCGTATAAACGCAATGCATGATTATAGTAGTTCCACGTTTCTACATAATATGACAGTCTTGCAGCCAATAACACACTACCTGAGTTGGTGACAATTGATTTCATTATATGGCCATTGTTTGGGTTAACAAAATGGTCAAAAACATCATCATCAACACAGTAGGTCTGTGATGAGATGGGGACCAGTTGTTCGTTAAACACATCAATGCGAATGTATTTCTGATAATGATAGTCACACAAACTGTCATCGCAAGCACCAATCGCCATAAGATTTCCATTAGGCAATTGCACGCCACTAAAATACTCCAATGTTTTGCTTGGCAGATGAACGGTTTGACTTGCAATATTACCATCCTTGTCGGCCTTAATGACCAAACCGTCATAGCAATTGGAAACGGCGGTGTTATGCCTGCCTATCCCAACGACATACTCACCTTCGTCTATTTGGATTAGGTCGAACAGCCAACCCTCACTTTCTTCACCCAAAGTGACGGACCATTCTTGGCCCATCAAGCCATGGCTGAGGACAAAGAATAATATTGAAATAAGCCATTTATTCATAGGTTAAAAGCATTTGAAACTAACCATAACATACTGGTTTTCGGGGCAAAGATAATACACAATTTGCTGAAATGCAAATCTTCACAAAAAAAACTTTAAGGGCTTTCTAACGCCACTTCGTACGAAATCGCATTATTTATTCCGCAAAGACCTCGTCACTTATCGCCTCGTTCACCTTGATTTCTTCAAACCGAATCGAGGTTACGTCGCCATTTGCGCCGACAAACTCCACACGGCTGATGCCGTTGGTCTTCTTGTCGAAACGAAACACCAGCTGGCTGAACATGCGTTTCATGTCGCGACGCTTGGGAGTCATGTCAGCACGCCAAAAACCATTGTCGTCGTAAAAGACGATGTCGAAAACCGAGGTGTCGAAGAGCTTCTTGCCCGAGGCGCTGCCTATGATGAGGTTCACCATGCCTTGGTACATGCGACCCGCATTGCCTTCCAAGACCTCGGCCTTGCCATCCGTCACCTTCACGAGACGCTCACCGTTGACGACTAAGGCAAAAGCGTAAGGGGTGGTGTATTCCCAGCGCATCCTGTCGGGCGCGGCATAATGCATCGTGCCCTCCGCCACCGAAGGCTCAGCCAACATTGACGAGGTCTTTTCCTGCACAAAACGGCATTGCATCGACTGCATCGTAGAGGCCACCTGCGTCAGCTGACGGATTACTTCTTGTGTTTGGCTTTCAGAGAGTTGCGTCTGCGCCGTAACCATCAGGCTGACCGCAACGAATAGTATGGACAACAGCAGTTTTTTCATCTCATTTCATGATTAGGAAACACCCCAACACTACAAGAACCAGGCCAATCCAACGCGAGAAGGGGATGCTCTCGCCAAAGACGAGCCAAGCGGCAATCATGCCAAAGACAAACGAGAGGCTGGTTAGAGGATAAGCCTGACTAAACGGGAATTTTTTCAGGATATACAGCCATAGCACCGTAGCCACACCGAAGCTGATGCCGCAGGCCAACAGCCACCAGTCGGCGAGCACGCTTTTGAAAAAAGCCCACGACCATTCAAACTTGCCGAGTTGCTGCAACGCCAATTTGAGCAGCACCTGTCCTCCCGAGAGGAAGAGCGTCTGCAATGCGACCAATCCGAAAATCTTCCACATAATTTATGCCTCCAATAAAGTTAATGAACAATTGTTGCCGTCAGAATGATTAAAGAGAATGATGCTTTCTGGCCGTTTTGCGCTGACTCTGTCAGGATTGACAAACAAGGAAGCGGGAATTTTCCCTGCTTTCAGACATTGTGCGGCCACATAGAAACCAAGTCCCGAAGCCGTGAAACTCTCGCCAAACAAGTGCTTGTATTTCAGTAAAGGCTTGTCGCCAAAGAGAAGCTTGGCTTCTTTCAGGTAGGCCTCGTCATTGCTGTGGTTGCCGCTGATGCCCGTGAGGATGTAGTCCACGTCGGCAAGGGTTTTGCCTGCGTTTTGAAGCATGCTTGCAATGTTTTCTTGCAGGGTGGTCATCGTAGGTTGGTGGAGCAGTTGGAAACCTGTGAGTTTACATAAAGGTTTCGTCTCTGGATTGCTTCGTTCCTCGCAATGACGCGAAGCGGCAGTCAGAAGTTGAGGTCCCTGAGCTTGTCGAAGGGCCGATTCATTATGTAACGTCATTGCGACAGGCTCAACGACCTTAGAAAGCACAACAGAGACAGCGCTCTCGCCACATATTTCGTCGTCGTGGCCCATCACACCACCTTTTTTCAGGATGTGGTAGAAAGTCTCCGTCATCTCGTCGTGACCGCCTACCAAGGCGGTATTGATTTTGCCGAGCTGAAATTGCAGCCAAGCATCTTGCATAGCACTATCGAATGAAATGCCATTATGGGCGTACGTGACGTTATAGCCATGGTTTTTGGTCTGTATGGCCACCAACGAGCTGATGGTGTTGTGCGTCGACTGCATGAAATAGGTCGGTTTCAGCATCTGCTCGCCGTCGTTGGAGAGCGCATCCAGGAAAAACTCTGTGTTTTCGACACAGCCATAGCCCGTCCCCGTGATGATAGCATCCACGGTGTCCAAACCCGCTTCTTTCAATGCCTCCTTCGACGTGGCCAAGGCGCGTTTCATGATTTTTCCCATGCGTCGCGCCTCGATGGGCGGAACATATTCTTTGAAGCTCGGGTCGATGGAACAGGTGTAAGGAACGTCATATTCAATGGGTTGTTCCATCCACTCTTCACTTAATGGTTGTTGTATGGAGATTTGCTTGGCGGAAAGAATATAGATGATATCAGGTTGCTGAGCCTGTCGAAGCACCGGCATACTATCAGTCGGCCCTTCGACAAGCTCAGGGACCTTAGAAATCAGTAATGACGAGTCGTTTCCGCCAAAGCCGAAGGCGTTGCACAAAACATGCTTCAGAGCCTTCTTTGTCGGCTGCGAAACGGGCACAATGCCGTCTTCCATGGCCTGCGACCAGTTGAGGTTGACAGGCAGGAAGCCGTTTTGCAAGGCTAGGATGCAGAACACCGCCTCGATGGAACCCGAGGCGCTCGTTGTATGCCCTGTGAATGGCTTGGTCGACGACACTGGCGGCACGTTTTCGCCAAAGAGCCGCATCATGGCCTGGCTCTCGCTGGCGTCGTTGTTGGGCGTGCCCGTGCCGTGCGCGTTGATGTAGTCGATTTCCGAAGGCTGCAATCCAGCCAACGCCAAAGCCTCCTTCATCGCACGATAAGCCCCTTCGCCATCGGGCGACGAGGCGGTTTGATGGAAGGCATCGCAGGCGTTGCCATAGCCCGAGAGCAGGGCTTGGGCTGTCACGCCGCGACGTTTTGCACTTTCTGCCGATTCCAAAACAAGATAGGCGGCACCTTCGCCCAGGTTCAAGCCGTGACGTGTGGCGTCGAAGGGACGACAAGGCTCGGTGTCGAGGATCATCAGCGAGTTGAAGCCGTTGAGGTGGAACTTGGTGATGCACTCGCTGCCCCCCACCACCACGATGTCGGCATCACAGCAGCGTATCATATTGGCACCCAATATGATAGCATTAGCCGCTGAAGAACAGGCGGTGGAGAGCGTTGTCGTAAAAGCGAACTTGCCGAAGTGGTTGGCCGTCATCTCGGTGCAGTTACCGCAGTCGTGCGCAGCGATGTATTCCTTGTGCGCCTCGCTGTGGATGAAATCGAGATAAAACTGCTCGCTCATGTCCATGCCACCCACCGTGGTGCCCGAAATGAAGCCCACCTTGGGCAGCATTTCAGGGGTCAGCTGGGCTTCTTCCAAAGCCTCACCCAAGGCCATCATGCCCATCAACGCGGTGCGCGTGGTGATGGCTTCCTGGGCAATGCCCAAGCGCTCACACATCTCAGCGTTGGTCAGCTTCACCTCGCCGACGGGAAACTCCTTATGTTCCGTCTTGAGGTACTTCAACGGACCCACGCCAGAGCGGTTGGCCAGCAAAGCCTCCAAAGTCTGCGCCTTGCCCAAGCCAATCGCCGAAACGACGCCCATGCCTGTAATCAGAATCGGCTCCATCGTGATTATTTGGTGCGGTTCTTTTGGATGTAATCGGCCATCACAGCCACCGACTTGAAGATTTCCTTACCTTGGTTGGGGTCTTTCAGCTTGATGCCGTAGTTCTTCTCCATCAGCACGATAAGTTCAAGGGCGTCAATGGAATCGAGACCAAGGCCTTCGCCAAACAATGCATCGTTTTCGTCGATGTCTTCGGGGGTCATGTCTTCAAGGTTCAAGGCCTCGATGATTTGTTGCTTAAGGGTGTAAATCAGTTCGTCCATAATTCTATATTTAAAGATTTCAAGATTTCAAATTTCAAGATTTAATACTAAAGATTAGGAATAATCGGGCTTCGAAATGATTATCGTCGGTGCAGTCGAGCCAGCCGCCGAGGATGCTGGTGGTCATCGGGTCAAGGAAGGCGTTTTGCAATTCCCGTGCCATGATTTGCGGGTCGTTTTCGGGCAAGACGATGAACGAGGTCTCGCCAAAGTATTTGTTGCGGATGGCGATTTCGCCTGTGACGATGTTGGGCAAGGTATAGACAAACGCCGCAGGACTGGGGAAAAAGTTCTCAGGGTCTTGTATGGTGGTCTGATAGGCGGTGTCGGCCTGCAACGAGGCGCTGCGGTTGAAGAACACTACGGCGCGGTCTTCGCGAGGAACGAAACGCTCGGCGCCTTCGGCTTGGAGCAACAGCTCGGAAGCCACAAAGCCCAACTTGCTCAAGGTGTCCATCTTGAAGAACTTCGGGTAGTCGCCGACATGAGCGCGATAAAGCTCAGTCAGCATGGCGGCACCATGTTCTTTGTGGTTCAGCACCTTACCATCGATGCTAACCTCGTTGGGTGTAATATAAACATCATGTTTCGTCATGCCACACCTCCTTTCGCGAAAAGCAAAGCCGCATTGCAGCCGCCGAAACCAGACAGCAGCTTAATGAAAGCCCGCTTCTCGGTAGCTTGATTTTGATTGGAAAGTACCAAGGGATGCGTGACACCCATAGTCTCGTAGCCTCTGGTAGCCAATATATTATGGTCGTCAATGGCTTGCATCGAAAGAATGGTTTCCATGATGCCGGCGGCACCCATGGTGTGACCATAATAGCCTTTCAGTCCGTTGACAGGAACCTTGGAAAGTCCCGCCCTTTCGATGGCGAAAGACTCCATCTCGTCGTTATATAACGTAGCGGTACCATGCGCGTTAATGAAGGCAATCTTGTCGAGACAGACCTCGCCAAGTGCCACTTTCAAGGCCCTGTAGCTGCCTTCACCCGTGCGCGACGGCCCGCTGATATGGTTGGCATCGTTGCGGATGGCACCACGACAAGCTACCCATTCGTTTTCGTTGACTTCGTCTTTTCTGGTATAAATGAGGGTCGCAGCGGCATCGCCAAGGTTGAGGCCTGTGCGATTGGCATCGAAAGGCTTGCAAGGGTCGACCGACAAGGCCTTAAACGACTGGAAACCCGACACGATAAAGGCCGACTGCACATCGGCACCCACCGTCACGACATAATCGAAACGACCGCTTTCCAACTCGCGCATGGCTTGGATTTGGGCACACACACCCGAAATGCAAGCATTAGACACCACTATGGGCGTATTGGGATTATGGAAATAGTCGGTCATTTGCTTGGCGGCCAAGCCCAAAAGCACACGCTCTGGCGGAAAACCCGTCTCGCGTTTGTCCAAAAGGAAGACGTTACCTTTGGTCGTGGAAAGGATGAACAACACCTTGTCTGAAGTCGGGTCAATGTCGGTTTGTTCCAAGGCTTTGGCCGCCGAAAGGATGATCATCTTCTCGAAGAAGGTGTATTTCGCATCGTTGGCGAGAGGAGCGAAAGCTTCTTCCACCTTGTCTCTGTCCATCAGTGAGGCTGTGAAAGGCTCGGGCAGACGCCAAAGACCTTCGTAGCGTTTCAGCATGGAACGCCCTTCCTTTACCGCCGCATAGTTCTCGGCAGTGGTCATGCCCAAGGGCGAGATGATATTATGTGCCATGCTGACTATCATCCGTTTACCTCCCATTTTTGTTTCCATTCCTCATAGAAATCGGGGCATGTCAACACAAGCTGATGGCTCTTCGCATCCATGAAGACCTGCACTGAATGTCCCGTGGCCATCACTTCACCCGTCTCGGTGTCGCGAATCTCGTAGTCGAAAATGATTTTTGCTGCCTCACACGGACAGTAGGTGATAGTGATTTCAGGCTTCATCCCGTAAATCAAAGGACGTTTGTATTTGAAGGTAAGTTCCACAATAGGCTCTAAGAAGCCCTTGCCATACATCATCAGGTATTCCAAGCCGTACTTTGCGCCAAAGGCCTCGCGGGCATCCTCGAAATAGATGGCATAATGGCCATGCCACACCACACCCATCGAGTCCACTTCGCTGAAACGAACTTCAAAGGGTTTGGTTACTGATAATATGTTGTTCTTTTCTGTCATTTTCAAGCTTGTATATCCGTATCCATCAAGGCGATTTTCATATTGGATTGTGCCAGTATTTCGTCATCACACTTAACAACCGCTTTCACCAAAGTGATATTGAACATCTCCTCTAACACATTGATGGTGGTCAATATCTGTTCGCCAACCCGAGGTGTACGGAAAACTTCGAAGTTGCTAACCGCACCAATAACACCGAGTTTCACGCTATCGTTGAGGTAGCCGATTCGTGCAGCACAAGTTTGGGCAATGATTTCCACCATGCCCTCAGCCGATAAATGATGATCTGTGACAAAAACATTCTCCTCTCGCACTTCCAACTGGGTTGTAGTGACAGTCTCATCGCACGACACCAAACAGTCAATCATCACAAAGGGAGGCTTTTGTGGTATCAGTTCCATCACCGAATTATTCTCAATCGATTTCATTGCTTCCAAAAGTCATAAAAGTTGAACCACTGGGTGGGATAACGGCGCACGACGGTCTCGAGTTCGGTGGCGAAATTCTGTGCCAACTGACTCATCTGCTCACGCTTACTCAAACTCTTATCATGGTGAAGCTCACGCAGATAGATTCGATACTTCCGCAATCCCTCCTTCATCACAAACACCGATATAACATCCACATCCTTTTGCACCGCCATGGCGAATGCCCCCAAGGGAAAACGTGCCGTTTGACCGAGAAACTGACATTCAGCCGACTTCTGCGAGCCAAAGATGCGGTCGGCGGGCATACTCACAATTTCACCGTCGTCTAATGCCGTGTTCAGCAAAAACAAATGCGAGAGGTCGTCCCTCACAGGCACCATCCTGACATTGTTTTGCGACCACACCCGTTGACGGTTTTCCATCACTGTTTCTGTTTCTCCACCAAACACCAAAGCGTTGTATCTCTTGTGTTTAGGTTTCAATGAATAGCCAGCCATTTCGTAGCTGCCCACATGACTGCTCACCATGATGAAACCCTTTTCTTGGGTCTCCTTTTCATCAAACACCTGTTGTTCGTCCGACACAAAATGGTATTTCTTGCCTGCATACGACCCGAAACGGTCCAAGATGACTTGCCCGAAACGGAAATGGTTGAAATACACATTACAAAACGACTTCAACGGACCGTAATTCATCCTTTCGCGGAAAAAACGATAGATAGCTTGATAGCCTTTTCTGTTGAAAATCATATAGAAAGGTACCACCATAGCCATCACACCATAGAGTAGCCATAAAGGTAACACTCGAAACATGGCAATGAGTGAGCGCTGCATCCAAGGCTGCCCATCGGTCTTGCCCGACCATTCGTTATGTTGCAAGGTGTCGGCCATGCGCTATGTTAGGCAATCTTTTTTTCGATGTAGTCACAGAAATCGTTGAAGGTCTTCACCTTGGCCATGTCTTCGGTTTTGATCTTGAAACCGAACTTCTTCTCGACAATAACCACGATGTCGACAAAATCGAGGCTGTCGATGCCAATGTCTTCCTTCAGACGGGCTTCTGGTTTGATTTTTTCTTCGTCAATCTCAAGGTCGTCAATCAAAAACTCCTTGACTTTTTCTTCTATTTCTTGTCTGTTCATTTATGTTGATTGTTGAATTGTTTAATCGTTGAATTGTTGTTTTTTGACATAGGACGAGGGACGTAGGACAACTGGTAACTGAACAACTGTTAACTGCCAACTGTCTTACAGACCACAATGCTGTGTCCTTGGCCGAGGTCGTCATGTATCGTCTCCACGACCAATCCGGCTTTCTCGACCAAACGGATCATGTCGTCGCTGTGGTACATTTTGCTGTTTCCATTCGCCATCGCGGTGAAATAAAGGCTAGTCATCGTGAGGCAGAACGCCGCCGTCTCAAAGCGCTGGCGGTCCCACAGGGTCTCCATGATATACAGGCGGCTATTGCCATCCATAATCTTGGCGGCGCGACTCAAGATACTCACTATCTCATCCTCGCCAAAACAATCTAAGAACTGGCTCATCCAGATGATGTCGTAATGCTTATCGGTCGGAAAACTTTTCGAAGCATCCAACAGATTCATGGCGTAACCATCGATGCGTTCGGCGCCCGGCTTGCCTGCGGTGGCTTGTCGCATCATCTCAAGCTGCTGCGGTAGGTCGACAATGGTGACTTGTACATCGTTGTCGTAACCCACGCACTGCAAAGCCCAACGGCCTGTGTTACCGCCCACGTCGAGCAAGGTCTTTGGTTGGTTGGCAAACACGATTTCCAAGGCTTGCTGGAATGAATTATCGCTATAGAAATGATCGAAGCCGAACCAGCTTTTCTGCACTTGTGGCGGCAACTCCGAAAGCGCTTCATACAACGTCGGCCATGGCCCGAAATGCTCCAATCCAGCGGGGCGACCTTCTTTAAGGCTCTCTTCCAGATAGAACCAACCTTCGTAGTTCACGTCGTGATTGAACTCGGTATTCACATCGGTGGCGGGGTCAGTGATAAAGCACCAACCCGTCTTGCTCAGCGTATAATGGTCTGTTTCCGTGTCGATAAGCACCGTGCCGATGCACAAGCTCGCTTCCAGCATCACCTTGGCGGCATAGCCACTGATGTTTGCCTTCTCGGCCACTTCGGCTTCGGTCATGCCCTTGTCGCTGTTGCGTAGCATCTCAAAGATACCGAATTTCTTCATCAAACGGCTTACCTGGAACACAATCGGTCCCCAAGCAATCCATTCCGCTTTGGCCTGCGCCTCACGTGCAGAAAGATGTTCCTTACTATAGGCTTCTTTTAGTTTTGGTGTAAGATGCATGTTGATAATAGTTGTAATTCTATTACTTCAGTTTGGCAATTTTCTCGCCAAGCTTTCCAAAAGTGTCATTGAAGGCACGGTCGGTCGTCGGTGCAGAACCTCCATCAATCTCATCGATGTCGACAACCAGCAATGATTCGCCACTCTTGGCATCGGTAACGGTAAAGGTGCCCCAAACACGGATGCAAGGACCGGGAATAAAGCCCATGACATTAATAAATTCGTCTACCTTCGTCACCTTGATGGTTATCTTGTAAGTTGCCTCTTCCTCGTTCTTGACGAATTGCAATTTTTTGTTGCGTTCGCTGAACTCCTCGATGAAACCATTATACGATATGGTTGTCTTTTCTTCCATATTATCGTATTTCTCGGTCAAAGGCATCTTGTCATCGAACGTGGCACTTTCATCATAAATGACCTCCAGAAAGACTGTTCCTTCTGCATTCTTGAAGAATTTCTTGTCTCCATTGACGACTTTTAAGGGGTTTGCTGCGAATGTAACTGTGGCAATAATCGTCATGAATGCCATCATAAATAAACGTTTCATAATTGAGTGTTTTTAAGTATAATTTATTTGAATTGTATCTGTTCAAAATTAAACTGCATATTGTTTTGACACGGGACACGGGACTTCGGAACACGGGACAAGCCAAACGTCTCGCGTCTCGCAGTCTCGTGTCTCACGTCTATTTTGTAAACTAATTGTGCTCATCTACTTATTATCATTTTTTGATTACCAATGCAGAGTTGGTTCCTCCAAATCCAAAGGAGTTGGAAAGGATGGTTTTCAATTCCTTAGTGGCCGTCGTGTTGATGATATTGAGGCCCTCCGAGTATTCATCGGGGTTTTCAAAATTGATATTAGGGGCGATAAAGCCGCCTTGCATCATGAGGATGCAGTAGACAATCTCGCTCGCGCCCGCCATCCAACATTCATGGCCCGTCATCGACTTGGTCGACGAAATCGGGGTCTGGTTCGAACCGAAAAGACGCTTCAAAGCCAAAGCTTCAAACATGTCGCCTTGAGGCGTAGATGTGGCATGGGCGTTCACATAATCGATGTCGTCGGCTTTCACGCCAGCTTCATTCATGGCATGGGTCATGGCACGGTAGCAGCCGTCTTCGCTGGGCTGCGAGATGTGGCTTTCGCCATTAGAAGAGAAGCCATAACCACACACTTCAGCCAAAATCGTCGCCCCACGTGCCACGGCATGGTCGTAATCTTCAAGCACCAAAGCCGCTGCACCGCCACTGGGTACAAGACCATCGCGGTCACGATCGAAGGGACGCGAAGCCTTTGTCGGGTCGTCAATGCGGGTCGAAAAGGCGCTGATGCCATCAAAGCTGCCCATCGAAAGGTAGTTGGTTTCCTGGGCACCACCACAAAGCACCATGTCCTGCAAACCATTGCGAATGAGCAATGCACCCAAACCGATGGAATGTGAGCCACTGGCACAGGCCGCGCTGATGGTCATGTTAATGCCTTTCAGGTGGAAGATAGTGGAGAGGTTCATCGTCACAGTGGAGTTCATCGACTGGAAAATGGCCGCTGAACCTACCAAAGTGGTGTCTTTTTTCTCCAAAATGGTCTCATGCGAATCAATGACTGCCTTGGCTGATGAGTCATTGCCAAACAGCACACCCACTTCGTTTTCAAGCAGATAAGCATCATCGACACCTGCTTGCTTAAAGGCTTCGAGTGTGGCCATATAAGCATATTCGCCTTCCTCGGCGAGGTACATACGTTGTTTGCGGTCGAGGATGCCTTTCAGTTGAGGCTTTTCGACGATACCCGTCAATGGAGAACGATAACCGTATTCTGTGCGCTCCGGTTGGATGCCGATGCCTGAACGGCCTTCTCGCAGCGACTGACTGACTTCTTCCTTGTTTTTTCCGAGGCAAGACCAAATGCCTATGCCTGTGATGACGACTCTTCTATTATGATTCATAGTTTGTTTCTTTCAAGTCGGCCCTTCGACAGGCTCAGGGACCTAGGTCGTTGAGCCTGTCGAAACGCCGTCATTTTATGTATAAAGCCCTCCGTTGATTGAAATCACTTGTCCCGTGATGTAAGCCGACTCATCGGAAGCGAGGAAACTGGCCAAGGCGGCCACTTCCTCGGGCTTGCCGAAACGTCCCAATGGGATGAGCTTCTTCAACTCGGCCTCGTCGAGTTCCTTGGTCATGTCGGTGGCAATGAAACCCGGGGCGATGGCGTTGACGGTAACCTTGCGAGCGGCCACTTCCTGCGCCAACGCCTTGGTGGCGCCGATGAGAGCACCCTTGGCGGCGGAATAGTTGGTCTGTCCCGGCAGGCCTTTCAGTCCCGACAGCGAAGCCATGTTGATGATACGGCCGTTGCGATGCGTCATCATGTCTTTCAGTAGGCGGCGCGTGATGTAGAAAAAGCCGTTCAAAGTGGTGTCAAGTACATTGTTCCACTGCTCTTCTTGCATGAAAATCATCAAGTTATCCTGACGAATGCCTGCATTGTTGACCAACACGGAAATGTAATCGTCAGGGTGAGCCTGCAACCAGGTATCCAAAGCAGTTTCGATAGCTTGCGGGTCGGCAACATTGAATGGCAACAACTCGCCAGTGCCGCCAGCTTCTTGTATCTGCTTCAAAGTGTCTTCGGCGGCTACTTTGTTGGATTGGTAGTTGATAATCACGGCAAAACCGTCGTTGGCCAAGCGCAAGGCGATGGCTTTTCCCAAGCCTCGTGAGGCACCTGTGATGAGGGCGTATTTTGTCATTTCAATTTCAAGGGATTGGTTTTCAAATAGTTTTCAACGGCAGCGATGTCTTTGTAGAAAGGTGTGTCTTCGATAAAGAGCGGCACCATTTCGCGCACCTTGGCGTAAATCTTGCATGAAGTCGGGCAAAGCTTATCTGAGATCTTCAAGCAATCGGTGGCCTGCGCCAAAGCGATGTATTGGATGGCCATCACCTGGAAGCAGTTTTCGACCACTTGCTTGCAAAGCAAGGCGCTGTTGGTACCCATGCTGACGATGTCCTGATTGTCGTTGTTGTTGGGGATGCTATGCACATAGTTAGGCATAGCCAAGGTCTGACATTCGGCTGTCGTCGAAGTGGCCGTGAACTGGCAGGCCTGCATACCATAGTTCAGTCCAAGCGTTCCAAGGTTGAGGAATGGCGGCAGGATGCCGTTGATACGGTCGTGGAACAGGTAGTTCAGCTGACGTTCAGCCGTCATGCAGAGGCGTACAAGG
>Ga0247610_10004761_pt1 | contig 14432 bp, 13 predicted proteins | sample 174DNAGHGhighgp2_FD_193483 | JGI IMG/M metagenome (GOLD analysis project Ga0247610, IMG submission 193483) | Sheep rumen microbial communities from Palmerston North, Manawatu-Wanganui, New Zealand - 1742 DNA GHGhigh gp2 | ecosystem: Host-associated > Mammals > Digestive system > Stomach > Rumen... | reverse complement strand
CCTTATTTTTTCAGCAAGTGACATTGTTACAACCTTTGATTCTTTTGTTGATGAATCTATTATTGTTTCTGTATATTCAATATTCTCAGCACTATGTTTATACTGTGAATTACTGTCAGACATGTGTGTGTACACACCTGCTGCAGACAGTGTTTCCTGAAGAACAACTGCTGTCATATCATCCTTAACGTTATTTAGTATAGTTGTTACAGAATCATCAGTTGTCAGATTGTCTGGGAATGATATGATTACTGAATTACTCCATTCAGATTTGAGTGGTGAATATGGGTATCCAGATTCTGATATAGATCTTGCCTTAATTTCAACTTTCTCACCAGAACGAATAGGTATATCTATTTGATTTATAGTTACATGTGTTCCATCAAGAGTTTCTGCTTTCCATTCATATGTATCTGTATCACTGTTATATTGTTTCTCAAGTATTGGTGATGTCATTATTGACCAATCTGAAAATACACCATTTTCCTTAATGGATGAGTCACCATATGAATATGTGAAAGTATTAAGTCTTGTTCCAGTTTCATCCATGTGCAGATATCTGTACATTATTTCGAAACCGATTATTTCTTGTTTACCTTCTTTATCATCACCGTTTATATATGTATATTGTGGTTCTGGTATACCGAAGAATCCCCTTATGTGATATTTTGATGTATAGTTAATAGCACCAGCATCAGTAAGAAGAGTATTAAGCTCATCAACAAGAGAACTGAACTGTGTAGTGAAGTTATTAAGTTTATCAGTATCTGTGTTTATAGAGTTTTTTATAACATCTCTTCTATATGTATCATATTCAGTCATCAATTTATTCTTGTTTGATGCTATTGTACTTCTTGTTGCTTCAATGTTTGATTTTACAGATGCTATTTCAGATGTTATTGCGTTATATCTTTCACTATCAAGTGTTACATCAAGTTGCGTATTAATTTGAACAACCTTAAGATCATCTTCGTTTAATGTTGGAGAATTAGGCGTTTTACCTCCATATGCAGGAAGTCTCCCCTCTTTTACCTGTGATATCCACATTCTCCCGAAATCAGCAACCTCCTTAGTATAATATGATGCAAACGTCTGTGTGTTATCTTTTGAGAACATAAGTCTATTTGTATCAAAAGCTAAAGGTGCTGACCATTCTCTGGATAAGAGGTTGAATTTTTCATTAACACCCTTTATAAACACCACATCGATCTCGTTTATACCTATTCCTATGCTTACGATTTTCTCTTTAAATGGATCGTTATAAAGATCAAGTGTGTCGTATAAACCTATTGTGTCATAACCAACGTTATATTCAAGTCTAACCTTCATTTCTGTCTGGTTAATCTCTATTATCTTAAATAACGTATTATTAAATCTCAAGTAGTCACCAACCTTGAGAATATTTCCGTTATCTTCAACTTCTCCGTTATCATTGACGGTAGAGTAATTTATACCAGAAAGATAATACCATGTTTGATTAAGACCAGTTTCCTGATTTTTTTCAAGATTTATACCATTTACCTGGAAAGATCCGTTAAATCTTTCATATGTTAAAGGAAGATTAATGTCATCTTTATCTTCTTTATATTCAATATAGTTGTTTTCAAGGTATTCTATGAATTCACTATATGATAGTTCTGTGTTTAATATTTCATCATATACATCAGATGTTATTCTTGCTTGATTCTGATCTATGATTATTCTACTGACATAAACTCTATCAGAATCATCCTCTATTTTTCCAGCAAGATTTATCTTTACTACACATCTAGGATATTGCAGTGATTCAAAGAACCAATTTGGATCTATATCAAAAGTATCAACTTTATCAAGATATGGTATATCATTTGCTGGTCTTGATATAGTTTCAACTCTGATTTTTCTGTATGTTCCGTCATCGGTTTCTACAACACCCTTTCCAGCAGTAAATCTGGCAATTGTTCTTTCGGCTCTGTCAACTCTGTTTATAACGTTCTGATACGATGGAAATGTTAATTCATTATTAATTACAACATTTGCATCATTTCCAGATATAGTATCGTTAACGGCGTTTGCGATTTCGAGTATATCATTGGCAGCTTGTGTAAGCTTTGCCATATTTTCTGAGTAGCTGTTTGTATTAGCCATTATATTATAGGTGACTTTTAATCGTTTTCACTATTTATCTAAAAATATAACATTTGTGAAAATTTTAACAAATAAAAAACCCAGGTAATTAGCCTGGGTTATCATATGCTATATTTTTTCTATTTTCGTGCCGCACACAACAGCATAAGAGTTGATAACGCATCTACGTAATTATATCCATCAATCGTTCTTATCATATGTCTTGCTATCATCTTTTCAGTCTCATTTGATAAAGATGATGGATCTATTGTCATAGAAATCTTTCCATCAGAACCGTATACAACATTTAAGCAATTTAATATATTATTTGCGCTGCTAGCAGAAAGTATTTGCCCATTCTCAACAATATTATCACTTGTGTATGGGAAGTTTACATTTTTAAGAACTGTAACATCATTCTCTATGTCGTCAACTTTTTCCATAGAATCTGTTGCCATCTGCTTGATTTCCTTATTATCCTGTGAAATCTTAGCAAGCGTCTTTGTATTGCTTCCAAGGACATTTATTGCAGCTGTCAGATTTCTGATAACATCGTTAAAATCTTCACTCATAGAGAAAGCTTCTGTAGAATTATCACTCACATGAATATCTCCACTATATGCCGTTGTTGGCTTTATGTTTATTCTGAATGAGTATGATGAACCGTTCTTATCAGCTGTTGTCTTTCTTTTCTCTAAAGATGGAAAATAGAATATCTTTGAATCTGTTTTCTCTTCTATAGACGTATCTAATATATAAATTCCATATGCATTTGTTGCAAGCCTCTTAGTCTTATCTGAATTATATATAGAATAATAAACAAGAACGGCGTTGAAAGAATAATCACCATTCATTTCTGGATTCACCACTCCAGTTGCAATATCATCATATGTAAGAGTTTCGTATCCAGGTCCGTAATATTGTCTGATTTTGTCTATATCTAAAACAACTTCAAGATTATCAAAAACATTATTTACATTAACATCATAATAAGTTTTTCGATCACTTTCATTAATTCCGTCACCAGATGCTATAGGTGATATACCAGTTGACGTTATTACGTTTCCAGAAAGTTCATCTTCATTTATATTTTCTATTAATTGATATGATGTACCTTCAACAACAATGTGTTTATCTGTTGTTCCGTAATATGTTTTGTATTGATAATTCTCATCTATACTTTGTTTGAATAAAACTTTCATCTGACCGAATGATGATGGAATCTGAACGAATGTTTCGTTATATATTCCACTATCATCTGTTCTTTGTGAACCAGCAGATATAGATCCGAATCCTTTTACTATATTATTATCTGTTTCATAAAAGTATCCTTTATCTTCCGTAAACGCTTTATTAAAACCGCTTCCGTCATAAACCTTACTGAAAAGCCATTTCCAGAAAGCTCTTTCAGATACCGTCTTGTTCGCAGCGTAATTATAATCGTCATAGTTTCTTATAACAGTCTCCATATTAAGACAGAAATCCTGAAACGATTCAGCAAATATATAATCACCTTGATGTTGATATGATGTTGTATCGTTGTATGAAAGATTTGTGTTTAATACTAGACTATTTGCTAATTCACTTCTATGTTGAGATGGGACATCTCCTATCTTTGAACAGAACTTTGGTATATTCAAAAGTACATAATGTGAAAGTTCAACTCTATTAAAACTTTCATTTATGTTAAGACCAATATCTTCCATAGCGGATCCGAATGTATAGAATGTTCCGCCTTGTGTTCTTGGTTTTATGATGGGTGTTCTAAGTTTCTTACTCATTATCTAATGTCGCTATATTTTCCGATGACCTTCCAATATTCATCTATTGCCTGGTATTGATATAGGTTCATATCAGCACCACATAAGTATATTGTTTGATCCAATACATCATGTTCTGTCCATTTATATATGTCTGTTACATTGTCGTTTTCGTCTTTCTCACAGAAACGCTCAAACACTTCAATACCTTTACTCGTCAATACAACACATCCTTCTTGTGGATTTGAAGGTTTTACATTATAAGACTCGGCATACAAAGGCCATCCCTGTATAGGATTGATTGCAAGAGAATCGATTTGTTTCTTTGATATGAATGTTATCTGTTTCATCTTCTCCTCAAATTCAGCAATCATATCAGCAATATCTTCTAATTCATAAACATGTCCACTCTTTCCCTTGAATCTAAAGTTTTGTGCAACTATTGTTGTTGCGTCGATATATGTTGCACTAATTTTATTAATAGCACCCTTTGTGCCAGTTCCTATATTATGGTTATCTGGATCATAGAAGTTGAGTATATACTTAACAACTGTCCCGAAAGCATCATTCAACATTCTTGGCAGATCTGTCAGGAAATTGCTGATTGAAAATTTCGATCCGAGATCCTGCAGTTCCTTTTTGTTTACATTACTGTTATCAGCCATTTAATTGCTATAAAATCATTTTCACTATTTATCTTATAAAGTTACTGAACTAGATAAATAACGTAAGGATTCCGATAAGGATTCCGTTTACAATTTTACATATAGCGTATGATTCATCTTGATGAGAAGAAGTCTGAGAAATATCAGATTAAACAAAAGCATCTGAAGGATGCAGCAAGATTAAAAAGACTGTTGAGACAGGGAGTTGTTGAATTTACGTATAAAAAGCTTGATGGTAGCCTTAGAAAAGCAAAAGGTACATTAAAACCATCGCTACTTCCAGAGACGGATGAAAATGATGATAGGAGAAAAAATACTAACGATGATTGCTTGATCTATTTTGATCTCGTCCGTAATGATTACCGTCAATTCCGCAAGGAGAATCTGAGAGATATAAAGGAAAAGAAAGAATAATTTTTAATTTTCGAATAAAAGTTGTATATTTGCAAAAACAATTGTTTTAGATAAAATGGGAAAAAAGAATTTAGGAAAATCAAGTGGCGGATCGATCTTCGATATCGTCAAGTCTGTGGATGACTCTGCTGAAATTTTGTCAGAGAGTAAAACGTCTGTCATCAATGATTATATAGATACAGGATCTTATATTCTTAATGCATGTATATGTGGAAGTCTGTTTAGAGGGGTTCCTTCTGGAAGGTGTACTGTGTTGGCTGGAGATCCAGGAACAGGTAAATCGTTTTTAGCATTAAGTATATGCAGAAATGCTCAGAAGAAAGGATATACACCAATATATATGGATTCTGAATCTGCAATAGATCTTGAATTTGTAAAGAGATTAGGGTGTGATCCAAGCAATTTTATAATAAAGCAAGTTACAACTGTGTCTGAAGTTTCAACATTCATAGCTCGTACATGTAAATCGATCCTTGAAATGCCAGAGAACGAAAGACCTAAAGTTTTATTTGTGCTTGATTCTCTTGGAAACTTAACATCTGATAAAGAGCTTAACGACACACTTGAAGGAAATGATAAGAGAGATATGGTTCGTGCTCAAAACATAAAAGCTTTATTTAGAACAAACGCTACAGCTTTAGGTAAGATTCAAGCACCATTTATTGTTAATGCTCATATATACAAAACACAGGATCTTTTTGCAAAAACTATTGTATCTGGTGGTTCTGGTATTAATTTCAACGCATCTGTAACATTGTTATTATCAACAGCAAAACTTGATGATAAGGATTCTGATAAGATAGCTGAGAAAAAGGTGGGTGAATTTACAAAGACTGGTGTTGTAGTAACAGCTAAACCAGAAAAATCAAGATTCACAATTCCACAAAGGGTTAAATTCCAGATTCCATTCTTTAAAGCACCAAACCCGTATGTTGGTCTTGAGGCTTATATTACTTGGGAAAACTCAGGTATTATGAGAGGAAAGCTTGTTACAGAAAAGGAATATAATAAACTTTCTGAACTTGAAAAGACGGTTTGTGAAGAAATGACTGACTCACAAGGCAATAAGTGTTATGCTATACCTAAGGACACATCAAAGAATATTGTTGTTAAGCATTTAGGTTGTGAGGTTCCTGTTGCAGAATTGTTTACATCAAAAGTTCTTACAGACGAAATTCTTCATAATCTTGATGAAACAATAATCAAACCAAGCTTTGAACTTCCATCAAATGATGGAAATGATGACATTGAGGAATTGTTGAATACAGATGGATCAGACGAATAAATTTGCAGAAGTTGAGAAGAAGTTTGATGAGCGAAGGAATTATTGGTTTACCTGGATACAGGATATGAATGAATCACTTCGCAAAGTTGATACGATAGTTAATCTCCAGGCAACTGTCTTTACAAAGAGGCAGGAAGCTCTGGAGAATTACCATTCTTTATCAGCAACTCTTGCAAAGCGTGTAAAAACATATAAAGAGAGATCTGCTACACTCTATAAGGAAATACGTCTTATGAAGACTGCACAAGGTGCTACGACATTCATGTTCACAAATGAGAGTGCTATACGTGAGCAGATAGAAGCAACTTTATCAGATGAGAAATATCTGATAGATATAATGGAATCACATCTGAATTATCTTGATAATACAATTAAGACTATAGATGGTATAATCTATTCAATATCTAACAGAATAAAATTAGAGGAAATTAAATTAGGACGATAAGATGTCAACATTAACATATAAGAAAGCACATCCACCTAAGCCTGTGCTTGAAAATGAATCAGGTAAACCACACCAGGGTGTATATATACCAAAACATCCAGACAAGGTTATCGGTGGAGAAATTATTTACAGATCTGGTTGGGAACTTGCATTCGCAAGATGGTGTGATGATAACCCTGCTGTAATAGAGTGGGGTGGTGAACCAACGTGTATACAATACAGAAATCCTGCAGGCGTTGATTTTGATGCTTGTAAGAGACTTAACCTTAATCCACAGGATCCAATGAACTGGCCAGTAAACAATTATTATCCAGATTTCTATGTTTCTATTAGAAAGGATGATGACGAAGATGGTACAGATGTTCTTAAACTTATCATTGAGATCAAGCCAAAGAATCAGACAGAGAGACCTATTCCTCCAGCAGCTAATGCTAAATTGAAGGAACAGAAGAAATATGTCAATGATGTAAAGACGTATCTTCAGAACATTAAGAAATGGGAATCCGCTATTGCGTGGTGCAATGAGAAGGGATTTGAGTTCAAGGTATATACCGAAGTAACCTTGGAGAAAATGGGAATAATATAGGCTTAATGAAAAATATTCATTTATATCAAAAAATATTCAAAAATAAACAAACTTTTTAAAAACATGTGATATTTATATATGAATACTAAGATAAATAATAAAAGAATAAGAACTTATTTTATGGATAAATTGTTATCACTGAAAGAAACTGAACAATTGCTTAATGTCAGTAAATCTACGCTTCAACGATGGGACAATAGTGGTAAACTTAAAGCAATCAGAACAGAAGGTGGACATAGACGTTATAAGCAATCTGATGTAGATAAAATACTAAAAAGCATAGACGGTATTACATACGCCAATTTATATGAGCACCTTTGTTCGGCACAATATATTGCAGATAGTTTACAAGATGATGATGCTGACGAAATACTCGAAATACGAGAACGAATAGGTCAGAAATTATTAAAAGAATATAATAAAATGAATTGACTTAAAAGGAACAGAGTGCTTGTAACCGTGTTACAAGAATCACTCTTAAACAATTGGATAATGGTGCTTTTGAACCTAGGAAACTTAAACGTGAGAAGGTTAAGGAAGTATTGTTATCGTTTCGAAGTAACTTGCAAAAAAACGGCAAGGCGTGAACATAATAAAATTAAAATAAATACATTTTATTATGTTTAAAACTATCGGAATCATATAGTAAATGTCTTACTTATCTGATTATAACGGTCCAGATCGATCAAAAAAAGAAAAAGACGCATTCGACGTACTTGTTACGGATCTTATGTCTAGTAATCTTACTGGACCAACAAAGTCGAAGGAACTGACAGCGCAGGACATGGAATCGCATATGGCTACAAACTTTATGCCGACCATGTTCTATATTTTCATGTATGTTAGGCAACAGGCAGAAAAAATGAAGAATACTGTGTTCTACGACGTTTGTCCAATGATTTTATGTACGTCTGTTGATGCCAAGACAGTAACTGGTATAAACTTTAATCTTATACCTAATAACATAAGAGCTGTATTTCTGGACATCATAACTGGTGACTATAAACCTTTCTATGATGAGATGATGATAACATCACCAGATAGAATGGTTGTCAATAACAGATTAGGAACTATTCTTACATCAGAGAACGGACTTGCTTATACAATGGCTTATATAAAGGCTAAGACTGGTGTTGATCTTTCATCGGCTATAAGGAGATATGATCGATCGTTTATCATAAAGACAAGGATGATAGAATATGATCAATGGCATTATATACCATTTCTTTCGTTTAAGGATTCTGTCAGAGGTGCATCTCTTGCAGCGTTACAGGCGGAGCTTATTGATAAAAATGTAAGATAAATAGATAAATTGATTTTTCAGAAATGCCTAAACGATATATACTTAAATCGCTTGGTTCTACAATGTCTCAGATAAACACTGGAGCTAACAGGGCTTTTGAAAGGAACCTGTTGAATCTTAGTGCGCTGGGTATAAGATGGAACAGCTCTCTAATCAAGCAGGTTAGAACTGGCGATGAGTTCGATGCTGCTAACGATCAGGGACTCGGTAATGTGAACAAGGCAATGTTCGCTGGAGAGGATCTATTCACAAGACAATATGAGAACATCGCTGGTAACAACAAGTTCATAGCATTCTATGATCAGACATATCAAATGCGAAGGGAGTTCCTTAGAAAGTTCGCATTACAGGGGGAGATTGACTACGTTCTTGATACAATTGCTGATGAGGTTATCGTGAATGACGATATGCATTATTTTGCATATCCTAATACAAAGCAGTTGAGATCGATCCTGAAGCCTGAGAACGGTAAGAAAATTATCGATGAGATAAACATGGCTTACAGGAGAATCTATCACATGTTCCATTTTAATGAATCAAATGATGCGTGGCACTATGTGAAGAAATTCCTGGTTGATGGTTTCCTTGCATTCGAGATAATATATTCAGACAAGAAATCAAACAAGAACATTGCGAATGATATTATAGGTTTCAAGGAGTTGGATCCAATCACATTACAACCAGAAATAAGAATTAATCCACAGGGGCAGGAATATAAGGTGTGGATTATAAATAAGGGTGATAAACAGAACGAGAGAACACTTCTTGACACAAATGTAATCTATATATCATGGGCTAAGACAAACTTCCTGTCACATTTCTCTTATTGTGAGAGATTAATCCGTTCATTCAACATGTTGAGAACGCTGGAGAACAGCCGTATTATATGGAATATCCAGAACGCACAGAAGAGAATCAAGATAGTAGTTCCTATAGGAACTGAAAGTGAACAGGTTGCAAAAACCAGATTACGTCAGCTTGAGGCATATTATAAGGAGGACATCGTTATTGATAACATGTCTGGTGAAATTACAGTAAACGGTCAACCAAAGTTCAGCTTTGCAAAGAATTTCATATTCCCATCGAAGGAAGGTACATCAACAGAGATTGGTGAGATTGGTATAGAAGGACATGATATGAATTCTACAGAGCAGTTGAAGTGGTTCTGGCAGAGGTTCATGATTGAATCTAAGCTTCCTAAGGACAGATTCAATATGATATTCGACGGAAATGAAATGTCTGCTGTTCCTGATAATAACAATATGACAAGAGAGGAATATCGTTTCTCTTTGTTTATCGGACAGATTAGGGACTTGATCAAGGAGATCGTTATCAAACCTATGTGGCTGCAGTTCTGTCTGCATAATCCAGAATTTGCTGGAAATGATGTATTAAAAAATGCACTCGGACTCTCATTTGTTGAGGAAAATATATTCAAGTTGTCAAAAGAAAATGCTGTTCTTAGTGTTGCAACAGATATTATCAATAAGTTGGCTGGATTACAAGGATCCGATGGCAAGCCTGTATTCCCGATGAGATACCTTGTTCAGAAGTACCTCAACGTAACAGATGATGAGTGGAAGTTAATAGAAAAAATGAAACAAACCGAAGATGAAAATGCAGGACAGAATCAGCAAGGTGTTGCTGGCGGTGGTGAACCTGGGTTCGGTGGTTTTGGCGGCAGCGAAACTGGAGGCTTTGATATGGGCGGTGGCGGATTTGGTCCAGAAGAAGCTGGAGGAGCAGGAGCAGAAGCTGGCGGCGTAGAAGAACCAGCAGAACCAGAACAAGCACCAGAAACTGGTACATTAGGTTAAAAATAAAGAGGTTGATTTTTTCAACCTCTTTTTTTATGCTTCACATTCATAATCATTTAGTAGTTCTGGATGTAATCTCATAATTTTGTGTCTCGTTTTCTTCAAATCGTTTTCGTAATTTGGATTTGAAGCATACCTTTTACCAGCACCGTTTACAAAATTATGAAGAAGATCATCAACATCCTTCTTTCCATCAAGAAGATAATTCTTGTTGATGAGTTTAATATAAGGAACTATAGAAGCATCCTGATCCTTATATTTTATAATATCTCTTCCATCGTCATAAGCACCTACTGAGAACATACTGTTTGTTCTTTGTGCTCGATCAGTTGTACCAAAGTGACTCTCAACTTGAAGTTGCGCGAGGAGTAACGGGAGATCATAGTCATACAAATAGCATGCAATGACAAGATTGTCTGGGTTGAACTTCAAATCGGAGAGACTTTTACCGTGTTTCGCCAGGACTTCAGCAATGTATATCCTGACGGCTTTCTGTTTTTCTTTTATCTTATTATAATCGTAATTTGGTATACCGTAAGGGTTATTAGGTGTTTCAACTTGTTCTATATTGTTTTTATTGGAACACTTTGATGAAATTCCACCAATTGTAGAACCAGCAAGAAGACCAGCTGCAGCAAGAGCAGCAAGCTTTCTTTTTGCTGGTATTTTCATTTCATTAAGAATCGTCTCCTCATCATACTTTGACAGGAGTTCCTCTAGAATTATTCTATCTTCTTTAGAAAGTTGCATGCCCCCACTTTACGTCATTAAGACCTTTGGTTGTATAACCAGGCTGGAATCCGTAAGATGTGCTCGCCTGGAAGCACTTGCTTGATGCATATTTCTTATCAAGCTCATTTCTTAAAGCAGCAAAACTTCCTGGTTGATTAGGATTAAGGTTTCCCTGTGGAACCAATCTTCCGCAGTTAACATCAACCAGTTTCATGTCATTATTGTTAGCCATAATAATTTGATCGATCAATTTATCTATTTATCTATATTTGTCTTCCATAATTCAAATAAAAGTTGTATATTTGCAAAAGAAAGTATATTTGATAAATAGTTGAAACTGAATTGAATTTAAAATTGGAAAATAAATGGATTAGGGCTGCAATCCCAGCTCTGTTTATTCACTCATGTATAGGTAGTGTCTATTGTTGGAGTCTTCTCAAAAGCGATATGGCTGATGAGATTGGTTGTTCAGTTTCAGCTATAGAATTTGCCTTTTCACTGGCGATTTTCTTCCTAGGTATGTCTGCTGCGTTCGGTGGAAGGTTCGTTGAGCAGAACGTAAAGAAATCATCTGTACTGTCAATGTTCTGTTTTGTGTCTGGACTTCTGTTGTCTGTATTATCAATAAAGATGCATTCTGCACTTGGATTGATGCTTAGTTATGGTTGTCTGATGGGTGTAGGTCTTGGAATAGGATATCTTTCACCAGTAAAGACTCTTATGTTGTGGTTCAGTAAGCACAAAGGATTGGCAACAGGAATAGCAATATCTGGGTTCGGATTATCAAAGGTTTTGTTTTCACCTTTTATTGAGTGGTGTACACCACAATACGGCGTATGTACAACACTTACATGTATGTCAATTATATCTATATTCTTTATGTCAACAGCAGCCTGGTTGATCCATAAACCGAAAGGGTGGATTGAACCAGTTTCTAAATTTGATATAAAGGATTATTATCATATCATCAAGAATCCAACATACTTGAAGATATGGTTCCTGTTCTATCTTAATATCACATGTGGACTTGCACTGATTGCGTTTGAGAAATCAATAGGTCAGACGGTTGGTATTATGAATATAGGATTGCTTGCATCACTCACAGCATTATTAAATACGTTAGGAAGGTTCGGCTATTCTACATGTTCTGATTATCTTAACAGAAAGGAAACAATATATAAGATTATATTCATATCATCATGTCTGGCAATGTTACTTGGTAGCGTTTGGATGGTTTTGATACCAACAGTGTTACTATTATGTACAATCAATGCTGGATATGGTGGTGGATTCTCTACATTACCTACATTACTTCAGAGTAAGTTCGGTATGGAAAAGATAAGTACAATTCACGGTCTTGCTCTCTCAGCATGGGCTTGGGCAGGATTAAGCGGAAATCAGTTGTCTAACCTTATTATCAACGGATTGGGTTATGACTATACTGTTTTGTTTAATGTGTTGTTCTTGTTGTATTTGATTAGTTTTGTTGTTACATTGACTATTCCAGAAGGAAAGGTAGAATATAAGAAAGCAGTATGATAGATTATTTTGAAGTTGATCGATCCGCTAAGTTGATTGCTGACGATTATGTAACAAAAACTTTCAACGAGAATTATGTAACAAGACAAGTTACATATGATGATGTCTGGGAGGATTTCCTTGATTATATTGTTGATATAATTGGTAAACCTTATAACATGGATTATGAACAGGTTTATGATGATGACAAGATGTCAGATATATGTTTCAAGTACACAAAATATGTTGTTTATAGATTTGTGTTGACGTTGAGATCGATCACAGGTATTGAATATGAATTCCCTTATGAAATAAATCCAAATGATTATGTCAAATAAAGAAAGAATAGAAGAACTAGTCGATAAGCTTAATGAAGCTAACAGACGTTATTATGTGGAGAACGATCCAATCATGTCAGATTATGAGTTTGACATGGAGTTGAAGGAACTTGAAAAACTTGAGCAGGAGGAAAATTACATTCTTCCTTATTCACCTACACAGAGAATAGGTTCTGATCTTCAGTCAGAATTCAAGGATGTTGAGAGAACCCGTGTGATGGGATCGATTGCTAATGTTTATACATTTGATGAACTTGAGGAATGGCTTAAACAGTTTGATTCTGTTGACAATACATTCTTGCTTGAACCAAAGTATGACGGAACATCATGTTCATTAATTTATAAAGATGGTGTTCTTTTTCAGGCATCAACAAGAGGTGATGGGTATAAAGGTTCCGATATTACAGAAAATGTTAAGACTATACGAAATGTACCTCTTAAGCTGAAGATTAATCAAACTGGTGTAACAAATGATTGGCACTATGAGAATATATATATTCCTGGAATGGTTGAAGTCAGAGGTGAGATTCTTATGCCAAAGTCTGTGTTTACTGAATTAAATAAACAAAATATAGAGAATGGTATAAAACCATTCGCAAATGAACGTAATGCTGCAGCAGGATCGCTTAAACAGCTTGATCCAAAGGTTACCGCTGAAAGAAAGCTTATATTCAAACCTTATGCACTGTTTACTGATGATGAGGTTTTCGATGAAAAATATGTTCCTTATCAGCATTGTGCTCTTGATGTAGCAGAGATTTATGGATTTGATGAACCAGCATACTGGCGTGCTATGGATTCACATACAGTTATAGAGCTTCTGAAGGAATTTGAGAGTAGATGGCTTTATAATCAGGATTATTGTATGGATGGCTGTGTAATAAAGATTGAATCAATTAAGGATCAGAATAATATTGGTTATACGCAGAAGGTTCCAAAGTGGGCAAAAGCTTTCAAATTTAAGCAGGAATCAGCATCCACAAAACTTATTAATATTGAAGTTCAGATGGGAATGTCTGGACAGCTTAGTTTTGTTGCAAATGTTGATCCAGTAGAGGTTGATGGATCGCTTATATCTAATGCTACAGTTAACAATATGGATTATATAAGGAAGATGGATCTCCATATTAATGACTACGTTTTCATTCAGAAGAACGGTGCTGTAATTCCAGGTATCACTGGTGTTGATTATGATAGGAACGAGTCTGAATGTGTTGAACGTATTGATTTTGTTGAACCAGAAGTTTGCCCATTCTGTGGATCAAAACTTATCCATAAGAATGAAGGTGTACACCTGTATTGTTCAAATAAAAATTGTCCAGAGAGAAATCTTCAGAAAATAAACCATTTTGTCAAGAAAGAATGTATGAATATAGATGGATTGTCGATGAAGACAATATCAAAACTTCATAATGGTGGCGTACTTGATTGCTGGCAGGATCTGTATAATGTAATTACTTTTG
>Ga0247610_10004759_pt1 | contig 14433 bp, 18 predicted proteins | sample 174DNAGHGhighgp2_FD_193483 | JGI IMG/M metagenome (GOLD analysis project Ga0247610, IMG submission 193483) | Sheep rumen microbial communities from Palmerston North, Manawatu-Wanganui, New Zealand - 1742 DNA GHGhigh gp2 | ecosystem: Host-associated > Mammals > Digestive system > Stomach > Rumen... | reverse complement strand
ATTAGTTATCATAGAGGAATGGAACATTCTAAGGTAATCTATGGTAATAAGATATTTGTGAATGATATTTTAATAACAATTGATGGACAAATCTATGATGATTGGGATTTTGTGACAAATACTGATTTTGAAAGATGGGTCTTTGGTAATTTTACATTGGATGACGATGTGACAGAATATGAAAAAGATCCTGTCTATATTGATTGGTTATTAAAGAAAAATGGTGAAGACGGTATATTATGAAGTTAATTGAAATGCAAAATCATTTTTATGCGAAAGGATTTAGACCTTTACGTATAACTGCTTGCGGTGGAGGATGTGGACAAGGTTATTCTCAATCTGGTCCAAATACAGGAAAGGCTCTTCCAGATGCATTACGATATGTTTATCAGAAAATAAAGAAACCTAAGGAACCTCCTGTTCCACCTCTATGGCCTTATGAACAAAAGAGAAAACGTAGCCATAGTGGCGGTGGAATTTCTGCAACAAATTCTTATACAATAGTAGCATGTGGTGGTTGTGGAAATAGTGGATGGCCTCATGGTTGTGGTGGCTGTGGTAATATGTGGGCAAGTCCATACATGTATATGCCAAATATTGTTGCATGTGGTGGATATGGTGGATGTGGTAGTTCACTAAATCCAGGTTGGATTGAAATTGGAGGTGGATGTGGGCGAACTTATTATAGGTATACTGGATGCGGTTCTCCAGGCTGTGGTGAACCTCTTCCCGATTCATGTGGATAATGATAATAAAGAGTCAAAGTAATTTGGCTCTTTTTTTAATGCAGGTATTGACAAGAATGTTATAAATAGGTATATTTTGATGAATAAATATATAGGAAGATAAAATGGAATTAATACTTAAGACACTAAATGTTTTTATGTACTTATTGTTTGTTTGTGCAATACTTACAGCTATAGGTGCATTACTAGGATTGCCGTTATTCTTCGTGGAGTTCAACACATTCTTCATAATAGTAGACTTTATCGGCATTTTTATAGTTAGAGCATTGATAAACTTCTGCAAGAAGAAAGGAATTGTATAAGGAAGGTAATTAAAAATGAAAAAGATAATTGGAATTATATTATTATTGGTTGCATTTGCTTTTACAGCAGATTACAAGCCATTTAATTTTGACAATGTACCAGATGACTCTGCATTGCAACAGGCAGAGTTTGATTACTTGCTTAAATATAAAATGTTTGGTGCCAATGGAATTACGTTCAATGGTCAAAACATTAAAGTACCAGACAAGTCAGGTTGGTTTGGAACCGCTGATGGTAATTTTGAATTGAGAGAAGTCGACCATATAATTGGTGGACCTATTTTGGTTGGCGGTGATATATCATTTGATAATGGTCAAGATGGTTTTACAACAGGACCAGTTAGAGTATCAGGTGATGTAATTGTTAAGCAAACTGGTTTTAAAGATAGAGCAAATGTTTCAGCTGGTTTTAACTGTGTGGCAGGAACGGTAGATCCTAAGTTTGCTAATATTGTAGCAAGTGATAGTCAATTCTTTGGAGATTATTATACAAGTTGTCCTCCAAGTGTTCCTGAAATTAAAACTACATTGAGAACACCAACATTTAATGATGATACAATTACATATAAAGAAGCAATTTTCAAAAATGGTGGAATTTACACATTAGATATTGCTGATTATTGTAATCTTGCAGATACAACAAAGAAGTTGTGTGACATTTATATTGAAAAAATCACATTGAATAATGATGCTAGACTTTATGTGAAAATGCCAGTTGGTGGTAAACTAACAAGAATTTTCTTAAAAGAAGGTTTGATACTTGATGCTACTCACCCTCAGATTAGAGTAATGTATGGTGATAATGTAATTAGAAATGATAAGTATTCAGGTAATCTGTTAATTTATTCTACCAAAGATTTCATATTTGAAGCACTTGCACAAACAGATAGTATGCAAGGTACCTTCATTACTACTGGTAAAATTCATATTAAACAGCAAATGACTCTAGCTGGTCAGCTACTTTCTAATAATTTGTTTATTGATGCTAATTTTGATGGTTCTGGATTTATCTATGTTAAGTTTGACCCAGACACATTGAATATTGACCCTGAGTTAAATGAAAGAGGTGGATTAGTTGAAAATGATACCACTGTAGTAATTCCAATCAAGTTAAGCGATACTGCAACAATTGATGTATATTTCAGTTATTGTTTTGAATTAAATGATAAAGTTGATTCAAGTGATTTTAATTTGGTCACAGATTTTCCTGTTTGCGGTATCGATACAAAGACCGTAAAAATTCCAGTTGGTTCAAAGGTACCAACAGACTCAATTAAGATTAATGTTAAACGAGATGATATTACAGAAACATCAGATTCGTTGATAATTAAAATTAAGATTGAGTCAGGTGCAGTCCTTCCTAACAATGAAACATCTGGTGAATTGAAGATTAAGATTATTGACGCAATTACTAAGAATACTTCTATTGTTTTAGATAAGACTGATACAATTAAATCATATCAAGAAGAATTACGTATTCCTCCTGGAACTGGTGTAGTTGGTAATATCAAATACACAGATGATGGAATTGCACCATTGATTTGGTCTGTTGAAGATCCAAGTGGATTGTTCACAGTTGTAGATGGTGTTATAAAGACAAACCATGTATTTGACTATGAAACTGAAGATACAACATACGTTATCAAGGTTAAAGTAGCAGATGGTGAATTCTTAGATAGTGCTAATTATCTAATCAAGATAGTAAATGTTCAAGAACCTATTACAATCACTGGTAAAGTAGATAAAGTAAATGAAAATTCTGAAATTGGTACTCCAGTTGGTGTAATCAATGGTAAAGATGCTGATAGCACAGCAGTAAGCTATACTATCAATACAACAGATTTCAAGATTGACCAATTGACAGGTGTTATTACAACAAATACATTGTTAGATTTTGAATCTAAGAGCAGTTATCCAGTAAAAGTCACAATTACTTCTACAGATGGCTCTAAGAAAGATACAAGTTTTACAATTTATGTAAATGATGTAGACGAACCAGTTCATGCACATGATACAACAATTACAGTAAATGAAAATACAACTGGAATTGTTGGTAAAGTCACAGGAGAAGATGAAGATGGAAAGCCTGTTAAATTTTATAGCAATGATACTTTGCATTACGTTGTCGATTCTATTACTGGTACTATTAAATTGGTAGAACCATTTGACTATGAAACCACTAAGAATGACACTCTAAAAGTCATTGTTAAGGATGTCAATGGAAATACTGATACAGCAACAGTAGCAATTGAAATCAAGAACGTTAATGAACCTCCTGTATTACAGCCAAATGATAGTTTGACTGTTCCAGAAAATTGTAAGTCTTGTATTGTTGGTATTATTACAGCAACAGACCCAGATAATGATAAACTAACATATACAGTAAAAGAACCAGGTTTCTCAATTGATTCTAATGGTGTTCTAAAACTAACAGAACCTATAGATTTTGAAAAGAATCCTGAAGTTAAAGTCACTGTAATTGTTAAAGATCCATCTGGAGCTGGTGATACTGCTGTATATACAATTAAGGTCACAGATATAAATGAACCAGTACATACAAAAGATACAACATGCTCTGTTAAGGAAAACTACACAGGTAATGTATGTAAGATTACTGGAACTGATGAAGATAAAACACCAGTTAAGTTTATTGTCACAGACACAACAAATTATAGTATTGACTCTACAGGTCAGTTAGTAATCAAGAATCCTATTGATTATGAAAAGAAAACAAAAGATACAGTAAAAGTTATTGTCACTGATGGTGAATTCTCTGATACTGCAACTATCGTAATCAATATAATCGATGAAAAAGAAGATGTAAAGATTACTGATGTTGACCATGAACCAAAGAAAGATACAATTAAGACAAATGATCCTAACCATAATATCGAATGGAAATTATGTGAAGGAACTAAGTGTGATTATGACACATTGGATGTAGTTGTTAAGAAAGATACAACAATTAAGGTATGTAATGAAAAGAAGACTGTATGTGATTCTGTAGTAATTCTATTTAATGATGCACCTCCAGTTGTCACTTTGACTAATGCTAAGTCAACTGATGCATTGATTGACTATATTACTATTGAAGAAGAAAAAGATGACAAAATCTATGTTAATAAGAAAAATAATGAAATTACTGTCACTGTAAAAGATACAATTCATAAGACAGAAAAGCATTTCAATATAGATGTCACTCTAGATACAGTTTCTACAAAGGATATTAAATTAACTGAATACAACTACATAATTGATGAAAATAAAGCAAAAGTAGTTCCAATTGGTAATAATTTGGCTGAATTAGTTGAAGTAATTAAGGTAGATGGTGTTGAAGTTGAATTAAAACAAGTAATTGATACAAAGACTGGAAAACCTGTAGATACAGTTCAGACAGTCACATATACAAAGAAAGTAAATGGAAAAGATGTAGTAGTATCTTATAAGACTGATAATCTAACTGGTCAGAAGATTGGTGATTATGAAGTATCTTATATGATTGACTCTTGCACAAAGGTTACATATACTGTAGATGATAATAAGAAGATTGTTAAGAATAAAGAAGGAAATATTGCTTATACAATTGCTTATGAATATACAGATGATTATGGCAATAAAGCAAGTGCAAAGGTAGAAATAATCTTTGATGATATTCCACCTAAGGTTGAAATCTTAAATCCAACTCCAATGGAATCATTTAATACAAATGCTATTCCAGTTAAGTGGACTGTAAATGGAGAAGTTCAAGACACTTTGACACTACAGAGATTGGAAAAGGGAGTAAATCATATCATTAGACGTTATGTAGATAAGGCTGGAAACGTTGCTGAAGATACAATAACTGTTATAATGAGAGAAGCAAAAGATATTGATATTACTCTAGTCCATCCTGTCACAAAAGTAGACAAAGATAAGGTAGATGAGTATTATTCAGAAGGTCACAAATATAACGATAAGAAACCTTATGATGTTAAGTTTGTAGATCCAAAGAATGATAGTCTTCCAGAAACAATTGGTGTAGGTTTTAAGGTTGATATTGTATTGCCATCAGTATCTCCAACAGGTTCATTAGCAACTCTTGATGATATTGTTAAGAATGGAATGATTCCTGTAGATGATAAAGGAAATATTGTAGGTGCTTCAACTAAGGGAATTCCAGTAGAAACTTATGTAGCAGAACATTGTACTGATGAATTCAAGGAAGATTATAAGAAGAATGGATTGAATATTCCTTTATATGATGTCACTTATAACTTACATTTGTGGGTATATACAAACAATGCAAACTATGTAAATGACTTCAATATTGAATTTACATTGAATGATGAAGCTAAGACTACTTCTGCTGGAACCGTCCAGATGGTAATAGATTGGCTATCAGATAAAGATGGAAATGTAAAAGCAAAGAATGGTCATGCATTAGGAACAGGTGCATATATCACTAAACTTTGGTCTAAATCTATAGCAAAACATAGATGTGACTATAAGGAACAAAAGAAAGGTGATAGAACCGTTAAGAAAGATGATACTATGAAAATCTTTGGATATAAGAGACCAAATGACAAATAATGATTAGTATGATATAATTTTATAAGGTGTCTTTATGACACCTTTTCTTTTTGTATAAATAAAGTAAGGAGTTTATATGAATTTAAATGAGGCAATACTGGAATTAAACGAACATGGTTATATCTGTGAAAAAATTGATATAGATTTAAATTATAAAGGACCTCATAATAGTGCAGTTCTTACTATAAATGGTAAAAATTTTACTGCTAATGATTTTCCAAAAGGTACAAAAGATACTAACTGGAAACATTTAAGAAATGCTATTGCTACTTTCAAATCTTATTATCCAAAGTGGCAAAAATATGTAGATATGGATGTTTCTGAACTTGCTAATTATATGTCTGATTTTTGGAATATAACACATGAATTAAATAATTGCAAAGGTATGATTAATTACTTTTTGAAAAAAGCAAATATAGATGCTGATACTGGTGAAAGTGTACGAGACATTTATCGTAGTAAAAGCGATGAAGTTGAAAAATACAACAAAGACCTTGTTAAAAATGAAACCAATGCTAAATTAGAAGAAAGAAATGGCAAAGTTAGCGACCACGAAATTGTATTCCCTAGATTTGAAAGAGCAATTACATTAAATGTTGACTGGATAAATGGTACATTCTATAAATGGTCTGGTTTGTGTGCTTTCATAGATTTATCAGATATTGATGGTTTAACAGCAACTCGTAATACCTGGACAAGAGGTCAGTATGATTTAACTGCTGATAATTTAAATAAAATAGAACAGTGGTTGAATGATAATGAAGAATATGTTAGAAAAGAAATGAAACGTGGTAGTGATTACTTTGATTCTGTTGCTGAAGACCAAAGAAGATATTATAAAGACCATCCAAATGGAAATTGGAGTGGTGACTAAGAGGTAAGAATATGGCAAATACTTATGATGATAATTGGAGACCAAGTGCACGTGATATGCATTTAATAAACACTGGTAGAAAACCAGCATGGGCAAAGAAAGTCACAGAAATTGGTCCAAGAGAAAAACGTTTAAGAACATCAAATGCACCAAGTGAAGTAGCAATGAGAAGAGTGACTGAACCAAATTATCGTCCTCCATTCTCAGAAACAGATTTAAAGACTGTTAGACAAGGTGAAGTTATGATGAATCAACGTATTGCTGATGCAATTGCAAGAAAGGTTGATTTAAACGTAGATGCAGATGCTGATGGTATTACTGTTGCAGATTTATCAAAGTCACCAGTTAGATTTTTTATTTGGTCACACGGATTAGATTATGTAGTTAAGATTATTCGTTCAGCTACAGAACATGATGCTATTCGTTGTAAATCAATTAAAGAAGTAGTTGATGTTATCAATAAAAATACAATAGGAGAAGCTATGAACGTTAATAAAGCAAAACAGATTTTGGAACAAGCTGGATATGTAGTTGAAAATCCTCAACTAAATGAAGATGTCGACATTACCTTAGAAGACTTTAATAAAAAAGTCTGGGATGCAGTCGAAGGGAATGCCGAAATAAGCCAATATGATCTTATAGATTGGTTGGATGAAAGACAGGAAAAATTAGTCAATGATACCATCCAAAATTATTGGGAAAATGATTATTGGCCACATAAAACTGTTGAAGATAACGTTGATGACTGTGTTCAGAAAATTATAGATACTATAATTGATGATATGTAATAAGGCAGGTTTTTAATATGAATTTACTAGAAGCAAAGAAAGAATTAAGAGAACATGGTTATACTTTATTAAAAGAAGATACTGACAAATTTAATACAACACGTTATATGCAACGTATGTTGAAGGCATTTAATAAATCAGCTTCATTTAAAAAGGCAGTTGGACCTCAACATACATGGTGTGAAGCTGAATTACAAGGAAAAGAAATTGTAATTACAGTTCATCAGAAAAATCCAAAATATGAAAATCATATAAATACATTAATTTTAAAATACGAAGGTAATGATAAATTTGCATTATATGATCCAGAAGATGATCATTATATTCAATATTATCGTCCTTATGCAAAATTCATTGATGGAGAAACTGAAACACAAGCAGATACATTAGGAACAACAGTGCATAATATCCTTCTAGATATTGATAATTATTTTTAAAATTTTAAGGCGGTTTAAATACCGCCTTTTTTAATAAATATAAAGATAAGATAATTTGTGACAACAGTGAAAAAAGTATATCTCATTTAACTATAATGAGGTAATCTTATGGCTATTACTTTAGTTAACATTGAATATAAAAATTTAGCATTTACTGAAAAGAATAAATTATGGACAATGACTAATGACACAGGATATATCATTGCTTCATATATGAAAGGAAATGACGCTTATAAACTAACATTAAGAATTGATAAAGGTTTTAGAACAGATGGAGCAAGTGTACCATCTATGTTTACATGGTTCTTACCAAAATGGGATAAAAAGAACATGAAATATAATTGTGCTGCTATTCTTCATGATGTTCTATATACCACAAAAGGAAATAATAGAAAGTTCTCTAGAGAAGAATGTGATGACTTCTTTAGAGGTGGTGTAAGAATTGCTGGTTATTCAAGATTTAAAGCTGGTGTTGCTGATAAGGCAATTGAATGGTTTGCATCTAGTCCAGAACATTGGGGTTCTGATGATTTGAATAACTGGGCATGTAGAAATTTTGGGATTTCTATCAAAAAAGTCTAATACAAATATCAAAATTTAATTATATTAAAGACACTGGAGACGGTGTCTTTTCCTTTATATAAATAAGTTTAGAGGTATTTATGGAAATAGATGAAAAGTTTATGTCTAACAAATATGACAAATACAAGCAATATATTTTAAAGAAACTTGGATTTGATTATAGACAGCAGTCTGATAGTGTTAGACACGATATAGACTCTTGGATAAGAGACTATTATGTAGATGGAATGTCTGAATATGATTGTATTCAAGCAATACAAGACCAATTCAGAGATTTACGTGAATCAATTGAAATACTTGAAAATAACGGATATATTGTAGAATAATATGAACTTTGGTAATATAAAGATGATTGACACAGCTGATGGTGATGGTGTCAGAGTTAGTTTATTTGTTAGTGGATGTAGAAATCATTGTAAAGGTTGCTTTTCAGAACAAACATGGGACTTTGAATATGGTAAACCTTTTACTCCAATAGAAGAATTTGAAATAATAGAACAATGTAAAAAGTCTTATATTTCAGGATTGACTATCTTAGGTGGAGACCCATTTGAACAAGAAAATCAATTAGCTTTACTTTCTTTTATTAAGAAATTCAAACTAAATTGTCCTGATAAGACTCTTTGGATGTATACTGGATATATTCTAGATAAAGATTTAAAATATGGTCAAAGAAAATATATTCAAGGAGTTACAAATGCAATTATAGAAAATGTAGACGTCTTAGTAGATGGTCCATTTATAGAAGCAAAGAAAGATTTAACTCTTAAATTTAGAGGTTCAAGTAATCAAAGAATTTTGACTAAAGACCAAATAAAAGAGCTATATAAATAAGTTATGAATCTATTAGAATACTTAGAAACATTATCCTTAAATGAAGCAAATCAACCAACATTGAAAAATTTGATTGATAATTATAGGAAAGTATTTCCATATTCAGATAAAGATATTCAAGTAGTTAATTGGCATATCGATGGAAAAGATAAACAAGATACGGTTATAAAAGGCTTGGTAAAATCACAATCTGGAAAAGGTTCCTATAATGTAATTGTGGAACTTCACAGGGATAACCTGGAGACGCCTCTGATGCTTTCTTTAGTTGGTAAAGTAAATTGCACATGCAATGCTTTTCGCTACAACGTGGCATATCCAGACGCTAAATATAACGTATTGGGCGGTGTAGTTAAATCTAATAATAGAATTCCTAATAAAATTAGAAATAGTAAGCAAATTCCAACTGTTTGTAAACATGTATATAGTTTCTTACATTTCTTATATAATAAAAACATACTTGTAGGTTAATAATGAAGATAACAAAACGTGAATTGAAAAACTATGAAATCCTTCAACTATTCAACGAATTCGTAAAAAACTTGAACACTGAAGGACTAAATCCAAAATACTCTCTAATGCTATATAAGAATATAGAAGCTTTAACTATTCCTTATAATAACATTATTGGATCTGTTTATAACGAAGCAAATGATACAGAATATCAAAAATATAAGCATGATTTGAATGATACTATTGTAAAATATGCTGACAGAGATGAACAAGGTAATATAATTCAGAATGAAACTGGTGTCTCTATTAAAGAACAAATAGTCGAATTTAACGCAGCTAAAGAAGCACTAGATAACGTCTATAAAGATGCACTAGAAAGAGTAGCTCATAAAGATGAAAATAATCGCAAAGTAGAAACTGCAACTCAGGAAGTCGAATTAGTTGTATTAGATTTAGACGAATTCCCTGATAAAGCAAAGCCATTTGTCGTTGGCCTATTGACAGCTTAAAAATTTCCTTTTTTGTTAAACTAAAATCCAGTCCTCCCGGGCTGGATTTTTTGTCATTTTCTGTCATAAAATCTACGAACATTGTAAACTTTTTATTAACATTATACGAACAATATACGAACATGCCATTCTGGAGCAGTTTTGTAAAAAACATTTTACAAAAATGGGGGTTAACAAAGAATCCAAAAATAGGTATATTTTACTTGTAAAAATTAAGAGGTTCCAGATGAAAACTAAATCCGTTGGTAAGCGTGAAAAGTTTAAGGCAAAGTCCACCAAAATTCTTAAAGGTGTGACTTTGTTTGAAGAAAAGAATGGCAACAAGTGGATCGAAGTGGAAGTATAAAAGGTAGCAAAATGACTCTGAAAATGCTTAATGATTTTCTCTATCAAATTGAATGTGCATACGAAGACTGCATCAAATCCGATGACTTCGACTTTGAAGATACGCCAAAGTTCGACAAGGTTTTCGATATTCTCTATAGCAGATATTACAAAATCGGTTCTGGCTCTTCTCGCAGAGTTTGGGCCCTCGACAAGAATACTGTCATTAAGATGGCAAAAGACCGTCGTGGAATGGCTCAGAACTTGGTAGAGCTTCGAGTTTTCGAAAAGTCGCCTGACCGTGTTGCAAAAATCAAATTGTATCACCCAAAGGGTTATTACCTTATCGTAGAACGTTGCTCTTCTCTGAACCGCTTCCTTGAAGATAAGGATGTGAACATTAATGCTGACGATTTTTCTGACTACGTCGATATTAACGTAGATGATCATTACACGGCCAAGAAGGTCCAAAACATTGTTAAAGACTTTGTCAGAGAAACGAAAGATGAAGCCAAATATAAGCCGGCTATTTTCAAAAAGCTCGCTAAGGAAATCAAGGAATTGGCTACTTTCATCTGGAAGAACAAAATTCATGATATTTACGATGACCAGCTTGGTGTGAATAAGGCTGGAAAGATTATCCTTCTTGACTATGGAATGGATCAGGAAGTTTGGGAAAAGTATTATTAATAAAGGTGTTGCATAATGAAATGGTATATAGTTTGTTATTTGTTTGGTTGTGCTATTGCATTCCCGCTTGGTATGCATTATCAGATGCGCCAGGATCAAAAGCAAATTGAGACTGTGCAGACAGATGTTAAGAAGATAGAAGACAAGTATAAGGCTCGTCTAATAGCATGTGAGTCTGATATTAAATCAACTACAATTGCTAGGAATTTCTATAAGGCTGAACTTGATAGCATTCAGAATTATGATGAAAATGTTCGTCAGGAAGCACTAAAAGAAATTGAACGTCGTAAGGCAACAAAAGAATACAAGATTTTTGAACGTTGTATGGAAAAGGCAGGTTTATAATGAAGCCTGTAAATGATGGAATTCGTCGGAATAGTGAAGAAATCAAAAACCTATTTAAGTCATTAAATTTAGACAAAGCATGTTTAGTAAATGAATGGGAAACAACTATTCCAGACCCAACAAATCATGATATGAGAGTAGTTCTAAGCCATATCGTTCCTCTGGACTATATCACAGCCTACACAGGAACATGTGCATATAACCCAGTGTATGTAAACAAAATTTATTATATGTTTGATGTTTACTTTGGCTATAATCATAGGGAATGCAAATGGAATTGGTTTAAATACATTTGTCCGTCTTTGAAGTATGCGAAAGCATTTATCAATGATTATAGTGACTTCATCAAACATAACTCTGAAGATGCTGCAGGTTTTATTGCATTTGATGCATTCAGAGACAAATATATTCGTTTGGCTAAAGGTCATTTTAAGAATTGGCTTTTATCACTTGATGATGATAACAAATTTAAGGTAGATAAATGATTAAAATTTATTTTGATATGGACGGCGTGTTGGCTGATTTTGACAAGAAGATTGAAGAAGTCAAAGGCCGTAATAAGAAAACGGGCAAACCTAATTGGTTTAAGCTCAAAGCAATTGGTCCGTCATTCTGGGCAGATATGGAAGTAATTCCTTATGGTCTGTCTCTTTATAACAAGATTAATGGCTTTGTTAAAGATGCTGCGGAAATTGGTGTTGATATTGAAATTGGTATCATGTCGGCCATTTATCTTCAAGAAGGTAAAGATGGTAAACGTGAATTCCTTAAAAAGCATTTTCCAGAAATCAAAGAAGATATGATTAAGATTATCAATAAAGGCTCCATGAAGTTTAAAGAAGCAGATAGTCAGTCTATTCTTATTGATGACAATGAAGATAATGTAAAACAGTGGAATGAAGCTGGTGGAAAAGCATTCCTATTCAAGCAGAATGGTGATGAAGTTCATATCACGTTCTTAGAAATTATGGCAGAATGCATGGCACTCTATTCAAAAGGAGATAAATAATGCCTAAGTTTAATGTAATTGGTACAAAGACTATCGAATGGTCAATTGAAGTAGAAGCAAATGATTATGAGGAAGCCCAGGAAAAGGCTTTGGAAGAAATTGAACAGTCAATTGATGCTCGTTCTGGCCATATCGATGATATGACGACTGACGTCGCATATACGCAAGAATTAGATGAAAATGGAAAAGTAGTCAAAACCTACCCCTAGGGAATGTAAACTTTAGTTTACAAAACCTTTGGAAGTGTCAAAATATGACAAAATGTCATAAAATGACAAAAATTTCAAAGGAATGTAAAGAAAGTTTTACATAAAAAGGGGTTTCCAAAGGGCCAATAATTAAGTATATTTTACTTGTTAAAATAAAAGATACTACTAAACAACTTTACAAAAGGTATAACTATGAAGAACAACACCAACGCCACCAAGAACACTGTCAAGAACTCTAACAAGAAGGTTGCTATGAAGAAGAATGCAAAGAAGGTTGTGAAGAAGACTGCTAAGAAGACTGTGAAGGCTACGGCCAAGAAGAAGGTCGTTGCAAAGCGCAATGCAAAGGGTCGCATTGTTGCTAAAGGTGGAATTGGTAAGATTATTGACCATGTTGAACCGCTGACTGTTGATGAACAGATCGAATTCAACGCTTTCCTTAAGTCTCATAATCTCGTTAAGGGTCCGTCTGCAAAGCGTATGCGTATTTATCGTAAGATTGCTGAGTCCAAGCGTGGTAAGATTACCCGCTCTCGTGACTTCATCTACGTTGTTTCCGCTGACCGTTTCCGCAACGAAAAGGAACAGGTTTACAAGGACCTTATCGCTTTGTCTGAAAAGGTTATGGACAAGGAATTCCAGGTCAAGAATGCAGAATACATTACGAAGATGAGCAAGGTTGAAGAAAAGTTGCTCATGAACGGTATTGAAATGAACTGGTACAATGGTAAGTCCGTGACTTTCAATAAGATTCCGCATGTGATTACTGACCGTAACATTCTGAAGCACCTTGATGCTTACTTCGCTGCTAAGGCTGCGGAAGAATGTGATGAAGTTGCTAACGTATCTCTGAAGAAGTTCAAGATCGGTGCAAAGATTTCTGAAATTGCTAAGAAGTACAAGCTGGATTGGAACAAGTGGTGTGAACACAACGTTATCATGAAGAATGGTGAAGTTATCGCAGCTTACTCTTACAAGGACCTTCAGCCGCTTTATGAACTGCACTTCGATGAAGGTATTAAGGACAAGTTCGGTTATAATTTGAACATTATTAAGCCGGCTAATTTGAAGGAACTTCTCAAGCTGTCCGATGATATGGACCTTGATTGGGAAAATGAACTCGATGAAGCCGTCTAAGGAGGTCAATGGCTGGTATAGAAGATGCACTAGCCAATCAAAGCATTATCAATAGGGGCGAGTGGATAGATCCACTCAAGCCTAAAGATGATGATTTCTATGAAAACTCTGTGTATAAGCGATTTGGATATGAAATGGAAGAAGCCAGACGTATGCAAGAAGAGTATGCACGGAGACAATTAGTAGAAGAGGCTAGAAAGAAACGAGAAGAAGAACTAAAAGAACGACACCGTCATGAGACCTTAGAAAGGGCACTCGATAAAATAACAAAGGATGCAAAAATGATGGATCGTGATAGTGAAGAAGATTTAGTCCAGTTGAATAAACGAAAGATGCGAGCATTTTATGATGGCAATTTAGATGACGTTGATGAATGTGAACGCATGATGGACAAAATCAAAGAAAAATATAACAAAAACAAATTAACTAAAAAGGAAGATGCTACTATGGCAAATGAAAATAACACAAAGAACAAGATGACGATTAATACTAAGATTGACGTCAATGCAATTCTCCAGGCTAAGATGGCTGAAAAGATGATGGATGCTGTCGGCAATGGAAAGGATATTCCTCTTACCAAGATGACCATTATGCAGGGCATTACGACTGGCAAGGGAATTGATATTAA
>Ga0247610_10004758_pt1 | contig 14436 bp, 13 predicted proteins | sample 174DNAGHGhighgp2_FD_193483 | JGI IMG/M metagenome (GOLD analysis project Ga0247610, IMG submission 193483) | Sheep rumen microbial communities from Palmerston North, Manawatu-Wanganui, New Zealand - 1742 DNA GHGhigh gp2 | ecosystem: Host-associated > Mammals > Digestive system > Stomach > Rumen... | reverse complement strand
ACACTTCTTGATCTGGTACTGCATACAAGGACGGTCGTTGTTCCGAAGTATCTTGCAGTTGCGTAACGGGAACATGTCGTGGATCAAGTCCAACAGCACGTTCATCTGCTTCACCGACGAGTAGGGTCCGAAAAGCTGCATCGTGGCCGAATCGGGGCGGCGCGTCGGGAAAATCCGCGGGTACGTCTCCCTCGTGACCGCAATCCACGGGTAAGTCTTGTCGTCTTTCAGCAGGATGTTGTACTTCGGCTTGAACTGCTTGATCATGCTGTTCTCCAAGAGCAGAGCATCCCACTCGCTATCGACCACCACCGTCTCGATGTCCCGGATTTTGGTCACCAGCATCCGCACCTTCGCCGAATCGTGGTCCTTGTTGAAATAGGATGACACCCGCCGTTTCAGCCGCTTGGCCTTGCCGACATAGATGACCACCCCCTTGTCATCGTAGAAACGATAGACTCCCGGTTTCTCGGGCAGGGAGCGCAGAATCAGTTGGATATGCTCATTCATGGGGAAGGCTGCTATTCAGGATTCTACATTCTCGGCACCGGCATCACAAAGAGATCCTCGGGTTTTCGCGGACGATAGATGTCCAACCAGCGGAAACCTTGCAACTTGCGGTCTTTCTCCTCCATCTTCTCGTCAGGATGGACATACCCGTTCGGTGCGTCATAGTAGCGTATCTGCCGTATATGGTTGCTGTCGAGGAAGATGCGCATCTCGCTCGTGATGGACGTGTTGACGCCCACCAACGAACTGTCCTCCTCTTGGATATAATAGACACATTCCGCATTCCCCAGAATGTCAACACGTTGCAGGTTCTTATACTCCAAATGGCCAACAATGTTCAAGCCCTTGATTTGGTTGAACTCCGTGTCTTCGAACAGACCGCCCACGATGAACCCCGACTTGCAGAGTTCGATGGTGGAGTGGACGGAGTCGAGCATGGTGAACCGCACCGTATCGCCGGAAAGCTGGTAGTTGTCAGACCAAAACACCGGATTGTAATACATCACCAACAGCGAATCTTCGACATTGTAAACCATGGAATCACAAGCGCCTTGAAGATCTTTATGCTGGAATTTGGTATGAAAGAAGGCACGTAGGAGCGTTGGATTGGAGGCAGTGTCGAAATCCACAAACAACGTGTCGCAGTGCAGGAAGAGCGTGTCGTAGTTATCGTCGATATAGATCAGGAGGTTGCTGTCCGTGGCAATGGAGGTACCGCCCTTCTCGTGATGCTCGAGATAGTTGCCGGCGACTATGAGGTTGTTGGCCGTGTCGATGAAGCGGGCGTGGTTCCAAGCCCGACCGAACCGCAACTGCTGGTCGTAATAGATGCTGTCGGCGAAAAGCTGCTGTTTCTCCCCTAAAAGCTGGACATTGCCATAGAGGATGGAGATATCGGTCTCGGTATTGTACAGGCCGCGGTCGGTGAAAATCGTGTTCTCCTCATTGACGAGGTGCGTGGGTGAGATGAAGTAGGCTATCTTGCTGCTGGCGTTGTAACGCAGTGAGTCACAGTCCATCCGATAAGTGCTGCTGCGCAAAAGGACGGAATCGTGGAGGTAGGCATCGTCGCTGTTGGTGTAGTATCGGCCGATGAGGCTGGTGAGCGTGTCTTCACCGTTGTAGATCTCGCCGCCGGTGAGGTAGTAGCCGCAGTCGATGTTGAGGTCGTAGAAGAGGCTGTCGGTCAGAAGGTAGGACTTCCCGTTCTCGAGCCGCACCTTTCCGGCGAGCACAGCCTGCCGAAGGTCGCCATTATAGGTGGCGCGGTGACCGTGCAGGTGGATGGAATCGCTGATGACGAATCGGACGGGGTTGCCGTATGCGACGATGTAGTTGTCCGCCTCATAGAGGTAGGCACTGTCGCAGTAGCCTATCACATTGTCCTGCTTGAACTTGACATTGCCGATGAGGCGTTGTGCGCCGGGGTAGGCATCCTCGTCGTAGTAGCCCATATCGGCACGGTAAAGGATGCGCCGTTCCCCCTGCCCGCGCATTTGGCCAAGACACAGCATGACCAAGACCACTATGGCGAATGTTCTCCGCATGGATTACTTCAGCAGGGTGGAGTCGGTTTTGTCGGCGATGATGCGGTCTTCCTTGAAGGTGATTTCGCGCCAAACCGCGCCGGAGGGGGTGTAATAGAGCTCCGCACCGTCCTTCTGGTTGTGTTTGTAGTGGGTGGTACGCTCGGGACGGCCGTTTTTGTCGTAGAACGTCACTTCGCCGTCGCCATTATGGAACTCACCGTTCCCCACAGGCACTCCACGCTCGTCGTAGTAGTTCCAATCGCCGTCGAAAAGATCGTCCTTGAAGCCACCCTCGATTTTGAGGCTACCGTCGAGGTGGTAGGCTTTGTGCGGACCGTTTTTCTTTCCATGCAAATAGGTGTATTCCTGACTTTTACAACCGTTGGCCGTGTACATCACCTCCAGCCCCTCGATGGAATCGTTCACATAGACGCAGTAGGTGTCCAAGGCACCGTTCCTGTAGTAGCGGTGGAACTCGCCGTTACGCTTGCCGTTGCGCATCTCCACCTCCATTTCCACGATATTGGGGTTGTCATAGTAATAGATAGTCTTGCCGTGCTCCTTTTTCCCTTTGTATTGGATGACGGACTGGACACGGCCGCTGGGGTATTGGGTGGTTTCCGTGTGGGTGCAGGCCGCGAGAAGCATCGCGGCGGCAGTAACGAGGATGATGTTCGATAGGATTTTCATACCTTTATTTATTTGGGGCGGCAAAGATACGATTTTTTTGGTGCCGACACTTGCCGACGAAAACCGATTTTTTCTATTTTTGCGCCTTTAAAAAAGAATCACTATGCAAACGAGAATCGCAATTATCGGCTACGGCAACATCGGTCAGGCCGTGGAACAGGCGGTGTTGGCCGCCGAGGACCTGCAGTTGGCCGGAATCTTCCATCACAACGACAATCTGGACAACATCGACGCGGACGTGGCGGCATTGTGCACGCCCACCCGCGAGGTACCCGCCTACGCGGAGAGACTGCTCCAACGCGGCATCTGCACCGTTGACAGTTTCGACATCCACGGACAGATCGGCGACCTGCGCGCCCGGCTGACACCTGTGGCGACGGCCCACGGGGCGGTGAGCATCATCGCCGCCGGCTGGGATCCGGGCTCCGACTCCGTGGTGCGCGCCCTGCTCACCGCCATCGCCCCAAAAGGACTCACCTACACCAACTTCGGCCCCGGCAGAAGCATGGGGCACACCGTTGCCGCCAAGGCCATCCCCGGCGTGAAAAACGCCCTCTCCATGACCATACCCTTGGGCACCGGCATACACCGCCGGATGGTCTATATCGAGTTGGAGGAGGGTGCGGACTTCCATGAGGTGGAACGGCTTCTGCTCGCCGACGACTACTTCGCCCATGACGAGACGCACGTGGTGGCGGTTCCCTCCGTGGACGCCCTCAACAACGTGGCCCATGGTGTGCATCTGGAACGGCACGGCGTGAGCGGCAGCACCCACAACCAGCGCTTCGAGTTCAACATGAGCATCAACAACCCCGCACTCACCGGACAGGTCCTGGCCGCCTGTGCCCGCGCGGCCGTACGCCTGCGCGACCAGCAGCGCTTCGGGGCCTACACGATGATCGAAATCCCGCCCGTCAGCCTCCTTCCCGGAGACGCGGAAAGATGGGTGCGCGAGTTAGTGTAGTAGTTTATAAAATTTGTATATTTGCGCCCTTAAATCTGACGAGATTATGGCAACAACAACAATTTTGTATGCGGCTCTAACAGTGGGACTTACAGGTCTTATCGCCGCTGTGATTCTCTATTTCGTGTCGAAGTTCTTCCACGTGGAGGAAGACCCGCGCATCGACCTGGTGCAGGCGTGCCTGCCCAACGCCAACTGTGGCGGCTGCGGTTTCGCTGGATGCCGCGCCATGGCGGAGGCCATCGTCAAGAACAATGACCTGAACGTGGCCTACTGCCCCGGTAGCGACACGAACAAAATCGCTGAAATCATGCACTTGAACGCGGTGCTGCATGAGCCGCAGGTCTCCACGGTGCGCTGCAACGGCACCTGCGAGCATGCGCCTATGAAGTCGTTCTACGACTCCGCGCTCACCTGCGCCTTCGCCAACACCCTGTTCGCCGGCGAGAAGGCCTGCCCCTACGGCTGCCTCGGCTGCGGCGACTGCGTGGCGGCCTGCCAGTTCGACGCCATACACCTCAACCCCGAGACACACCTGCCCGAGGTCATCGAGGAGCTCTGCGTCGGTTGCAAAGCCTGCGCCAACGCCTGCCCGCGCAAAGTGCTCGAAATCCGCGACAAAGGCAAGAACCACCGCCGCGTCTATGTGGCCTGCAACAACAAGGAGAAAGGCGCTGTGGCCAAGAAGAACTGCTCGTCAGCCTGCATCGGCTGCGGCAAGTGCGCCAAAGTGTGCCCCTTCGAGGCCATCACCGTCGAGAACAACCTCGCCTACATCGACTACCACAAGTGCAAGGCCTGCCGCAAGTGCGTCGACGAGTGCCCCTCCGGCGCCATCCTCACCGTCGGCTTCCCGCCCAAGAAAGAGGCCCCGAAAACCGAACCGCAACCCGAAGCCGTGGCTGAGCCCGCCCAAGCGTAAATAAAAATATTCATTGAGCAGCCCCGGCAGGGGCAAAAGCTCGGTAGCCCGGCACAAGGCACAGCCGCAGGGCCGGGGAAACAGTCAAAGTCAAAAGTCAAAGTAAATGGAAAATACAGTCGCATCCATCGAACAAAGAATAGAGGACAACATCAAAGAGAGCGCAAGGGAAATCAAAAAGCTGAGCCGCAAGACGTTCCACATGGGCGGTGTGCACCCCGACGCCAACAAGTTCGCCCACTCAGCACCCGTGGAGACCTTCCCGCTGCCCGACGAGGCCGTCGTCTATATGACCCAGCACCTCGGCTCCCCCGCCACCCCCATCGTCCAAAAGGGCGACAAGGTGAAGGTGGGACAGCTCATCGGCAAGGCCGAGTCCTTCGTCTGCGCCAACATCCACGCCCCCATCTCCGGCACCGTCGTCAAAATCGACCAGGTGGCCGACATCACCGGCTATAAGAAACCGGCCGTGGTCATCAAACGCGAAGGCGACGAATGGGACGAGAGCATCGACACCTCATTGGACATCGTCCACGACATCAAGCTGAAGACCAAAGAGGAGATCATCGAGCGCATGAAAGACCGCGGCATCGTGGGTCTCGGCGGCGGCCGCTTCCCGACCCATATCAAATATATGTTGAAGCCGGAGCAGAAGTGCGAATACCTGATTGTCAACGCCGCCGAGTGCGAGCCCTACATCTCCACCGACAACCGCGTCATCCTGGAGCGTTGCGAACAGTGCATGATCGGCATCGAGATTGCCCTCATCGCGTCCGGCGCCCCGAAAGCCATCATCGGCATTGAGGAGAACAAGCCCCGCGCCATCGCCAAGCTGATGGAGACCGTCAAACGCTACCCCAACATCGAGGTGCAGCCGCTGAACATCAAATACCCGCAAGGTGCTGAGAAACAGCTCATCAAAGCCATCACCGGCCGGAGCGTGCCCAACGGCGCCCTGCCCATCTCCGTGGGATGCATCGTCAACAACATCACCACGATGTACACCATCTACTTGGCCGTGCAGAAGAACAAACCGATCGTGCAGACCTACACCACGGTCTCCGGCCGCTCGCTGCGCCCCGACCAATGCAAGAACTACCGCCTGCGCATCGGCACCCCGATCCTGAGCGTGCTGCAGTCGGTGGGCATCCCCGAAGACACCGGCAAGATTATCTCCGGCGGCCCGATGATGGGCAAGGCCATCGCCAACCTGGGCGCCTACACCGCCAAGGGCATGTCCAGCCTCTTGTTCATGAACGAAGAGGAGAGTGCGCGCGGCGAGGTGCACCCCTGCCTGCACTGCGGCAAGTGCGTCAGCGTCTGCCCCATGGGACTCGAGCCCTACATGCTCCAGACTTTCACCGAGCTGAAACGCTGGGACGACACCGAGAAGTACGGCATCATGAACTGCATCGAGTGCGGCTCCTGCGCCTTCATCTGCCCCTCCAACCGCCCGATCCTCGACATGATCCGCGTCGGCAAAGCCAAAACCGGCGGCATCATCCGGGCACGAAACGCGAAATAAACCCAGAACATCGATCATAGAAAAGGAGCCACCCAAACGGATGGTTCCTTTTTTTTATGGGATAACCGAATTACTATGGGATAACCGAACTACAAAAAAACGGCAGTCGGGTTAGAACAGTTCAAACAAGGCAGCAAAGAAATTCCCGCACTGCCAATGGTCAAATTCTTCCAAGCGCCCCACCGGCCAGGTCTCCGTCACGTCGTGCATGGTGATTTCGGCATACTGGCTCCCGCTACGAAGGGAAAGCCGGTCACGAATGATCAAATCATCGTACTGCTCTCGGTTGGTAGCACCTGCTTCGTATGCATTCACGTCCGCATAAACCCGCATAACCAGAAGACCGTCCGCCCAATGGTACAGATTGTCCGTGGCAGCCCCGCTCAAGTCAAAGTTGATGTAATTGTGAATCTCCGCGGGATTTTGGGCATTGTCCACATACCGGTACGTGCGGAAAGCATAACGTCCGGATCCCTCGACAAGACAGCGGCAATCGTTCAAATCGGTGGGAATCACCCCAGACTCGGGCTCGATAGTGAGATGATAGTAGGGGATATAGTCGGCACTGGAAGCCATCCCCTCCTGACCATCGGTCTCCACGCTCCACTTGTTCCCGATGTGTCGTAACGTTATCCTCACGGAGTCCTTTCCGAACGGAAGCATATCCCGAACCAGTCCGGATTGTTCATAATCCACCACCGTCCATTCGGCGTTAGGGGCCGAGAGCAACGTTCCGCCCGTCTGGATGCGACAAAGGGTACGCCCATTGAAGACGATCTCCCATTCTTGGTCGGAAATGGGGCGCAGTTTACTGTAGGTGAAGTACTTGTCTTCGATTGCAGGACGTTCCTCCTCCGGTGCCGAAAGCCAGGCGTTGAGATGGAGCGCTGTATTCGGAGTGGACATCAGCGCCTGATAGGTGGCCGCCTGCCAGTAGCTCGTGAGCACCATGCCGTTCTCGTTCAACTGCTTGACGGAATTGTCCTCCACCTTGCAACTGTTCAGGAGGGCCGTCAACAAGATAGCTATGCTTAATATCAAGGATATCTTTTTCATACTGTCATGATTTTAAGGTTATTGTCTTTTCTTTCCGTTGAAACGGTAACCGAAGCCGGCCTTGGCGAATCCTTGGAAGCCGACCCCGAGTTCCGCAAAGCCGAACCAGCTCTGACTGCCGGCGGAAACGCCGAAGAGGGTCACCTGGAAGGGCAGCCGGACAAAAACGTCCTTCTCGTTGTAGGCTTCCGCCACACCGATCCGCAAGCCCGACGTGAAACCGCTGTAGAGGGTGACGTGCTCGCGGTTGAGGTAGGAAAAGCGGATGGAGGGCATGATGCTCACCGAATTTTCGCGATACTTATAGACCGGTTCCTCCGTATAGATGTTGCGGGAGGTGCCGAAGAAGCCGCAATAGGTGATGTCGCCGCCGAGCCACAGCCACTTCAGCAGCCGGAAACGGTAACCCAACGTGATGGGCGCCGAAGTATAGACATCGGTGTAGGTAGGAATGTCCAACCAGGAGGTCATGGTGTTGCCGGAAAATTTCTCCATACGGGTTCTGTTCGCCATCGTCGGGTCGCCGACCGCGAGCGAGAACTCGTGCCGGTTGAACGTCTGGCGCCAGTCGGAGCCGTCCCCTTGCGCAAACAGCCCCATCCCGAACGGCACACACAACAATAACAGGAATAAACTCTTTTTCATCATCTTACGAATTATAAAACGCTTCATATCTATTCTACTAAACGAAACCAGATCAAAAATATTGCACTAATCACAATTCACCATTCAATATACAGATGCAAAAAATCAAAAAGGTTACATTTTTTTCGGAAAAAAATCTCACCTTTAAAAATAGTATCTTTGCCGCGCGGAACGGCTCCAAGGAAGGTGAAGGGAAGCGGCGTCATTGTTCGGACCAATTCGGACCGTCTCCCGTTGTTTGAATTTTATAATTTTGCGCGTCTAAAAAATCCTGTATGAAGCCCAACGAAACCGAAATCCTGCGACTCCGCGAAATGGTGGAGGAGTCCGTGTCGCGCAAGATGAAGACTCCCGCCGACTTCCAGTTCCTCACCGGCGTGATCCAGGAGCGCTGCAAGGAGACCTTGGGGGTGACCACCCTCAAGCGCATCTGGGGCTATGTGGAGGGTTACGACACCACCCGCTACTCCACCCTCTCGGTCCTCGCCCGTTGCGTGGGTTTTCACGACTGGGACGATTTCCTGGCCAACCACGACCGCGCGGGCGAATCCTCGAACCCGGTGTTGGGCCGCGTCCTGCATCCCGACGAGATCCCGCAGGAGGGGTTCGTGCGCATCGCCTGGTCGCCCGACCGCCGTGTGCTGCTGCGCCATCTCGGCGAAGGGAGCTTCATGGTGGTGGAGAGCGAGAACTCCAAGCTCAAGCCCGGCGATTCCTTTTCGTGTTCCTGTTTCATCCTCGGGGAGCCGCTCTACCTCGACAACTTCGTGCACGGCAACAACGCCCCCACCCTCTTCGTGGTCGGCAACAAAGGCGGGCTGACGGAGGTGCGGCGGGAGCGGGAGTGACGGCGAGCACTCCCCGCCAAAATCTCCACGAACCGAAAAAAAATCAGTTCGCGGAGGAAAACGACCCCCTAAAACTCCTCCGCGAAAAATGCAGCGTCTCCCATGACGACCTTTTCGACTGAGAGCGACTCCAATTCGGACCAATTCGGACCAAGCCGCCAATCCATCAAGTTGTTATTTTTGCGGCGTGAAATCATTGGCAACGGATTTCACGCCGTTCTTTGAAAAAAAACACAATTCACGCTTGTGTATGATTTTTTTTTATTTTTGCAGCATGTTTTCCACGGAAAACTGACGTTCTTTAGTTATCGTGCAATCGCTTTTTGTTTGTCAAAGAAATCTAGCAAATTTTAACCAACAGCAGAAAAGCAATTACAGTGATCATGTCTGCAACAGGCGTGGATTGTTTTTTTTTTCTGCTTGGGTTTTGCTAGAACCTCTTTGACGACAAAGACAGGCCGCGCCTTTTTTTGTGCCTGTTAGAGAAGCGCTTGCAGAAAATGGGCAGAAGACAGGACGAACGGACAAAACCGTCTATAATAATGAAATCGACACAAATTGTAACAGATAATATGACGAAAATGAAAATTACAACTTTGACCTCATTCCTGCTGCTGTTTGTCGGAACAGTCTCTGCGCAGTCAGACATTGTTCCAGCAGGCGGCGACGCACAAAGCGCAGGCGGAAGCGTCAGCTTCACCGTCGGGCAGATCGCGGTGCAGACCGCCTCGAACAGCAATAGTTCCGTCTCAGTGGCAGAAGGCGTGCAGCAACCATACGAGATTCAAACAGTGGGGGTTGACAACTACCCGCAAATCGCACTAAACGCCATCATTTATCCGAACCCTACTGAAAACCTAGCCCAGTTGCAACTTAACGGCTTCGAGATTCCCTCAGGCGGACTTCGCGCCGTACTTTATGACGCAAACGGCAAACGACTGCAGACATTCCAGATTACCGACGATCTCACCACCTTCCAAATCGGGCACTACGCCACTGGAACGTATTACTTGGAATTGCGGGACGAGAAGCGAGTATTGAAAACGTTCAAGGTGATAAGAAAATAAGAGTAACAAGGACAAATAGTAGTTTACCAAACATAGAAATGATGAGAAGATTATTTACCCTGATGATGCTGGTGCTGTGCGCGGCCACTGTATTCGCCCAAGCACCCGAAAAATTCACGTATCAGGCGGTGGTGCGAAACGCATCCAACCAGCTGGTCATCAACGCACAAGTGGGCGTGCGGGTGAACATCCTGCAAGGCTCGACTTCGGGCGTCGCTGTCTATTCCGAATCGCACGTGGCGAGCACCAACGCCAACGGGTTAATTACGGTCAGCATTGGCGGCGGCAGCGTGCTGCACGGCAGCTTTGAGGGCATTGACTGGTCGGACGGCCCGTACTTCCTGAAGACCGATATCGACCCCAATGGCGGCAACGACTACACGATTACGAGCACGCAACAGCTGCTGAGTGTGCCGTATGCACTGTACGCGAAGGAGGCTGCCAATGGCTTTAGCGGGGATTACAATGATTTGACGAATACGCCGACAATTCCGACCGTACCGACGAATGTCAGCGCCTTCACCAACGACGCGGGTTACATCACGGCCGCGCAGGTGCCCGCGCAGGTGAACGCCGACTGGAATGCCACTTCCGGCGCGGCGCAGATTCTTAACAAGCCGGCGTTGTTCAGTGGAAACTATAACGACCTGACCAACAAACCGGTGCTCTTTAGCGGCAACTACAACGACTTGACCAACAAGCCGACATTGTTCGACGGCAACTACAACTCGTTGACTAACAGACCGAACTTGGCGGCGGTGGCTATTAGTGGAAGCTACAACGATTTGATTAACAAACCTGCGATTCCGACGGCGGTGGGCGAGCTGACCAACAACGTAGGCTACATCACGCAGGCGCAGGTGCCCGCGCAGGTGAACGCCGACTGGAACGCGACCTCCGGTGCGGCGCAGATTCTGAACAAACCGACGCTCTTCAGCGGTAATTACAATGATTTGACCAACAAGCCGGTTCTTTTCAGTGGGGACTACAACGATTTGACCAATCTCCCGCAGATCCCGCAGATTCCCGCAGACATTAGCGCATTTAACAATGACGCGGGTTATCTTACCAGCTATACGGAGACCGACCCGCAGTTCAATGCTTGGGACAAGGATTACAACGACTTGACCAACAAGCCCGTCCTCTTCAGCGGTGACTACAACGATCTCGCCAACAAGCCGACCATTCCGACGGTGCCTGCAAATGTCAGCGCATTCACGAACGATGCAGGGTACCTGACAAGCTTCACCGAGCAGCAGGTGTTGAGCATCAGCAACGACACGTTGTTCCTGACGGGCGGCAGTTTCGTGAAACTGCCCGCAGGTTTCGACGGCGACTACAACTCGCTGACCAACAAGCCGGCCATTCCCACAGTGCCTACGAATGTGAGTGCGTTCACGAACGATGCGGGCTACCTCACCAACTACACGGAGACCGACCCGCAGTTCAACGCCTGGGACAAGGACTACAACGACCTCATCAACAAACCCGCCATCCCAGCAGTTCCCACCAACGTGAGTGCTTTTAACAACGACGCCGGCTATATTACCATGGATTCAGTTCCTGCGATTCCGACGAACGTAAGTGCGTTTACGAACGATGCCGGTTATCTCACAGAGGTTGCGCCGCAGACGCTTTCCCTGAGCGGTGACGAGCTGACCATCTCCGGCGGAAACACGGTGACAATTCCCGTCAACAGCGGAGCCCCCGGACGCGGTATTACCAACATCGACGGTCCTGTGAGCGAGGGTTTGAACGACACCTACACCATCCACTACACCGACGGCACCACCTCCACTTTTGTTGTGAAGAACGGCGCGGCTGGTGCTGACGGCACCGATGGCACAAACGGTATTGATGGCGCAGACGGCGAAGTTGGTCCTGAAGGCCCTTCTGGTCCCGAAGGTCCTGCCGGCCTGGGCATCGCCTCCATCGTCAAGACGGGTGAAGACGGCAATACGGATATCTACACCATCACCTATACAGACCAAAGCGCCTCACAGTTCTCTGTGACCAACGGTGTTGATGGACAGGACGGTGTTTCCCCGACGGTGACGGCAGAGGGGCAGGGTTCCAATGTCCTCATCACCGTAACGGACGGTTCTGGAACCCACACGTACACCATTCCGACCACGAGTGGCGAGGTTACACAGTTGCCTGCCGACTGGACCGCCACCTCCGGGGTACAGATGATCCTCAACAAACCGAGTCTTGCTACGGTGGCGGAGACCGGCGATTACAACGATTTGGAAAATCTTCCACTGATTCCCACGAATGTCAGCGAATTGACGAATGATGCAAATTTTGTTACTATCTACGACATTCCAGAAATCCCGACTGTGCCCGAGAATGTCAGTGCCTTTAACAATGATGCTGGATACATCACCAGCACGGATATTCCTGAGATTCCGACAGTTCCCACGAATGTGAGCGCGTTCACGAACGACGCGCATTATATCACCGATGTGCAGTTGCAGCAGATTATGAACACTATTGCCTCCATGCAAAACACGATTGACAGCATGGGGCTGGTGATGGAGTTTTTGTACAACCAGATAAATCAATCAGACTCAATTCCGGCAGGAATAGACACCGGGTTGCATGTCACGTTCACCACTCGCATATTTCCGGACACCACACCGAGGGTTCATGATGCCAAACTTGCTACTTCAGATCTGAACAGCATAAATGACATTGATCACCCTGAGAGTGTGGCCGTTCCAAGTAATACAGTTGGAATCGTTGGGTATTGGGTTATGTATGTTAATAACTATGACTTCTTTGAGCCCACTACCATAATAAACACAAACAAAAATGTAATAGTGTCAGATTATAAAATATGGGGCACAGGCAGCTGGCATCCCAGGTCTCAGTCACAACTAAATAGCAGCTTCGATACGTTAAGAGGAAATGAATTCAAATTTGCTCGGCGTGATTCAGGCGGTTACATTACACGTGAACAATGTTTTATTGCAATAAAATTTGTAGAAGAAGAACCTTTGCAGGTCACATTCACTACTACAGGCTACACAAATGAACCGGCGGTACGCCAGAGCGATTTGTCAGGAACAAACTTTATACACGATTATGCTACAACCAATGGTCTGACTGGAAATGTGAATGATTGGTGGATATTTGAATCTAATAGACTTTCTCAGTTACATACTACTACAGTTTATACTAATAAGACAGTGACGGGATTCACTGTCTTGAAATACAACAGCTCAGGCGGATGGTTCAGTCCAGGATATGACATTCCTCATTTCAGACTAGACGAAAACGATCCGACTAACAAGACAATTATTTTTGAATACTATGATGAGGACGACGAGAGATGGGAAGTTGAAAGATCACTTTATGCAATAAAATTTATAGTAGAGGAATAGTAGTATGATTAGTGCAACTAGTGCAACAGGGGTATGAAATAATAATTATTTACATAAAAAAACAATAGTATGAAAAACGAGAATTTGGACAAAAACGAATGGAGTGAGTGGAAACCATTCCCGAATCCCAACAAAAAGGGCTATTTATGCGCACCTTTCGGCTGCGGGGTGTATCAATTGCGGAATGCAAAGACGGGTGAGTACGTCCTCTTTGGACGAAGCAAACATGTGTCTTATCGGATGTCCTCGCTGCTCCCGTCTGGTGGCGGCAAAAGAAAAAACGAGGATAAACGGGAGTACGTCGCCAAACATCTCAAAGATATACAATACCGCACGATAGCGTTCAACAGCGAAGAAGAGGCACGGTCATTCGAGGCGCTTGTCAAAAACAAAGAGAACTATATTTTTTCCGAAAGGGCAAGGAAGTAGAGATTCTGCACTTTGTGGAGACGCGGATTTTGCGTCTCCACACAATTGATATTTTGGGCGTGGCCAGGGGGCTGCGCCTTTTTTATGGAGCCAACTGCATCCTCGCAGTTGGGCGTGTTTCGTTCGCGAGGCAGCCCGTCAGGGCTGAAGGGCTCGGTAGCGATGCGGGTGCCGGTGCGTTTTTTCGCAGGCCGTCAGGTCTGCGGGGAAGAAGCCTGCCGCGGGGGCTCAGTTGGAGGGTGATTACGAGTTAATTCGGACCAATTAGGACCAAGCCGCCAATCGGTTTAGATATTATTTTTGCGCTGTGAAATCACCGAAGAGGGATTTCACGGCGTTCTTAATAATTTAAAACATACAGTTATGGCAGCAAAATCAGCAATTTCGGGTGAATACATCATCCAAAAGGAAGAAAGCGGAAGCATCGTGGTCTATCGCATTTATGACAACTCTACGGCGGCTCTTCGTGAAATAGCGGCAAAGGTCGGCTTCGAATACGACAAGGAGTGGACTGTCCGTCAGTTCGGAAACAAGCTCATCGATTTTATCAACAAAGACAAATAGTCTCCTGTTTTTTGGGTTTGTTAAAAACACTCTGTTGTGGCGTATATTTATGCCATAATATGTAATAACAGTCTAATACCAATAAACAGTATTTATTCGGATGGTCATCATAGAAACATTTGCAGACGGAGTGAAGGTGACGGACAGGCAATACACACGCTTCTTCGGAACAACGGATTCAAAAACAGAGATGGTTGTGGTGCTGAAGCATAACCTATATCGAATCTGTGAGCGCACAAACGGACACCTGCTTCCTGTCTGCATCATTCCTGCAGAGCAGTCTATCCTCATCCGCTCTTCA
>Ga0247610_10004756_pt1 | contig 14441 bp, 26 predicted proteins | sample 174DNAGHGhighgp2_FD_193483 | JGI IMG/M metagenome (GOLD analysis project Ga0247610, IMG submission 193483) | Sheep rumen microbial communities from Palmerston North, Manawatu-Wanganui, New Zealand - 1742 DNA GHGhigh gp2 | ecosystem: Host-associated > Mammals > Digestive system > Stomach > Rumen... | reverse complement strand
AAGTGTGTAAAAGCCAATAAAACCAGCAAACTGCCGATATCTTTGGCTTTTTTGGAAAGTGGATGAAATTCCTCGCCGATGCGGTCGATAATCGTTTCAATCGCCGTATTGATTAATTCCATAAATAAAATCAAAAAAAGCGAGAAAAAAAGAAAAGCCAAGGCCGTGCCGGTAAGCGGCAAAAGGCAAAAAACGAATCCGCAAACCAAGCAAAAAAACAAATCCTGACGAAAAGCGGCTTCGCTTAAAAAAACCGCGACAAAGCCGTCAAAAGAATATTGAAACGCCTTAAAAATACGTTTGATTCCGGTATATTCAGATTTCATTTTTTCCTCCGTTTTTTTAGAGTATATAAGGCATTCGATGACAGTCAAGAAAAAATTACGCAACAAAAACATATCTTGCTTGACAAAGCAAACAATCCGTTATATCAATGCGCCGTTATTTTTTATTATTCTTAAATTTTGAAGATTATAATTTTAAAATATGGAAAGACAAAAGTTAAATGTCGGTGATATTGTGTTGCGTAACAATAAACTTTCGGCGCCGAAAGTACCGATTAAAGCCAAAGGAATCATACTGAATCAAAAGTTTTACGTTGATTTGGATTCGATGATTAAAACACCTATATCCAAGGAAGAGGCGCTGATTTACAGCCGAAAGATGAACATTCTGCTGCCGACCGAAAGGCAAATGAATGTGATAAGGAGGAACATAAACATCATAAATGAAAGTTTACTCGTTATCGGCCGCGGAGATTGTTTGTTGTTTGATGACCATATTCGTAATGAATTTTGGACCAGATGCGGCAATCAGACAGCTGATGGTGAGCGACGACGCGTTTTGTTTATTGCTCCGATTAGAAAATAAAAAAAACCGTATCCGTTTTAAGGGATACGGTTTTTTTGTCGCTATACATTCAGCTTCTGTTTACCAGTGCTCCATGTATTTAGCCTCTTTCCACCATCCGGGGGTAAAGAGGTTGACTTTTAAAAACTTTCTGCCGGCCATTTGACCGAGGATGCCGGTAAGCATTCCGAGCATCAAGAAAAATACACCTTTCTTCATAGTCATATATATATGGGTTTGAAAATTTTTTCGTTTCAACAGTACCCACGGGTACAATAATTTTATAATTATTTGATTGAACAGAACGGATAATATGCCAAAAAGGAAAAATAGTCAATACCTAAAATAAAAAAATTGACAAATAGAAAAATATCGTCTATTCTACAATAAATTCAAATTATTTTTTAGAATCCCTGAAAAGGACAGGGTATAGTTATTATGGCAAAAGCAATTATTGAAGGAACGGTGAAGCGAATTGCAAAGTTGCTTTACCCCGACCGCACACAGGTGACGGTACACACCAACAAAACAATCATTGACAATCACGAGTTTACCTTAGGTGAAAAGGTAACTTTTGAGGTTGGTATGTTTGGGATTTCTTGCTGCCCGTTTAAGGATGCGTTGTACAACCTTGCGCCCGGCGATGAAGTCAAGGTTGAGTTCGACATGGTCAACGGCAAGTGGGAGGTTGTGAACATGGAGAACACACCGGATATCGGCAGGCAGGTTGAGGATTGGTTTGACGACCTTTCCAAAGATCTTGAATACTGGCGTAAGAAGGGTTCTATAAAGGATTAAAAAAATACAGGTCAGACTTGAGTGTCTGGCCTGTATTTTTGTTTGGTAGTCCCGAGCAGAGTTGAACTGCTGACCCATCCATGTGAAGGATATGTGATAACCGTTTCACCACGGAACTATATAAAACAGGGAAAGATTGGTAGTCCCGAGCAGAGTTGAACTGCTGACTCATCCATGTCAAGGATACGTGATAACCGTTTCACCACGGAACTGTAATACGCACATAATATACATTTTATTGATAATGTCAAAATATTTTTTAATATTTTTTATAAATCAGAATCCGCCAAACATTAACGTATGTCCGAATGTCAGCAGATGTATTTTATATAATAGGATAAACAAGGTTATGAAAGAGAGCGATGTGAATATTAAGTTATTGTAATTTGTTTGCATTTCAGACTCCGGATATATAAAATGTTATATACTTGTAAAACAAAAAAATTAAAAAATCAACCAAATATTTATAAAAAATAAAAATAAATACTTTTAGTAGGTTTTTTTAAACGTGTAAAAAAATTTTTAACAATACTAAAAATTTGTTTTTACGAAAAAAATATGCAAAAACCAATTAAAACTTGCATTAAAAAATTGACAAGCTAAATTGCAAAATTTATATATAAAGGCAGTGACTACAATTACGAGGTGAATAATGAAAAAGAAAAAATCCATACGCGGCAGAATAGACGACAACGCGCCAAATCCGGTAGATGTTCATGTCGGCAAGCGAATCCGTTTAAGACGCACGATTTTGCATATTACACAGCAGCAGATGGCGGATATGTTGGGGTTAACATTCCAACAGGTTCAAAAATATGAAAAAGGTATGAACAGAGTCGGTGCCAGTCGTTTATGGGATATAAGCCGTGTTTTGGAAGTGCCGATGGGTTTCTTTTTTGAAGATATGGATGAAGTTGTGGCCGCACAAAGTCCTCGTATGCTGAATTTGGAACCGAGTTCTTTAAGTGTTTCGGAAAAACATTTATCTTTTGACGAAGACCCGATGAAGCGTGCCGAAACATTGGAGTTAATCCGAGCTTATTATAAAATAACGAATCGAGCCATAGCAAAACAAATGTTTGATTTGATGATTGCTTTATCAAAATCAACGGCCGGTTTAATGCGGATGGATGATAAATTGAAAGATGACAAATAATCAAAACGAAAAACCGAAGTTTTTCGGCAGACGGCAGGGACGGGTAATCCATAAAGCCAAGAGTTTTCTTTTGGATAATTTTTTGCCGCGAATCCGAATTAACAGCGATAAAAAAATAGATTTAAAGCAATGTTTCGGTCCGGAAAAAGAAGCCTATGCTTTGGAAATAGGTTTCGGTGACGGCGATCATTTGGCAGCGCTGTCGGCACGAATGCCGAGCACCGGTTTTATCGGGGTTGAAGTGTATCGTAACGGTGTGGCGAATCTGTTATCATTGATTACAGGCTTAAAAGACGGACGTGAAGAAGATTTGGCTCAAGAAGTCAAATTGCTTGCCGGCAGAGTTGACAATGTCAGAGTTTATGATGACGATGTGCGGCTTTTATTTGCGGCGCTGCCTGACGCCTGTTTTGATAAAATATATCTGCTGTTTCCGGACCCGTGGCCGAAAAGTCGCCACGCCGAGCGGCGCTTTATAAATCCGGATAATTTAAAAGAATTGGCACGATTGCTGAAAAAAGGCGGAATTTTGCAAGTTGCGACCGACCATCCGATTTATAAAAAATGGACTCTGGATACTATGCATAAAAATAAAGATTTTCGCTGGACAGCCAAAACTTCGGATGATTGGCGGAATCCGCCGGCAGATTGGGCAGAAACCAAATATCAGCGAAAAGCAATCCGTGAGGGGCGTAAACCGGTATTTTTCGAGTTTGAAAGAATATAAAAATCAGAGCAACTCTTTTAAGGTTTCTTCAACCGAATCAGCAGATTTGTGCGGCTGCGGTTTACTTTTCAGATAATAATAGTTTAGTGAAAACAAGCGAATAGCCGGCGTCATGCCGAGACAGGAACTGTGATTATTTTGAATTTTTTCAAACAAAGTCTTTCGTTTGAGTTTTTCCGTATAACATATTTCATCAATGATTTTCCATTCTACATCGGTCAAGCGCATACTGGTTTTTTTGTTATAAACGGAAACAACTTTATTAATTTGTTTAAGCATAATATCCTCTTGGGTTGTTTTTTTTATAAATATAAATCATTAAATGTTTTGTTTCAATTAAAAATATAAAAAATAAACAAACTAAACTTAAAATTATTAAAAAACATGGCGGTTGAAGTTGTGGAAAACAGAATCTTTGAGTGAGTTTTTGACTCAAAATTGACTCATTGAAAATTTCGGCATTTTTTTAAAATTTTTTTAATTTTTTGCTTGCATTTGTGTTTTTGTTATGTTATAAGCGCGCTACAACAATTGTTTTGAGAGGGTTTACCTCGCAGCGAAGCAAATATAAAATATAGCGCAAACCTTTGTTGCGAAAGCGTTTGCAAAGATTAACAAGTTTTAGATGGCAGGGAATTCCTTGTTGGTTTTTTTTGCTGTTTAGTTATAGGAAAAGTATAAAATGGAAACACAAAATATACGAATTCGCCTGAAGGCTTTTGATCACAGATTGCTCGACCTTTCTACCACGGAAATCGTGCATACTGCCAAAAGAACGGGCGCAAGCGTCAGAGGTCCGATACCTCTGCCTAACAAAATCGAAAAGTTTACGGTAAATCGTTCGCCGCACGTTGATAAAAAGTCTCGTGAACAGTTCGAAATCCGTACACATAAAAGACTTTTGGATATTGTTAACCCGACACCGCAAACAGTTGATGCTTTAATGAAGCTTGATTTGGCTGCCGGTGTAAATGTTGAAATAAAATTGTAATTAATGTTGGCGCCTTATAAGGGTTGTCAACCTATTAAGAAAAGGAAAAATAATAATGCGTACTGGTCTAATCGCAAAAAAATTAGGAATGTCCCGCATTTTTCAGGCCGACGGAACTCATGTTCCTGTTACGGTTTTGAGTGTTGAAGGTTTGCAGGTGGTTAATGTAAAGACTGCCGAAAAGGACGGATACAACGCCGTACAATTAGGTACCGGCGCCGTAAAAGCCAAAAATGTAAGCAAGCCGCTCAAGGGATATTTCGCCAAGGCTAAAGTTGAACCGAAAAAGAAATTGTGGGAATTCAGAGTTTCTGATGACTGCTTGTTGAATGTCGGTTCGGAATTGTCGGTTGAACACTTCGTTCCGGGACAATATGTTGACGTATGCGCCACCTCAAACGGTAAAGGCTTTGCCGGCGTAATGAAACGTTACAATTTTGCCGGTTTGGAAGCAACGCACGGTGTATCTATTTCTCACCGTTCGCACGGTTCTACCGGTCAAAGACAAGATCCGGGTAAAGTTTTCAAAGGTAAGAAAATGGCCGGACACATGGGTGCTGAACGAGTTACCGTTCAAAATCTCAAAGTTGTTTCGGTTGATTCTGCCAGAGGCTTGATTATGGTTAAAGGTGGTGTTCCGGGCTGTGAAAATGCATGGGTAAGAATTACCGATGCCGTTAAAAAGCCGGCTACTGTTGCTTTGCCGATGCCTGCCGGATTGAAAAAAGTTGATGAACCTGTTGTGACGGCTGAAGTTTCGGCTGAGAATGCAGAATAGTTTAAGGATAAAGAAATGAAACAGGACATCTTAAATTTAGAAAATAAAAATGTCGGTTCCATCGAACTGAACGATTCGATTTACGGTTTGGAAGTTCGTTCCGATATTTTACAACGCGTTGTAACTTGGCAGTTAGCGAGATTACAAAGCGGCAATCACGCTACCAAAGGTCGCTCCGATGTAGCTTTGACGCCGTCCAAGCCGTTCAAACAGAAAGGTTCGGGTAACGCACGTCAGGGTTCCAGAAAGGGTGCTCAATTCCGTAAAGGTGGTGTGGTATTTGGTCCGATTGTGAGAGATCACTCTTTTGATTTGACCAAAAAATTCAGAAAACTCGGTCTGAAGACCGCTCTTTCCGCGAAAGCGAAAGAAGGTAATCTTATCGTTATTGATGAAGCAAAGCTGTCAGCTCCTAAAACAAGTGATTTGAAAGCAAAATTGAGTGCTTGCGGATTGACAAACTGCCTTATTATTGACGGTAAGGAAGTAGATGTTAATTTTGCGTTGGCCAGCCGCAATATCGAAGGAATCGATATTCTTCCGACAATCGGTGCCAATGTATACGACATCTTAAAGAAGGACAAATTGGTATTAACAAAAGATGCAGTAAGTTGCTTAGAGGAGAGATTAAATGGCTAAGAACAAATCAAACAATGTAACTGCAGCAATGTATGATACATTGGTTCGTCCGGTAATTACCGAAAAATCTATGGTTTCATCGGAAGCTGGAAAAGTGGTATTTGAAGTACCTTTATCAGCTACCAAAGAAAGCGTTAAAGCTGCCGTTGAAGCAATTTTTAACGTAAAAGTTACCAAGGTAAATACCATTAAACAGTTTGGTAAGGCTAAGAGCTTCAGAGGTCATATCGGTCATCGTTCTGACTACAAGAAAGCTATCATTACCCTTGCCGATGGTCAAAACATTGATGTTACAACAGGAATTTAATCATGGCTTTGAATACATATAAGCCCACATCTGCAGGACGTCGCCAACTGATTCTCGTTGATAAAAGCGAGTTATACAAGGGCAAGCCTGAAAAGAGTTTAACGAAAGGTATTTCGAAAACCGGTGGGCGTGATAACTACGGACACGTTACGAGTCGTCGTATCGGTGGCGGTCATAAGCGCAGCTATCGTATGATTGACTTCAAACGTAATAAATTTGATTGTGAGGCAACAGTCGAGAGAATCGAATATGATCCGAATCGTACGGCATTTATCGCTTTAATCAGCTACAGTGACGGCGAAAAGGCTTATATTTTGGCTCCGCAAAGACTGAAATCCGGCGATAAAGTAATATCTGCTTCTAAAGCAGATATTAAGCCGGGTAATGCAATGCCTTTAAAGAATATGCCGGTTGGTACGATTGTACACAACATTGAGCTCAAAGCGGGCAAAGGCGGCCAGTTGGTACGTTCTGCCGGTTGCTATGCGCAAGTTGTTGGTAAAGATGCCGGTTATGTTCAATTGAAGTTGAATTCCGGCGAACTGCGTATGGTTCGTGAGGAATGTTTGGCAACGGTTGGTGCCGTTTCCAATCCGGATAACCAAAACGTATCTCTTGGTAAGGCCGGTCGTAATCGTTGGCTCGGAAACCGTCCGGTTTCCCGTGGTGTGGCGATGAACCCGGTTGATCACCCGCTCGGCGGTGGTGAAGGCCGTACATCCGGCGGTCGCCATCCGGTTACTCCATGGGGTAAACCGACTAAGGGTGCCAAGACTCGTTCTAACAAGAAGACAGATCGCTTTATTATGAGATCTCGTCATGATAACAAGAATTAATAAGGAGAAAAGCTAATGACTCGTTCTGTATGGAAAGGACCTTTTGTTGATGGCTATCTCTTGAAGAAAGCTGACGCTGCTAGAAATTCTAGCCGTAATGAAGTGATTAAAATTTGGTCTCGTCGTTCTACCATGTTGCCGCAATTTGTAGGCTTGACATTCGGTGTTCACAACGGTCACAAATTTATTCCGGTATTGGTAACCGAAGATATGGTTGGTCACAAGTTCGGTGAATTTGCTCCGACTCGTACCTTCTACGGTCACACCAAAGAAACTGCGAAGAGAGGTTAATTATGGCTGAGAATACTATTAAACAAGCAAAGGCAGTATGCCGTTCAATCAGAACCAGTTCACGCAAGTTGAACTTGGTAGCGCAAACCATTCGCGGTTTGAAGGCTGAAAAAGCGGTTGCCGAATTAAGCTTCTCTAAAAAGAGAATCGCAAAAGTAGCTTTGGAATTGTTGCAATCTGCAATTTCCAATGCTGAAAATAACCACAATCTCAATATCGATAAGCTCGTAGTAAGCGAAGCTTATGTCGGTAAAGGAATTGTAATGAAAAGAATGAATGCGCGTGGTCGCGGCAGAAGCGCTCGTATTTTGAAGCCGTTTTCTTCAATGACCATCGTTGTTTCGGAGCGTGGGGAGTAAATAAATGGGACAGAAAGTTAATCCTACCAGTCTTCGTTTAGGTGTAAATCGCACTTGGGACTCTCGTTGGTATGCTGAAAATGATAAGTTTACCGACTATCTCCACGAAGATCTGAAAATTAAAAAATTCTTGAATGAAAAGTTGGCTCAGGCCGGCATTAGCCAAATCGTTATCGAACGTTCGGCTAAAAAGGCCAGAGTTACGATTCATTCGGCCAGACCGGGTGTTGTAATTGGCAAAAAAGGTCAGGATATTGAGAATGTAAGAAAAGACATTCAAAAGTTGACCGACTCCGAAGTCCAATTGAACATCGTAGAAGTAAGAAAACCGGAGCTGGATGCCAAGTTGGTTGCTGATTCCGTGGCACAACAGTTGGAACGCCGTGTGGCTTTCCGTCGTGCCATGAAAAGAGTTATGCAGTCTGCTTTGCGTTTGGGTGCTGAAGGTATCAAAGTAAGCTGCAGCGGTCGTTTGGGTGGCGCGGAAATCGCCAGAACCGAATACTACCGTGAAGGCCGCGTTCCTTTGCACACATTGCGTGCGGATATTGACTATGCAACCTCAACAGCTCATACAACTTATGGTGCTTGCGGCGTAAAAGTATGGATCTACAAGGGCGAAATCATGAGCCACGATCCGATGGCGCAAGACAAGAAGTTGACTGAACAAAAGTAATAACGCGAGGTTAGAGAAATGTTAAGTCCAAAACGTTTGAAATTCCACAAGCAGCATAAAGGTCGTATTCACGGCTTGGCTAAAGGTGGTTCAGAATTAAATTTCGGTTTATACGGTTTGAAGGCTCTGACTCCTGACCGTGTGACGGCACGTCAAATCGAGGCAGCTCGTCGTGCGATTACACGTCAGATGCAGAGAGCAGGAAAACTGTGGATCAGAATTTTCCCGGATGTACCGGTATCGGATAAACCGGCCGAAGTACGTATGGGTAAAGGTAAGGGTGCTATCGAATTTTGGGTAGCCAGAGTTAAACCGGGTCGCATTATGTTTGAAATTACGGGTGTTTCTGAAGAAATAGCTCGCAAAGCTTTTGAACTGGGCGCCGCAAAATTGCCGGTAAAGTGCAAATTTGTAAAGCGTTTGAACTCTGATATCGTTAAAGGAGACGCATAATGGTTAAAACAAAAGATTTACGCGCTATGACGATTGATGAATTGGAAAGCAAGTTGGTAGAATGCAAAAAAGAACAGGCTAATTTGCGTATTCAACAATCAACCGGTCAACTTGAGAATGTTTCCAACATTCGCAAAGTTCGTCGTGATGTAGCCAAAATCAACACGCTCATTACTGAGCGCAAGAAGAATAGTTAGGAGAAAAGATATGCCTAAGAGAATTCTTCAAGGTGTTGTTGTTAGTGATAAACAGGATAAAACTGTCGTGGTCAGTGTAGAGCGTCAGGTTATGCATCCGGTTTACAAAAAATTCGTGAAGAAGAGTAAAAAATTTGCCGCTCACGATGAAAACAATCAGTACAAGGTTGGGGATCAGGTTTCTATTGAAGAATGCCGTCCGATTTCCAAGAATAAATCTTGGACTGTAATTTCGTCTGATAACGCCTAAGATATGAAGGAATAAAAAAATGATACAAATGCAAACCAACCTCGATGTTGCTGATAATTCAGGCGCACGTCAGGTGCAGTGCATCAAGGTTCTTGGTGGTTCCAAGAGAAAAACGGCTTCTGTGGGTGATGTCATCGTTGTAGCAATACAAGATGCGTTGCCGAGAGGACACGTTAAAAAAGGCGATGTGTATAAAGCTGTTATCGTGAGAACGGCCAGCGATATTCGTCGCAAAGACGGAAGTGTAATCCGTTTTGACAGTAACGCCGCAGTTTTAATCAATAAAGACGGTGAGCCGATCGGTACTCGTATCTTTGGCCCTGTTACGAGAGAATTGCGCGCAAAGAAATTTATGAAAATCATTTCATTAGCACCGGAGGTATTGTAATGCCTAAAATGAAAATTAAAAAGAACGATACGGTTATCATTTTGTCGGGTGACGACAAGGGTAAAACCGGCGTTGTAAAAAAAGCACTTCCGAGAGAAAGCAAGGTTGTTGTTGAAGGTTTGAATATGGTAAAGCGCCACACCAAACCGTCGCAGACGACCCCGGGCGGAATTATCTCGAAAGAAGCAGCGATTCACGTTTCCAATGTTGCCATTGTCAAAGAAGGCAAGGCAACCAAAGTCGGCTACAAGACAGTGGACGGCAAAAAGGTTCGTGTTGCTCGCAAAACCGGTGATGTAATCGATTAATGGGAGAAAATTTTATGACAAACTATGAAAATTTATACAACAACGTCATAAAGAAATCTCTTGTGGAAAAATTCGGTTACAAAAATCCACATGAGGTTCCGAAGCTGACGAAAATTGTTTTGAATATGGGTGTCGGCGATGCCGTTACCGATAAGAAAAAAGTAACATCCGCTATGGAAGAATTGGCCGCTATTGCCGGTCAACAGCCGGTTATGACCAAAGCTCGCAAATCCATCGCTACCTTTAAGGTACGTGAAGGTATGCCTATCGGTTGCAAGGTAACTCTGCGTTCTGCCAGAATGTATGAATTCTTGGAAAGATTGGTTAATATGGCGTTGCCGCGAATTCGCGACTTCCACGGTATTACCGGTAAAAACTTCGATGGCAAAGGTAACTTCGCTTTCGGTATTAAGGAACAAATCATTTTCCCTGAAATCAACTACGAAAAGGTAGATGAAGTCAGAGGTCTTGATATTGTTATTTGCACAACTGCCAAGACAGACGAAGAAGCAAAGTTTCTGCTGACCTCGTTTAACTTGCCTTACAAGAAATAAGCGGAGATTTTACTATGTCAAAAACAAGTTCGGTATATAGAAACTTGAAAAGAGTTAAGATGGCTGCTAAGTATTCGAACCGCCGTCAAAAACAAAAAGCAATCATGATGGATAAGAATGCAACTCCGGAAGAGAGAATGCAGGCTCAGTTTGCTTTGCAAAAATTCCCGAAGAATTCTGCAAAATGCCGTATTCGCAATCGTTGCAGAATCACGGGACGTTCACGTAGTTATTACAGAAAGTTCGGTTTAAGCCGTGTTGAATTGAGAGATTTGGCAAGCTTTGGCGAAATTCCTGGTTTAGTAAAATCAAGCTGGTAAGGAGGGAAGATATCATGTCTATGAGTGATCCTTTGGGCGATATGCTCACACGCATCAGAAACGCACAAAGAGCGAAAAAGAGTGACGTTGTATCACCTGCTTCTCGCTTGCGTGAAAGTGTGTTGGAAGTTTTGAAACGCGAAGGTTACATTGAAGGTTTTGAAAAAAGCAATGTACGTCCGGGTGTTGATGAACTTCGTATTCAATTAAAGTACCATGAAGGTGCTGCTGTTATTACAAAAATTTACCGCGTTTCGACTCCGGGCCGTCGCGTTTATTCAAGCGTGAAGGATTTGCCGAGAGTTTACAACGGCTTGGGTATTTCCATCATTTCTACTCCGCAAGGTGTTATGAGTGATAATGAAGCCCGCAAAGCCAATGTCGGCGGCGAAGTTTTGTGCCAAGTGTTCTAAGGAGGTAGGAAATGTCAAGAGTTGGTAAATATCCAGTTGTTGTTCCTGCCGGTGTAGAACTGAGCATCAATAACAATACGGTTGTGGCAAAAGGTAAATTGGGCGAATTGTCTTATTCTTTTGATGACAGCCACGTTACAACAAAATTTGAAGACGGTAAAGTAACGGTTTCACCGTTGTCTCAAAGTAATGCAGCCAGAGCTTTGTGGGGTACAACCCGCGCTCGCATTAATGAGATGATTAAAGGTGTAAGCGAAGGCTTTACAAAAGATATGGAATTGGTCGGCGTCGGTTATAAGGCGCGTGTTGAAGGTAAGAACCTGATTTTGTCTTTGGGTTTTTCGCATGAAGTTACTTTTCCGGCTCCGGAAGGTATTAAAATTTCCTGCGCATCTCCGACACAAATTTCAATCTTTGGTGCAGACAAACAAAAAGTTGGCCAAGTTGCGGCAGAAATTCGTAAATATAGAAAACCTGAACCGTATAAAGGTAAGGGCGTAAAATATACCAACGAATATGTACGTCGTAAAGAAGGCAAGAAGAAATAAGGAATAAGTCGATGAATACACCAAAAAAATTGTTTGAAAGAAGACAAGCTCGTGTAAGATACGCTTTGAAAAACGCCGCCAACGGCAAATTAAGATTGTCGGTTTTCCGCAGCGGTAAGCATATCTATGCACAAATCATTGACGATGTAAAAGGTTTGACAGTTGCTTCTGCTTCTACCTTGGATAAGGAAATCAGAGGACAAATTAAAAAATCTTCTACGGTTGAAGCCGCTGGCTTCATTGGTAAAGTAATTGCTGAAAGAGCTACAAAATCCGGTATTTCCGAAGTGGTATTTGACCGCGGCGGTTATATCTATCACGGTCGGGTTAAGGCCTTGGCTGAAGCAGCTCGCGAAGCCGGTTTGAAATTCTAGGAGATGAAGATGGTACAATCTACAGATCGTCATAACAAAAAAGAAGTAAAAGATGAGTTGGTCGAAAGACTGGTTCACGTTAATCGTGTAGCTAAAACCGTTAAAGGCGGACGCACCATGAGTTTCGCCGCGGTTGTGGTTGTGGGTGACCAAAAGGGTCGTATCGGTTTAGGTACCGGTAAGGCTGCGGAAGTTCCGGAAGCAATCACTAAGGCTACAAACGAAGCAAGAAAGAATATGATTCGTATTCCGTTGCGCGAAGGCAGAACTCTGCACCACGATATTTCCGGTCGTTTCGGCGCCGGTAAGGTGGTTTTGAGAACAGCTCCTGCCGGTACCGGTGTTATTGCCGGCGGCCCGATGCGTGCTGTTTTTGAAGTTCTGGGCGTGCAAGACGTGGTTGCAAAGTCATTGGGTTCCAATAACCCGTATAATATGATTAAAGCAACTTTCGATGCTTTGAAGGGTATTAACTCACCGAGAATGGTTGCGGCAAAACGCGGCAAAAAAGTCGGTGATATTGTCAGCCGCCGTGAAGGTATGGCCAAAGACGTTAAAGAGGAGGCTTAATCATGGCAACTAAAAAGAAGACAATAAAAGTTACCAGAACAGGTAGCACAATCGGACGCCCGACTTATCAGGAAACAAACCTGAGAGGTTTGGGATTAACCAAAACCGGTCGCACCGTTGAGTTGGAGGATACTCCGGCAATACGCGGGATGATTAAGAAGGTGGCTCACCTTGTAAAAGTCGAGGAATAAGTATTTTCGTTAAAGGGCTGTCAAGCTTGCAAATTTTTTTCTTATGTACCTTGTTTGTACACCGCGAAAAAAATTTGGCTGCGCAGCACAGCCCTTTAGCGGAAATGAAAAATGACGAGACTTTTACTAGGTTATATTAAAAAGGTGAAAAAAATGAAACTTAACGAATTAAAAGACAACGAAGGCGCTACCAAAAATCGTAAACGCGTAGGTCGCGGTATCGGTTGCGGCAAGGGCAAGACTTGCGGCCTCGGCCACAAAGGTCAAAAAGCTCGTGCCGGTGGTGCTAAAATGGGATTTGAAGGCGGTCAAATGCCGCTGTATCGTCAGTTGCCGAAGCATGGTTTCAAAAATCCGTTTGCAAAGACTTATGCCGTTGTAAACTTGGATACCATTCAAAAAGCTATTGACGGCGGCAAGTTGGATGCCAAGTCAATCAATGTTGAATCATTGCTCAGCTCTAACGTGATTTCTAAGAAGCTGGACGGCATTCGTTTGCTCGCACGCGGTGCAGTGACCAGCAAGATTGAAATCACCGTTAATTCGGCTTCTAAAGCAGCTGTAGAGGCTGTTGAGAAAGCTGGCGGCAAGGTAAATCTCATCTAGTTGGCAACTAATACAAAAATTACGGGTCGGAAGTGTCCTCACGTACCTCTATGTACGCTTCGGTACTTCCGCCCTTATTTTTTATTATTTGCGCATACTATCTGAGATTTACAGAATATACTTAAAAAGGAGGTGCTTATTGCACTTCCTTTTTAAATAGCGCCGGAAAACAAAAAACGGCCGGATTTTCCGACCGTTTAAGATTTTATCGCTAACCGTTTTGTTTTTTATTAGCCTTTATTTGGGCTAAATTTCTGCCCGGCAACGCATCACGGTTCATTTTGCGTTTTGTGTTCTTCTTTTTAGGGGCGCGCTGTTGTTTAGCCATAAGTTTTTGTTCTTCCGGATTTTCAAATTCTAAACTGCCCGAAAATTCTTCAGCATGTCGGCGAACATTTGCCGTAGCTTTTTCGATTTTACCGAAAAGTTCATTGTCTTCAGCTTTTTCTTCCTTTGGCTTACCGTCGCTCCAAGTTTTGATAACACCATAACCTTGCTCATCTTCAAAAAAATGATCTGCAAGTAAATCATTGTCTTTATTGTTGTCTCTGATTCGTTTCAACATCTCTTCAGGGTCGTTGGTGCGGAAATCATAAACAATATCGGCTCCGGTATTCATTTCTTTTGCTTCCAACTCAAATTCAATTTTATTACTGCCGTCATCATATATAGCTTGCTCATGTTTTGCTTCAGCATCTTTTGATGTAAAGCTCCAGTAACCATCTTGTTCAATATTTCCATTTCCGCCGAATTCTTCATATTCAAAATTCTGGGTTGTTTGTTTAACAGGAGTATGCATCGGTCTTTGTTTTGCTATCTCTTCCAATACCGACTTAATAGAATCGCCTGTCGCACCATTTTT
>Ga0247610_10004755_pt1 | contig 14444 bp, 1 predicted proteins | sample 174DNAGHGhighgp2_FD_193483 | JGI IMG/M metagenome (GOLD analysis project Ga0247610, IMG submission 193483) | Sheep rumen microbial communities from Palmerston North, Manawatu-Wanganui, New Zealand - 1742 DNA GHGhigh gp2 | ecosystem: Host-associated > Mammals > Digestive system > Stomach > Rumen ... | reverse complement strand
AATGTGGCCGACTGTGCCGATGAAATGAGTGGACAGTTTCGTGATCCGGCCGTCCAGTACCTTTATACGCTCGTCGAATTCCTCGCGGGATCTCCGCATGTCCTCCTCGAACCTCTTGTGTCTCTGTTCATCCGCCTCGCGGGACCTCCGCAGGTCCTCCTCGAACCTTTCGCTGGATCTCTTGAAGTCGGCATCGAAACGCACGGAATGGTCATGCAGAAGCCTGCGCAACTCGCGCATCTCCTGCTCGTGCTCGCGATGGGCGCGTTCGTGTTCCTCGCGAGAGACTTCCCAGTATATCTCTCGCTCGCGCTTTTTCTTCTCCTCTTCGTTTAATCGCCTGTTCATGATGTCAACAGCCAGTTCGTTTCTTTTGGTGCGTTCATCGCATTCATGAAGCACCTGCATTTTCAAAAATTCTGCATTCGTTTGGTTTTCAATATTTTGCATAATATAATAATTTAAGGTTGTCAAAAACGGATGTCGCTGCAAACATACATTTTTTTTCAAAACGCAAGCACGGGTTGTTGTATTTTTTTTAACCCCCGTTTGTTTTATGATTAACTGTCAAAAGGCGAAAGGCTAAAGAAACAGCCACGGTGAACTTAGTGAATCCTGCAAAAAACACATCTTTTTCTGCAAAAATGCAACTTTACCCGTGTTTTCTGCACAATATATTTTTCAAACCTTTTGCACATTACACAAAATTATAAACAATTGAAGCACAATTATTTATGGGGGGGGGGTGGGGTAAAACATGGGGTGTCAGGGTAATTTTTTCCTTTTTGTCAAACCATGGAATTTGTTTTTTTCCTATTTTTGCGAATTTCATGCATATAGAGTAAAACAACGATATATATTATTGATTCAAAGCAGATTAACAATAAAAAACATAAAAAAAATTATGACAAAAAAGATCTACATTTTCCTGTGCGCCACCATTCTGGCATTGTTAGGGTTCAACCAGTTGAGGCCGTTTGGGGCAAACGGAGCGCGTCAGTGTCCGGCGACAGACGCTGCCGGAAAAAATGCAAACTTCGTCCTTGAGACCACGAGCAGATGCCCACAAGCCGTTTCCGAGGCCGGCGGCACTGCCGCACGACCGACCGCAGAGGCGGCTACGCGGTGGGTGGAGGGATCCTCGCGCACGCCAATCGGAGACGCTTCCCCGGTTGAGACGTCAATGCAGCAACCATTTAGCATGCAAGCTGACATTATTGATACAGCGAACTTTCCCGCCGCATTTTTCCAAGGGGAGACCGACGAAGTGTTGGTAACGGCGAATGCGACTGAGGGCGTATTCCCCGCCGGCACCGAGATGCGGGTGAATCCGGTCGCCGCCCAAGAGGCCATGGATGCCGCTCAGCGGCAGTGCGACGACGAAACCAGCGTGGTCGACGCCGTGGCCGCTGATATCGCCTTTTGGTGCAACGGCCGCGAAGTGCAGCCGAACGGGCATGTGGAAGTGCGTCTGATGGCCAAGCGCATCGTCGGGGGCGACGACCACGAGGCAGTGACAGTCAGCAACAATGGCATCGCGGAAGTAGTAGGTGCGGCCAACGCCGGCATGAGCGCTTTCTCCACAGACCACTTCACTGTCTATGGCATTGTGGGCAAGACCTACCAAGACACCAAAGTGAAGAAAAGCGCCCGACAGATATACCGCTTCTACCTCAACAACACGCTAATCAACACACAAATCGTGAAGAACGGCGATGAACTGATGGAACCCGCCACTCCCGCCGGATACACAAAAGTCGTTTTCAAAGGCTGGTACATCCAAGACTCCACATCCGCCCTGACATTCGGGCCCGTGAGCATCCCTGAGACGCAGACCAAGAATGACACCTTCCTCGTGGAGGCGCGCTACGACACCCTCTACAAAGTGGTGTTCTACACCGACAGCTCGGCCACCGTCATCCATGAGGTCAAGCTCGGCAGCAACGGCGACAAGGTGGGCACCGACGACGTGACCCTAATGGACAGCGTCTCCAAGGTGTTCGATATGTGGGGCGACATGCTGACCGACACAACTCTGGTGTCGGACGACACTGTGGTGGTGGAATCCGCCGACATCGACCTGGTTCCGAGTTTCGTGGACGGTGTCTATGTCTATTTCGAGTCGTTGGGCGGCACTGCCGTGAAAGCGCAGCACATCGCCAAAGACACGACTGCGGCGCGGCCTACACCTCCTACCCGTGCAGGCTATACTTTTAAAGGGTGGCACACCTCCTACGACTTGGCCACTCAAACCTGCGGAACCGACACCTTCGCCTTCGCCGGCAAGGTGACAAAAGACACGACCCTTTACGCCAAGTGGGAGCCCAAGCAGAACCGTTACAAGCTCCGCATCTGGCAAGAGAATGCCGATGATGAGGAGTACACCCTGTTCGACTCCCTATACCTGACCGGCAACGTAGGCCAGGAAGTACCCTTTGACAGCTTGCTGAACACCATCCTGCCGAAAGACAAATACGACGGCTTCCACCTCAACGGAACCGCCTTGCCTACCTGGTTCAATTCCATCTCGAAGTTCCAAGAACAGTTCGATTACCACGCACCTTATGCCATCTACGACGAACATGGCGAGTGGACAGGCTTGGATTACAACAGCTACCTTTTCTACATAAACGACCAAAGGGACACCATATATGAAATGGTAAAGGAATGTCGCAATTACTATTACTACCTGGACGAGAACGGAGATTCTGTTGAATGTGAACTAATTAGTCCAAACGGTAATATCCATCACTATTATATTTATAATGCCGATAACGTACCGACTGATACCGTAATTTGGGTTTACAATGAGGATCAATCCGATGATGTTGATTTTTATGTTTATGTGAGCGAAAACGGAGACAAGGACACCATCAGGAATCTTAAATATGACTATAAATGTTTCAACACTGACGACACCCTCAAAACGTACAGCTATTTCGATGCCTTTGCCTATATTGACAACCGAGCGGCTTTCTCCATAGGTCCCGACACTTCAAACAGCATAGGTTGGACGGCCGTGGACACCACGAACAACAGAATAAGTAAATCCACCCAACCAGGCAAATTCTCGGGCGACCTCTCCGTTCATGCCGACGGTTCAACGGTGGTGAATGTTTTTTACAGCCGTGACACCTACCGCTTCCTGTTCCGATTCGGGGACAGCCGCGAAAAGGATGAAGACGGCAATATCATCTATGAATCTGCGGTGACCAACAATTCACGTAACGATGATAACACCTCGATGGCAGACTATAAAAGAACGCGTAACAACCGCTATGGACGAAAAATCGGTGAATACCACATCAACCCACAGCACGCAGAAAACTCGGACAGTCTGCTGGATGGTGCGACCTACCGCTACACCGATTTATTCAACACGGCTATGTCAGTCAAGCACGGCGAAAACCTCTACCGGGCCATAAACGGATTGAACAGCAAACGCATATCCCCAACCGACCAACCCGAGACCACCAAGAATAAGGTCACCTATTTCATCGATGACAAGGACTGGGCCTGGTACGCCACTTGGAAAGAGACTGACGAGCTTGACCCCTATAACTTGACACCGAGAAACAGCATGGTCGAAATCAACCCAACCGTTGACAACCAAGTGCTTTTCGACGGGAATTACCTTAAAAATGACGACGGGACCCCAGTCTATCCGCACGGTTCAGAGGTGCAGATGGTGTTGCGCAGAATTGACGATCCTGATGCTACTCAGTGGGTTAGAAATCAATTCTTGCATAGTTACACCCATTATTATGAGCCGCTCCCTGGGAATATTCAAGGCGAAATGTCTCATCTTTATTGTGAACTCACAAAGATCAACAATCAGCAATTCTCAAGAAAATTAAATGGCAAGTCTTACAATTTCTTGGACCGCTACGACAAACTGGTATGGGGCAACTACTGGTACGGCGAAACAGCATGGCTGAATGTTCCAGAAAAAGGATTCACCATTATTAGCGTTGATAACTACAAAAATGGGAATCCACCACTCAGACTTTATCCAGAAGAAAGTGTATCAGTTGATGCCTCCGAGCCCCAGTTGTGGAAATATTTCTCAAAAGATTTTGAATGGAAATCTGGCAATGACTGGCCTTACAACGCCCCTTCTTATAATTGGTCGCCAAATCTACTGGTAAGCGGCGATGAAAAAATAAGCCCTCCCGTCAAGTTCTACCACATCCGCAACCAGTACCCGGTGCGGTTCATTGATGGTGGGGTGACCGTGTTGGACACAAACCTCTACTACGAGCAATACCTCAACCTGAGTGAGGAAAACGTCCCGGATTTGGCAGAATATCCTGACAGCCTGCACGTGGTGGCCTTCAACAAGATCAAAGGCGCCGAAGGAATCACAGTCAAGGACGGCGGACGCAAGCTCACCAAGGACTGTGGCAACCTCACCCTCCGTTTCGAGGGCTGGTATGCCGACTCTGCATTCGAGACCCCTGCCTCCTATCCGCTCATCATGCCTTATGACACCCTGACCTACTATGCAAAATGGGTTCCCGATTCCTGCAAGGTGACCTTCGACTTCGAAAACATCCAGCAAGGCGACACCACGGTAACTGTGGCCTGCGGCGAACCTTTCCCTACAACCGCACTGAACGACATCAACAACAGCAGAATCCCGAAACACCGTCACTCTTTCGTCCGTTGGATGGATCGCAACGGCATCGCTTTCAACGAGAAAGGGCTGATTCTACACGATACCCTTTTCCATGCACTCTGGTATGAGGACTCCACCTACAGAGTGGTCTATCATGCCGGCGACCGCGGCACTTTCGCCATCACTGACGACCCGTGCCGCTACTTGCCCGGTGTGAAAGCCGCCACTCTCGGCATGGCCATTCCTAACAACACCACAGACACCGTCTTCGCAGGCTGGCGCATCGGCAACGGCCCCATCACCCTCACCCAAGGCCTGTTCGACATCAACGAAACCAACGATAACGCTGATACTCGCAAAGATTCTGTCATTCACCTCTTTGCCATGTATGAACCTGTGGAGAGAACAACCACGAACATCACCTACCACTCCAATTACCCTGACGGAAAGTCATCGGCCAAAGACATTAACATCGGAACGGTACAAGATGCCGACACAACTTTCGCCGACAAGATTGTAAACGATGACTTCCTTATCAAAGAAGACGCCGCAAGCCTCGGCTGGTCCATCAATGGCTACGAATTTGTCGGCTGGTCCGACACCGAGCTACCGAAAAGTTTGAACGGCAACACAGGCAGTGATAGTCGCAACTTTTTCTTCAAAAACGAAACTGTCGCCTTGGAGAAAGCCGACAATGTCCTCTACGCAGTGTGGACTCCGAAAACCGAACTCATCATCCAAAAAGTGTGGGATGATGCCGACAACCAAGACGGCAAGCGCAAGCCCGTCACCATCATCGTGAAAGCCGACGGCGACAGCATCGACCAAGTCACCTTCTCCGATATCTCGGCACCCGCACAGCAAGCCGTCTTGTCCGTAAACAAGTTTAACGTCCTCGGGGAAATCACCTACTCCGTAGAGGAAAAAGAGGTACCTGACGGATATGCCGCATCCTACATAGTGCTGCCCTGCACTAACAACGATGATCCAGATCCGGAACCGGATCAGGGACCGGAACCAGATCCGGACCCAGATCTTAGCTCCTTATCATCTTCACCCAAATCCATGACAGACCCGGGTGCCGGTCCTGCCAACAACTGTCCCATCGTGGCCACCGTCACCAACACCCACGCCCCAACGAAGCGCGAAATCACCGTGGCCAAGGTGTGGAACGACGCCTTCAACCAGGACGGCAAGCGGCCGAACTCCGTGAGGGTCACCCTCTATGCCAACAATGAGGCCACCGACAGCGTCACCGTGCTGAACGAGGGCAATGCATGGCGGCACACCTTCGAGAACCTCTACGTCTTCGCCAACGGCGATTCCATCCAATACAGCGTGGTGGAAGACGCCGTGGCAGAGTACACCACTGCATACTCCGGCAACATGGAGAACGGCTTCACCGTCACCAACACCCATGAACCGAAGATGGTCGAGATCACCGCCACCAAGGTGTGGGCCGACCAAGACGCGCGGAGCCGCAAGCAGACACCCGTGACTTTCTACCGCACGCAGTTCGCAGACACGGAGTTCGACCCCGCCAACGTGACCGCCGCCTGGACAGCCGTGAAAGACACCTTCTTCACCACGTCCGACACCAACAGCGTGACCCTCTCCGTGCCGGCCTACCTTAACGGCGACACCATCTATTACGCCTTCGCGGAAACCTCCGTACCGAACGGCTACCATGCTAACCCGACCGGCATGCCGCTCTCACCGAACGACACCGTGCGCAACATCGCCAACGACCCCGTAACGGTCGCCATCGTGCCTGTGCTCAAGAAGCTCACCGGCCGCGAATGGCAGTCCAACGACCAGTATGAGATCCGCCTCGACCCGCAGTACGCCACCCAGCCGATGCCCGACGGCATCTTAAGCGAAAACATCGAGGGCAACGCATACGTCTATTGCCCGCTGATCGTCAACAAAGACAGCGTCAATGTCGCCGACACCGCACGTCTGGTCCATTTCAAGCCTATCACGTTCCGCATCAGCGACTTGGACGGCAAGTCCGACACCACCTTCCACTACACCCTCTACGAGGCCACGGCCCTGCAGTCGGGCCTTGAGCGCCCGATGGGCATCACCTACGGTCCGGAGCGCTACAATGTGGCCATCCGCGTGGAGGCCGGCGAAGAGGCCATGTCGGCCACGGTGACCTGCACGCCCGAGGGCAGCACACAGCCTGTCGACACCGCCTCCTTCCTCAACCGCTACGACGCCGAAGCGACCACTTACCGTATGATGGCCGAGAAGATCTTGTCCACCTACAACACCACCAAGACGCTCGAGAACAACGCCTACACCTTCGTCATCAAGCCGGTCGGCACCCAAGCCGCCAAGGCCCCGATGCCCGACGGCACGTCCGGCTCCGGCACGAGCCGCACTTTCGAGGCCGGCAACGACGGCAACAGCATCATTTTCCCCATCACCATCGGCCACCAGACCCTGAACGCCGCCGGCTACACCGACGCCGAACTCAAGGACACGGTCGTCTTCGAATACCAGGTCTACGAGAAGATCCCCGCTGCGGCCGCCAACCAGAACAACGGCCTGCACCTGCTCAAGACCATGAGCGCCACCGGCGACACCCTGGAACACTACTATGACGCCACCGTCCACTACCGCGCCATCAAGGTGTGGTTGTATGAAAGCGCCACTGGCGACACCGCCATCATCAGCGTAAAAGGAACCTCCGACATCCAGCTGGACGACTTCTATGCCACCGCCAACGGCAACAAGGCCTTGAGCGCGGACGAATACGCCGCCCGCCATCACAACGGCATCCCCCGCTTCCACAATGTCATCATCGGCCGCACAAAAGTGCCGGTGCAGAAAGTGTGGAGCGACTACAACGACTTCTTCGGCCACCGGACGGCAGCCGTCACAGCCGAGCTGAAGAGGAACGGCAACACCATCGACTCCGTCCTCAACCTGAGCGCCGCCATCGACTGGAAAGACACGTTCCGCAACCTGCCCTACGCCACCATCAATCCGGTGGACTTCACCGTCTCGCCCTACACCTACACGGTGACGGAGCAGACAGTACCCGCCCACTATGACGCGGCCGTCACGGGCAACGCCTCGAACGGCTACACCATCACGAACACCGTCAAGGATGTGGAGACCGACACCACCCTCGCGGTACGCAAAGTGTGGGGCAACGGCACGCCCGCCGGTGCCTCCGTCACCATCCAGCTGTTCGACAACGGCGCCGCCCTGGCGAACCCCTGGACCTACACCAACGCAAAGGGACAGAGCGTCACCGTCGACACCCGCATGACCCTCAGCGGCAATACTTGGAGCGGCTCCTTCGGCCCGCTGCCGAAGTTCGACATCTACTTCAACGCCCATTCCTATTCCATTAAGGAGACCGCCCTGCAGACCGCTGACGGACTGGACTACCTGACCAAGATCACCGGCAACGCCAGCGACGGACTCACCGTCACCAACACCCCGGTGCCTACCCTTGACAAGCAGGTAAATGGAAGCGACTTCATGCGACTCAACAACTTATGGAACGACACCATCCCCTACACTCTCCGCACCTCCATACCTATGACCGACGGGCTGACCGCCTTCGTGGTGACCGACATTCTCGAGAGCGTCTTCGACACTATCGGAGAACCCGTCATCACCCTCAACAGTGTCGTCCTTGACAATAATAATGTCTATACCTACAATACCGCCACTCGGACGATGACTTTCGATTTCGCAGATTACCTCACCGACAACTACCAGGGCAAACCTGTGCTGATCACTTTCCGCGCCAAGCTGAACGACAATGCCACGAAAGCCGCATTGGACGCCTATCTCAACACACAGACCCAGGAGCCGGCGATTCCGAACTCCGCAAACTTCGTCATGAACGCAAACGAGCGCATCGTCACACGCCCGTCCGACACCGTGTATGTGACACCGCCCTACGTCGAGATCAAGGTCACGAAAGTCTGGGATGACAACAACAACAACGACGGCTACCGTCCTGGAAGCATCACCGTCGGACTGCTCCCTGTATCCGGAGATTTCAGCATCCCGGATGTCACCCTGAACGAGGGCAACCACTGGACCGGTTCCTTCGGCAAATGGCCGAGATACCATGAAGGGGAGCTGATCGAGTACATCGCGCTGGAGGAGACGGTTCCCGAGTATGAGACCGAGGTTTCCTACCGCGCTTTCGAAGGGGACTACGAATATACGGTCACCGTCACCAACGTGCACACTCCCGACTCCGTTGACCTGGTGCTGCTCAAGACCTGGGAGGACAACCACGACGCGCAGGGACTGCGCAGGCCCGTCACGGTGCAGCTCTACCGCGCCCGCAACGACGAGAACCCGGTCTTCGACCCGCACGGCACGCCCGACCCGAATGTCTGGACGGCCGTCGGCGACCCGCAGACCCTCGGCACCGCCGACCGCGACACCCTGCGCTGGCGCATGCCACGGTTCAGCAACCGCGTCGAAAACGTCTATGCCGTGAGGGAGATTGACGTCCCGGCCGGCTACGAGGCCCTCTACTCGCACTTCGGCATCATGGCCGAGGACGACAACTACGAGGATATCCTGGCCGACGTGGTGCGCGTCACCAACCGGCACTACATCCCCACGACGGTCACTCTGGACGTGCAGAAGAAGATCCGGGGCCGCGAATGGTACGGCGAGGACAGCTTCACCTTCGCCCTGGTGCCGAGAAACGGCAACCCCATGCCCGCCAACTCGATGGTGACCAACGGCGTCCTGCACGCACGCACGCAGATCGGCAGCGGCAGCTCGGCCGTCAGCGACTCCGTGAAGGCCGGCGCCTTCCTGCCCATCTCCTTCACCATGGAACACCTCGGCGAGAACGCCGCCCCGAAGACCTACACCTACACCATCCGCGAGCTCACCCCCAACGAGGCCGGAACCCCGCGCATCGCCGGACTCACCTACTCGCAAAAGAGATTCTCCGTCGACATCACCCTCTCGGTGGGCGACAACGACTCCCTGATGGCCGAAGTCGCCTACTGGGCCACCACCACCCGCGGCGGCGTGGAGCAGCGTGACAGCCTCGTCAGCGTCCCGGTCATCGTCAACACCTACAACGAGTCCTCCTTCCTCTACCGGGCCAAGGCCCAGAAGGGACTCGCCCAGGCCGGCACCCGCGCCCTGCGTGACGGACAGTTCCAGTTCACCCTCCGCCCGGTCGGCGACAACGCCGCCAAAGCTCCCATGCCGATGAACACCACCGGCAGCGGTGCCGGACGCGTCCTCACCGTCTCCAACACCGGCAACGCCGTCCGCTTCTTCGAGAACGACGCCGACGGCATCAGGTTCGACTACGACGAACTCCGCAACGCCGGCTTCTCGCACGAGCAGCTCGTCGAAGGCATCTCCTTCGTGTACCAGATGCAGGAGGTCGTGCCAGACAACGCCGTCAACCACAACGACGGGACGATGAGCCTACACGAAAACGGCGTGACCACCTACTACGACGCCGTCGTGCACTTCCGGCAGTTCAACCTCCGGGACAGCGTCTACACCGACGACCACGGAGACAGCCGCAACTTCCTGCTGCTCACGCCCGCCAACGACCCCGCCCACCGCGAGTACTTCCGCAAGGATGACGGCGACACCGTCTTCCTGGGACGCAACGAATACGCCAGCCTGCTGCGGCACGGCGACGACCCCGACAACAACGGCAGCGTCGTCCCCATCTTCCGCAACGTCTCCATCGCCGACACCGCCATCACCGTCAACAAGATCTGGGTCGACTACAACGACGCCCTCGGACTCCGCCCGACGCAAGTACAGGTCGCCCTCCTCGCCGACGGCGTGCCCGTGCCCGACGCCGTGGCCACCCTCAACGAGGGCAACAGCTGGAGACACACCTTCCGCAACCTGCCCTTCGCCAAAATCAACAGCGCACTCGGCACGGACACCATCCTGTACTCCGTGGTGGAGACCCCGGTCGACTCCTACGAACCCCTCTACTCCAGCACCGCCTACGGCAGGACCGTCACCAACACCCTGGACAGCAACATCGTCAAGCGCGACACCAACATCGTCGTGAACAAGACCTGGATCGCCCCGGCGGACGCCACGCACCCCGACATCACCATCCTGCTCCTGCAGGACGGCGTGAAGTACGACAGCGTGGTCCTGCACCACGGCGCGACCTCGCACACCTTCTCCGGACTGCCCTACTACGACGTGCGGCAGAACGGCAGGGTCGTGGTCAACAACCGCGAGCTGCGCCCGTTCGTGTACTCCATCGCCGAGCGGCCCGTGCCGGGATACACCTCCGTGGTGGACAACGGCGCGGGGTCCCTCACCAACACCATCGCGCAGGAATACCTGACGGTCGCCGGACGCAAGACCTGGGCCGACCCCGCAGGGACCGTCCACCCGAGCATCACCGTCGTCCTCGAGCGTGACGGCGACTCCATCGCGCGGGCCGTCCTGGCTAACGGAAGATCCGAGTACGCCTTCCGCAACCTCCCGAGGTACGACGTGCCCAGCGGGGGAGTGACCATCGCCGAGGGCGACGGCCACGAGTTCCGATACTCCGTCAGGGAGCTGCCCGTCCACGGCTACAGCTCCGCACAGGACGGATACGACTTCACCAACACCATCCTGCAGGACTACACGCAGTTCCCCGTCCGGAAGGTCTGGAACGACCGCGACGACCAGGACGGCTACCGCCCGCAGAGCGTCACCCTGACCCTCACCGGGACCACCCCCGCCTACTCGCGCTCCTACTCCATGGAACTCTCCGGAGACGGCAACGTCTGGGACTCCGCCTTCAAGGACCTGCCCGTTTACGACGACGCGCGCAACGTCATCGCATACTCCCTCTCCGAACCCGATGTCCCCGCACACTACTCCTCCGTCGTCAGCGGACACACCGTCACCAACTCTCACGTCCCCGACTCCGTGCTCGTGCGCGTCTCCAAAATCTGGGACGACCGCAACAACAACGACCGACACCGCCCGGCCGCCATCACCCTGCACCTGACCGCCAACGGGGAGACCCTCCAGAGCCGGGAGGTCTCCGGCACCGGATACGAATGGGAGGTCTCCTTCGGCAAGTGGCCCCGCAGAAAAAACGGCCAGGACATCCAGTACTCCGTCGCCGAGAACGCCATCAGCCACTACGAGGTGGCCGGTGTGACACGCGTCCACTCCGACGACGAGACCATCTTCAGGCTACGCATCACCAACAGCCACCGCCTCGACAGCATCTCCCCGCGCGTCGCCAAGATATGGACGGGCGACCCGGGAGAAAGGACCGTGGTGTTCAGGCTCTACAGGACACTCCTCGTGAACGTCCCGTTCGACCCGCACTCCGAGGACTGGACCCTGATGGAGAGCGCCTCCACCTCCACCGGACAGCAATCGGAAATCGTGGCCTTCGGACGCTATCCGAAGTTCCATGACGGAACCGCATACCGCTACTACGTCCACGAGGCCTCCGCCGTGGAAGGCTTCGAACCCGTCTACGCGCACAACGGGGAAATCAGGGAGAGCAACGACTTCACCGAGACCGTCACCAACGTCAAGGTCGATCCCGTCCAGGCCACCGTGCCGGTGAAGAAAATCCTGCTCGGACGCGACTGGGACGACGACGACGCCTTCATGATGGCCCTCGTCCCGCAGAACGGACCCGCGCCCGACGACGCCGTCAACGTCGACGGCATCTCCTTCGGAACGGCCACCGTCACACACGACAGCGACGGGCACGACTCCCTGAGGACCGCCAACTTCCCGCCCATCACCTTCACCCTCGAGGACCTGGAGGGCAAGCACGACTCCGTCTTCCGCTACCACGTCCGCGAACTCACCGCCACCGAGAGCGGGCTCCACAGACTGCCCGGCGTCTCCTACTCCACCGAACTCTACCTCGTCGACATCCACCTCTCCAAGGCCAACCACACCCTGAGGGTCAACGGCATCTCCGTCCACAGGAGCGGGGACACTGAACCCGTGGACACCGCCGTCATCACCAACCACTTCGACAACCTCACCACTCACTTCGTCCTCAAGGCCGAGAAGGGACTCTCCGTCAGCGGACTGCACAGGACCCTCGCCGACGGCGACTTCTCCTTCACCCTCAAGCCCGTGGGCGAGCACGCCGCCATCGCGCCGATGCCCTCCAACGCCTCCGGCTCCGGGAAGAACCGCACGCTCACCGTCCGCAACGAGGGCCACATGGTACTCTTCGACGACCCAGAGGACCTGGGCTTCGTCTTCAGCTACGACGACCTGCTCAACAGGCTCGACTTCTCCGAGGAGCAGCTCGTGCAGGGGGTCTCCTTCGAGTATGAAATCGCCGAGGACATCCCCGACGGGACCGTCCTCAACACCGACGACTTCACCCGCCGGAGGACGGTGACCGACGGCAACGGCATCATGGTCGACGAGGCCTACGACGCCGTCGTGCACACGCGCATCATCACCGTGCGCAAGACCTCCGTCAACGGGGTGACCCTCCTCAAGGTCACCGCCTCCGGCAACGACCTCAACGACGACTTCTGCCTTGACGACAACGGCGACACCGTCAAGGTCGCCTTCGGTTCCAGGGAACACGCCAGACGGCACGGCACCGGCGGAGTCCCCGTCTTCCGCAACACCCTCTCGGCCAGGACCGCCGTCTCCGTCGAGAAGCGCTGGGACGACTTCCACAACGCCCTCGCCACACGGCCCGCCGGCGTGAACGTCACCCTCCTGGCCAACGGCATCCCCACCGACTCCGTGCACACCCTCGATGAAGAGGGAGGATGGAGGCACACCTTCCGCAACCTGCCCGTCGCAGACGCCGGCGGGGTCATCGAATACTCCGTCCGCGAGGATGAGGTGCGCAACTACACCGCTGACTACTCCGGGGGCATGGACGAGGGGCTGGTCATCCGCAACACGCTGACCTCCTACGGCGACGACGAGCAGTGCGCCGTCATCGTCGACCGCAGCCAGCTCAGCGAGTGCACCGAGACGCCCTGCCCGGCATTCGTCACCGCAGACGGCATCTCCTACCCCGTCGCCAAGATCGACGGCTACTGCTGGATGACCGAGAACCTGCGCACGCCCACGCCCGGCGCGTTGGCCTACAGCTCCACGCTCAGCCCGGACGAACAGGCCAACGCCCAGAACTACGGCTTCCTCTACACCTGGCGCGAGGCCGCCGGCGGCACCGACGACCCGCAGCGCATCAACGGATACGTCAGGGGCATCTGCCCCAACGGATGGCACCTGCCCACCGTCAGGGAAATCAACGTCCTGCGGACCAACTCCGCAGACGCGCTCAGCGCTGAGGGCGCTTGGCCCGGCCTCACCGGCAACAACGCATCCGGCTTCAACGCCCTGCCCGCCGGATACTTCAACGGCTCCTCGCAGCGCTTCGAGGGACTGCACTCCATCACCTACTTCCACGGCGACTCCGAGGAGACCGCCTTCAGCATCCGATACTACTGCTGCACCGTCATACCCGAGCACGAGGGCGTCGGCAACGCCTACAGCGTCAGGTGCGTCAAGGACTGCGAATAAGCCCGACATCCTTTGAAGGGTTACTTTGAGTTTTGTGTTTGGAAAGAGACCTCCGAAAGGGGGTCTCTTTTTGTATGCGCAGAAAGAGACAGGAGAAAAATAGGTTTTGCATTTTAAAATCCATTAGGGTAATTATTTATATCAATAATTTTTATATTTTTGCGCCTTTTTGCGCCCTAACGGGCTATTAGTATAATTTACCAAAAAATTGACAGATAATTACATTAAAAAGATATAAATATGAAGAAACTGTTTACACTGTTAGGAATCATGCTGTGTTTGGCAGGGTTAGTGTCAGCCCAGGACT
>Ga0247610_10004754_pt1 | contig 14450 bp, 6 predicted proteins | sample 174DNAGHGhighgp2_FD_193483 | JGI IMG/M metagenome (GOLD analysis project Ga0247610, IMG submission 193483) | Sheep rumen microbial communities from Palmerston North, Manawatu-Wanganui, New Zealand - 1742 DNA GHGhigh gp2 | ecosystem: Host-associated > Mammals > Digestive system > Stomach > Rumen ... | reverse complement strand
AAGACCGTCAGCTTCATGCAAGACAACGGCGTAGGCACAGGGCATTTCCAGTTGAGACAAGGCGAGAAGAGTGCCATAAGCCTGGCCTTCATCGGTGAGAACGGCGACGCGACATATTCCTTCTACAGGGAACCGCTGCATACAGCCTCTTCCTGGACGTTGCCCGACATGGCACAGGGCGACGTGATGCTCTTCGGCTCCTACTACGCCTTGTGTGCCGGCATGAGGCCCCTCATTGTGCAACTGCTGGAGCGTGCTGCCAAGGCTGGTTCCATCGTCTTCTACGACCTCAACTTCCGCCGCAACCACAAGGACGAGTTGCAGCAGCTGATGCCTGCCATCCAGCAGAACTTCGGCCATAGCACCATTGTCCGAGGCAGCACGGACGACTTCGAGGTGGTGTTCGCCTCGCGCGACGCGCGCGATATATATAATATGTATATAAGCAAATACTGCAAGTATCTCATCTGCACGGCAGGCGCGGAGAAAATCACGGTGTGCTGTCCGACGGCTTCTTACGAGTTCGAGGCACCGCCCGTCAGCGACGTGGTGAGTACCGTAGGCGCAGGAGACAGCTTCAATGCCGGGTTTGCTTGTGCCCTTATCTGGGAAGGCATCATGCCCGAAGACTTGCCCGCCCTCGGCCGCGACGCATGGCAACGCCTCATCGCCACTGCCTGCCGCTTCGCCGGAGAGACCTGCAGAAGCAAAGAGAACTATATCAATCCCCATAACTTCCATTCCTCTCACTAATTCCATCAACTCCCATTAACCTCATACCCTATGAAAAACCTCCTCACAACCCTCTTCCTTTCGGCAGTCGCCCTTGGCGTCAGTGCCGAAGATACCCTTGAAGGCTTCCTCTACGGCAACGTCCCGTCGCCCGACGGCACAGAGTGGCAAAGCCCGCAGAGCCTGTCGCTCAACAAGTTGCAGCCGCGAGCTCATATCTTTCCCTTTGCCGATGCCGATGCGGCCCGCCGTGTCCTGCCCGAGGGGAGCAAGTATTTCCAAAGCCTCGACGGCGTCTGGAAGTTCCATTGGTGCGCTCAACCCGACCAAAGGCCCAGTGGTTTTGCCAATGCTTCCTACGACGTCTCGGCATGGGACGACATTAAGGTGCCCGGCTGCTGGAACGTCCAAGGACTCGGCGGGCACGGCGAGATGAAGTATGGCGTGCCTGTCTATGTCAATCAGCCGGTCATTTTCTATCACGAGGTGAAGAAGGACGATTGGCGGGAAGGCGTGATGCGGGAGCCGAAGGACCAGCGCTGGACGACCTACAACTACCGCAACGAAGTGGGCAGCTACCGTCGCAGCTTCACCGTTCCTGCCGATTGGAAAGGCCGGCAGGTTGTCCTCAACTTCGATGGCGTCGATAGTTTCTTCTATCTTTGGGTCAACGGGAAGTACGTCGGCTTCAGCAAGAACAGCCGCAACACCGCGCGTTTCGACATTTCCGGCTTTCTGCAAGAGGGCGAGAACACCGTCGCGGTAGAGGTTTATCGCAGCAGCGACGGCTCTTTCCTCGAGGCGCAGGACATGTTCCGGCTGCCCGGCATCATCCGCAGCGTCTATCTCACGGCTTTTCCGAAAGTGCAAATCGGCGATCTCACCGTGCGGACAGAGGCGTTGGAGAGCGGCAGGGCACTCATCCGCATTGACCGAAAGATCCGTAACCTCACGGATAGAGAGCAAAGAGGGCTGAAGATAACATACACCATCTATCCCGTCGCTTTGTATTCCGACGAGCCGGGAGAGCCGGTGCGTCAAGTCACGGCAAAGGTCGCAAGGATGTGGAGTGGCGAGAATGCTTTGGCCCAGACCACGACGGACATCGCCGATCCGCTGCTTTGGAGTGCCGAAGCACCCTATCGCTATGTGCTCGTCGCCGAGTTGACGAACAGGAGCGGACGTATCCTCGACTGCACTTCCACCTATTTCGGTGTTCGCCTCGTGGAGATACACGACACGAAGGCAGGCGACGACGAGTTCGGCTTGGCCGGCCGCTACTTCTACGTCAACGGACAACCCGTGAAGCTCAAGGGCGTGAACCGCCACGAGACGAATCCCACGACGGGCCACGCCATCACTCGCGAACAGATGCAGGAGGAGGTGATGCTGATGAAACGCGGCAACATCAACCACGTCCGCCTGTCTCACTACAGCAACGATCCCTACTTCTACTACCTTGCGGACAAGTACGGCCTCTACCTTGAGGACGAGGCAAACATTGAGAGCCACGAGTACTACTACGGTGAGGCAAGTTTGTCGCACCCTGCGGAATGGCGTGCGGCACACGTCGCAAGGAACATGGAAATGGTTCGTGCCCATATGAACCATCCGAGCATCGTCATCTGGAGCTTGGGCAACGAGGCAGGCCCCGGGGATAATTTCAAGGCGGCGTACAATGCGATCAAGGCTTTCGACCAGAGCCGTCCCGTTCAGTACGAGCGGAACAATGACATTGTCGATATCGGCTCGAACCAATACCCCAGCGTCGATTGGGTTCGCTATGCGGTGAAAGGCACGGACAAACGCATCAAATACCCTTATCACATCTCCGAATATGCGCACTCGATGGGCAACTCCTTGGGAAACCTCGTGGACTATTGGGAGGCAATCGAGAGCACGAACTTCTTCATGGGCGGCGCCATCTGGGATTGGGTTGACCAGGCCATCGACACTTATACTGCCGAGGGAACAAAGTATATGGGTTACGGCGGCGACCACGGCGATTGGCCCAACGACGGCATGTTCTGCATGAACGGCATCATGCTGCCCGACCTCACCCCGAAACCTCAATACTTCGAGGTGAAGAAGGTCTATCAGAATGTCGCCGTGAAGCTCGACTCCATATCGGGCAAAGGGAAGGATGCGGTGGCCCACTTCACCATCTTCAACAAGAACTACTTCGAGCCGATAACTTCCGACACTTACGACATCGTGGCTCTCGTCGTCCATGACGGAACCGTCGTACACGAAGGAGGGGAACCCGTTATTTTGCAGGAGGACATCTTGCCGCGTATGGACGTGCAATGCTCCTTCCCCGTGAACATGTTTTATGAGGGCGAGTACTTCCTGAACATCGAGTTCCGGCTGAAGGAGGACAAGCCTTGGGCAAAGAAAGGTTATGTGCAGATGGCCGAGCAGTTGTTCCTCGGGAACACTTGGGTGCCTCTTTACTCCATTAAGAAAGGTACTTTGAAGGTGACGGAAAAGGGCGGCAAGACCATCGTGAGCGGCAAGGACTTCAATTTCACCTTTGACAACGAGACCGGCAGCCTGTGCGGGATACAGTTCGAAGGCAAGACCATTCTCGACGACTCGCCGCTGCTGCTGTCCGCCTTCCGTGCTCCTGTCGATAACGACAACTGGGCAAGAGACCAGTGGTTCAGGCAGGGATTGTACGACTTGCAGCATAAAGTCCAAGGCAAACCAGTCATCACCAATGTGAACGGCGAGACGGTGCTCATCGCTTATACCGTGGTGAGCCAGGCCAGGGGCAGGGGCGGTGCGAAGCATCGTGCAGGCAAGGCCGGCCAGCCCTACGAGAGTGTTGCCGACGCGACGGGCGACGGCGAGACGGTTTCCTTTACGACAACACAGTTCTACAATGTCTATCCTGATGGTGTCGTTCTGCTTACAAGCAGCATTATCACGAGCGACCCCGACCTGCCGCTGCCCAGGTTGGGCTACGAGGTGAAGCTCCCAAGCCGTTTCGACCAATATACTTACTACGGACGCGGACCTTTGAACAACTACAACGACCGCAAGACCGGCTCCTTCGTCGGGCTTTACCACAGCACCGTGCAGGAGCAGTTCGTCAACTTCCCCAAGCCCCAGAGCATGGGCAACCGCGAGGATGTGCGCTGGTGTGCCTTGCAGGACGCGGAGGGCAACGGCCTGATGTTCGCCAGCGAGAAGGGCACCATCAGCACCTCGGCACTTCCCTGGAGCGCCTTGCAGATGACGCTTGCCCAGCACCCGCACGAACTTCCCGCGAGCGACGGCACCTATCTCCACCTCGACTGCGCCGTGAACGGCATGGGCGGCAACAGCTGCGGACAGGGCGGACCGTTGAAGCCGGACAGAGTCCTCGGCGAACTGCATCAGATGAAACTCACCATTTGTCCTTTCTTTGATAAAGACGAACCTACAGGTTTTGGCAAAAGGAGAGACTTCCTCTGTCCTGTAGCCATCTTGCGCGACAAGGCTGGCAAGGTCACCATTGTCGGCGATTCGCGCTCCGACGGCGTGCCTGCTCCCGTCAGCTACAAGGTAGGCAAGGGCAAGGTGCAGAAGTACAGCGAGCCCTTCGACCTGCGCGAGGGCGGAACCGTCATGGCCTGGTACGACGGCGGTGAGGAAGTCCCGACGTCGGCTTCCTTCGAAAAGATTGATAAAGTGCCAGTCGAGGTGGTCTATGTGAGCAGCGAGGAAGGCCCGGGCAGGGAGTACGGCAAGAACCTTGTGGATGGCGACCCGAGCACCATTTGGCACACCATGTACAGCATCACCGTACCGAAGTACCCGCACTGGGTCGATTTCGACTGCGGCGAGGAGAAGCTCATCAAGGGCTTCAGCTACCTGCCCCGTCAGGACGGCAGCCCCAACGGCAACATCAAGGGCTACAAGGTGCAGCTCAGCAGCGACGGCAAGACCTGGACGGAGCCTGTCGTGGAGGGCGAATTTGAGAACTCGTCGAAGGAGAAGAAGGTGATGCTGCCCACGCCGCAAAAAGCCCGTTATCTCCGCTTCACGGCATTGTCGAGCCAGAACGGCGCGGACTTCGCCTCGGGCGCCGAGTTCAACGTCCTGGCCGAGTAGTGCCGGAAAACGCACCGTGCCGCGATGCTCAACGCACCGTGCCGCGATGCTCAACGCACCGTGCCGCGATTGCCAACGCAGCACGGTGTGTTTTTTCATGCCCTGCGGTGCGTTTTCCCATAGTTCCTAATGTAATTGTAGTTCCTATAGTGACTATGCAGAATCAAAAAATGCCATTTTTTGAGGTTTTTTAAGCAAAGAAGATTAAGAATCTCAACAAAAATTACTATCTTTGCGCGATAATTATGCCATAAAAGCAAACAAAAGCAAGTATGTGTGCGGTAACTGTCAGCCAGATAACTTCGGCCAAGGAGATGCGGGCGTTTGTCCGCTTCAACTACGAGCTGTACAAGGACTGTCCGCAGGCCGTGCCTGACTTGCTGGAAGACACGCTCGAGACGCTCGACGCCCGCCAGAATCCTGCCTTCCGCTTCTGTCAGGCAGCCTTCTTCCTTGCAAGGAAGGACGGCCGCATCGTAGGCCGCGTGGCTGCCATCATCAATACCCGTGCCAACGAGCGCTGGGGGAGGAAGGAGGTCCGCTTTGGCTGGATAGACTTCATCGACGACCTCGAGGTGAGTCGCGCCCTGCTCGATGCCGTGGAGCAGTGGGGTAGGGAGAAGGGCATGGAGCACATGGTGGGCCCGCTCGGCTTTACCGACATGGACCCCGAGGGTATGCTGACAGAAGGCTTCGACCAGCTCTCCACCTTGTGTACCATATACAACTATCCCTATTACCCCGAGCACATGAAGCAGCTCGGCCTCGAAAGGGAGACGGGATGGGTGGAGCGCAAGGTCTTCATCCCCAAGGAAGGGCATGAGGCAAACAACGCCAGGTACTTCCGCGTCGCGCAAATCGCACAGCAGAGGTACGGCTTCCGCATCCGCCACTTCAGCAGCAAGCGCGAGATAAAACGGGGCGGATACATCGAGAAGCTGCTGGGCGTCATCAATAAGGCATACGCCGACCTCTACGGCTACAGCGAGCTCGACGAACAGCAAATGGCATGGTATGCCAAACGCTTCCTGCTTCTGCTCGACCGCCGCTTCCTCACCGTCGTGGAGAACGCGGAGGGCGAAATCATCGGCGTAGGCGTCTGCATCCCCAGCCTCAGCCGTGCCGTGCAGAAAGCCAAGGCAAAGCTCTATCCCTTCGGCTGGCGATACATCGCCCAGGAACTCTGGTTCAAGAAGAAGCACCAGATTCTCGACATGCTGCTGGTCGGTGTCCTGCCCGAATATCAGGACAAGGGCGCCAATGCCCTCTTTTTCGCCGACCTCATACCGCAAGGCATCAGCTGCGGCTACGAGTGGGCCGAGTCGCATCCACAACTGGAGGACAACATGGCAAGCCAGATGCAATGGAAGAACCTCGACAGCATCGTCCACAAGCGCAGAGCGGTCTTCGCTAAAACCATAGGAAGTCCTATGCAATCCTAGGCAATCCTAGGAGAACTTAGGCACTCCTAAAAACCCAACAAACAGCGTTTATGAACACCCCACAATACGACGAAGACAATATCCTCCACCTCTCCGACATGGAGCACATCCGCACCCGTCCCGGCATGTACATCGGGCGGCTCAGCGACGGCTCGCAGGCAGAGGACGGTATCTATGTGCTCCTCAAGGAAGTCATCGACAACAGCATCGACGAATTCAAAATGGGAGCCGGCAAGCGCATCGAGGTCGATATAGAGGACAACCTGCGCGTCACGGTCCGCGACTACGGGCGAGGCATCCCCCTGGGCAAGCTCGTGGAAGCCGTCTCGATGCTCAACACCGGCGGCAAGTACGATAGCAAAGCCTTCCAGAAGAGCGTCGGCCTCAACGGCGTCGGCCTCAAAGCCGTCAATGCCCTCAGCACACGATTCGAAGTGAAGAGCTTCCGCGACGGTCAGGTACGCAGCGTCGCCTTCTGCAAAGGAACGCAGGAAAGCGACACAACCGAAGCCACGCAGGACGAGAACGGCACCTCCGTGTTCTTTGAACCCGATGCCTCCCTGTTCAAGCACTACGCCTTCCGGGGCGAGTTCGTGGAGATAATGCTCCGCAACTACACGTACCTCAACACGGGCCTCACCATCATGTTCAACGGGAGGCGCATCCTGTCGCGCGACGGACTGAGCGACCTGCTCTCCGACCGCATGGACTATGAGCCGCTTTACCCCATCGTACACCTCAGAGGCGAGGACATCGAGATAGCCTTCACCCATACAAAGCAGAACGGAGAGGAGTATTACTCCTTCGTCAACGGACAGAACACCACCCTGGGCGGCACGCATCAGGCGGCCTTCAAGAAGTACATTGCCGAGGTCATAAAGGACTACAGCGGCAAGAACTACGAATATACCGACATCCGCAACGGCATCGTGGCGGCCATCAGCATCAACATACAGGAGCCGCTCTTCGAGAGCCAGACAAAGGTGAAGCTCGGCTCGACCACCACCGAACCCAACGGCGGCATCTCCATCGACAAGTTCATCGGCGACTTCATCAAGGAGCAAGTGGACAACTACCTGCACAAGAACACCGACGTGGCAGACGTCATCCTGCAGAAAGTAGCGGAGAGCGAGAAGATACGCAAGGAGATGGCGGGCGTGGCAAAGAAGGCGAGGGAGATGTCGAAGAAGGCAAGCCTGCACAACCGCAAGCTGCGAGACTGCCGCATACACTTGACGGACGCCAAGGGCGAACTCCAAGAGGAGAGCAGCATCTTTATCACCGAGGGCGATTCCGCCAGCGGAAGCATCACAAAGAGCCGCGACGTCAACACGCAAGCCGTGTTCTCCCTCAGGGGAAAGCCGCTCAACTGCTACAAGCTCACCAAGAAAGTCGTCTATGAGAACGAGGAGTTCAACCTCCTGCAGGCTGCCCTGAACATCGAAGACGGCCTCGACGGACTGCGCTACAACAAGGTCATCGTGGCAACGGATGCCGATGACGACGGCATGCACATACGCCTCCTGATGCTCACCTTCTTCCTGAAGTTCTTCCCGGAGCTCGTCAAGAAGGGCCACGTCTTCATCCTCCAGACCCCCCTCTTCCGTGTGCGTGGCAGGAAGACGAAGATAGGAAAGAGCAAACTCGCAGCCATCGAGAAGGAACTGGCCGCGCGGGAGAATGCGGAGGAGCAGGCCGCCTGGAGCGACGGCAAACGCCCCCGCCACCTCAGCCTCTCGAAGGACTTCGTCACGCAGTACTGCTACTCGGAGGACGAGCGCCAGCAAGCCATCGACGACCTCGGGCCGGAACCCGAGATAACGCGCTTCAAAGGACTCGGAGAGATAAGCCCCGAGGAATTCCGGAACTTTATCGGCCCCGACATACGCCTCGACCAGGTCATGCTCCATAAGTCCGACCAGGTGGCAGAACTGCTGAACTTCTACATGGGAGACAACACCATGGAGCGCCAGAACTTCATCATCGACAACCTCGTCATTGAAGAAGATTTGGCGGAAGACAGCCCGTCAGAATAGTAAACAGCTAAAGCAGAGAACATAATGAATACGATGACAATTCAGGTTGAGAACCCTGCGATTATGAGCAGTCTCAGAAAGATATTGAATGCTCTTGAGGGCGTGAAGATTCTTCCGCAGCGTAAAAGCACAACCAAGAAAAGCGGCATAGACGAAGCAATTGAAGATATTCGTATGGGGCGAGTGAGCAATCCTTTCTCCACACCAGAGGAAGTGTTTGAACATTTAGGCATATAAATCGTATGGCATATTCCGTTCGCACAACAAGGCGTTTTGACAAAAGCGTGGAGAGAATGAAGAAGCGCGGCCTTCCGATGGAGGAATTGCGCAGAGTCATCTCATTGCTCATGCAGAACGGAACATTGCCGGCACAGTATCAACCTCACAAATTGTCGGGCAACTACAAAGGCAAGTGGGAATGCCATATAAAGGGTGACTGGCTGCTTGTTTGGGAACAACACGATGCAGAACTGCTCCTGATTATGATTGATACAGGTTCTCATGCCGATTTGTTCTGATATGGAAAAGATTCTCTTCCCTGGGTCTTTCGACCCCTTTACCCTCGGCCATGCGGACATCGTGCGGCGGGCGTTGGGGTTGTTCGATGAGGTGGTTGTGGCGGTCGGCTACAATGAGCAGAAGAAAGGCTGGATGCCGGTGGAGGAGCGCGTTGAGGCAATCCGAAGGCTGTACAAAGACGAGCCGCGCGTCAGGGTGGAGAGCTACACGGGCCTCACCGTGGATTTCGCCAAGGAGAGGGGCATCACTGCCATTGTCCGTGGGGTTCGCACGACGGCCGACTTCGAGTACGAGATGCAGCTGGCCGACGTGAACCGACGGCTCACGGGCATCGAGACCATCCTGCTGCCCGCGTCGCCACAGCTGGCGAGCCTCAGCAGCTCTGTCGTCCGCGAACTGGCGCACTTCGGACACGACATCTCGGCCTTCCTGCCATAGTATCTCCAAAAACGCACCGTGCCGCGACGGCCAACACACCGTGCTGCGACGGCCAACGCACCGTGCCGCGATGACCAACGCGGCACGGTGCGTTTTTTCGTCCCCAACGCCACGTCCTGCAAACTCTCATTCTTTTGTTCACTCATGTTTGCTTTTTTTTGTGTTTTTCACTTCCTTCTTATACTTTTTTTAAAAAAAGGCCCAGTTTGGAGCAGAAAAGTGTTAAAAAGTTTTGAAGCAATATGAAAATCTCCTAACTTTGTGAGGCATTTTGGATAAATATCAAACAAATAAAAACTATAATTAACACGTTTTATTAACCTTAAATTATCAAGTTATGAGTAGAAAACTACTGAATCTGTGTCTGACTGCGCTTTTTGGAGCCATCAGCACAGCTGCATGGGCACTTTCAGAAGTGAACGGTGTCTATCAGATTAGTTCTGCAGCCGACTGGGAAGAGTTTGCTGCACTCGTGAATGGTGGTGAGGTCAATGCCTGTGCCGTGCTGACTGACGACATAGACACTGGCATCGACGGTACGATGATTGGCGTTGCCGACCAACAGGGCAAACGCTATGACGGTACTTTCGACGGTCAGGGACACACCATCAAGATTAACTTGTACCCCGAGGCAGGTGATGCCGGCATCTTCCGCTACATCGGTTGGCGTGCCATCATCCAGAACCTTAAGGTGACAGGTTCTATTACTACTTCCAGCAAGTTTGCCGCAGGTATCGTCGGCAGGGGCAGAGGTATTGTCCGCAACTGCTGGTCAGATGTAGTCATCAACAGCTCCGTGCCTGGCGATGCCACCCACGGCGGTATCGTTGCCGTAGGCTACAGCGGTACAATCGTTGAGAACTGTCTGGCACAGACTGCCATCAAGGGCGAGACCACGCAGAACTGCGGCGGTGTCGTAGGTTGGGCAGAGAATCCCGTGAACATCGTGAACTGTCTGGTTCTCAGCGATGAGAGTGCTTTTGACCTTTCTACAGGTCTCAGCCGCAACATTGCCCGTAACGACAGCAGGGTGAAGGCCATAGATGTTGAGACGTACAACCAGGACATCTACGCTAACCGTCCCGGTGGTGCTTGCTACAACAACTATGTCACCAACGACTGGGGTGGCAGCAATCCTGCCACAACCGTTGTTCCCTTTGCAGACTTGGCCGACGGCCGCATTTGCTATCAGCTGAACAACGACCAGAGCCGCATCGGCTGGTTGCAGAAGATTGGTACAGACCTGTACCCTGTTCCCGCACCATTCGGAAATGTAGCGGAAGGTCGCGTCTATGCTTCTGGCGCTACCGACTGTGACGGTAAGAGTGAGAGCGAGTTGACCTTCTCCAACGAAGGAACCGCTCAGGCTACGCAGCACCAGTTCGATATGTACGGCGTCTGCTCCGTCTGCGGCCTGTTCAACTTCCATTACTGGGAATTTGACGACCCCACCAAGTTCGACCAGAAGGACAGGGCTGTCCTCTTGAAGAGCAAGGAAGACATTGACGTGGCAGAAGGCATGAACCGTATCTGCAACGGCTTCAAGCTCAACCTGAAGATGGACGCCGACATCAATTACACTGCCGAGCCCGGTAAGTACATCTTCAACCCCAGCGACTGGATTGACGGTAACTTCAATGGCAATGGCCATGTGTTTACTATCGGAATGTCCGAAGTGGGCGATAGGGCTGCGTTGTTCCCCGAAATGGTAGGTACTGTGGAGAACCTTATCCTGCACGGCTCGATTACTACAAATGGAGCACGATGCGGCTCTCTCTGCGGTGAAGCCAGAAACGCTTTGATTCGCAACGTGTTCTCAGACGTTGACATTACCTCTTCCAGGGTAGGCGACAACACCTCCGGCGGTATGTTCGGTTGGACGGGTAGCCAGGAAAAGCACGTCGAGAACTGTATCTATGCTGGTACCTTCACGCTGCCAGGTGCTGAAGGTGGTGCTGACTGCGCACGCATAGGCGGCTTCAGCGGTTGGACTGACCAAAAGACCTACTACACCAACTGTGCCATGCTCGGTAACATCATCGGTGCAGGCAACCAGACACTGGATACCAATACGGAGAACTCCCAGAACATCGGCCGTAACCCAGGCAATGTAGTCACGGAGAATGTATATGTCGTTAATCCCATCTTCGGTAACGCTGTCTCCGACCACGACAAGTACACCCACTATGAGAATGAGGACGGCATAAAGAACGGTGAGCTTGCTTTCTTACTGAACAGCAAGCAGAATGGCTTGGAGCGCTTCTTCCAAGTGATTGGCACAGACCCAGAGCCTATGCCTATTCCTAAGGAAGGCGGTATCGTCTATACTTCTGCCGGACAGTTCAACTGCGACGGCACACCCATTGGCGACGGCTTCTCCTACACCAACAGCTCTTCCGGCGATGCTGTCATACCTCCCCATCAGTTTGTGGATGGCTGGTGCGTCAACTGCGGTAAGTTCGACGAAAGCTTCGTAACTCCTGTCGATGGATGGTTCGAGGTAAGCAACGGCGCCGAGTTTGCATGGTGGACCAACTATGCTAACTTACATAAGGATGCTTGCGTGCGCCTGACGGCCGACATCGACATGAGCGGCTACATGGATCGCTTCGTTCCCGCAGAAATGTACTCTGGCGAATTCGACGGACAGGGTCATACCTTCAGCAACTTCGTCCTCGAAACCAACAAGGATTATCAAGGCCTGATTGGTACTATCGTAGCCGGAGCCAACATCCATGACTTTGTTTTGGACGAAAGTTGCTCTATCGCGGGTAATGCCTTCTGCGGTATTGTTGGCGGTACCAGCGGCAGCGGCAACATTTATATTACCAATGTAGGTAATGAAGGCGATGTTATAGGTACAGCCCAGAATGTATGCGCTATCCTCGGTGTTGACCAAGGCGGCTCAATGACTCTGCACATCCGCAACTGCTGGGTAACAGGTAATATCACTGCCGGTCGCGAGTCTGCTGCTATCTGCGGCTACTCAAGTGGCGACTCTGAAGTCATCAACTGCTGGGGTAGATTTACAATAAACGAGAATGGTATTTATGATTGTGACTCGTTCACTCGCGGCGGTGCTAAGGTTATCAACTGCTACGAAGCCGACATACCAGATGTTGATACCAACAAGCAGCAGCACTACAGAGCAATGGCAGAAACCCGCATATGTAATGCTATCGTGCTGGATGAAGAGCAAGGGATAAATGAAATTACCAGCGGTGCGCTTTGCTACAACCTGAACGGAAAGCAGTTCCTCGATCCTTCATGGTATCAGACCCTTGAAGATGATGCACATCCTTATCCGTTCAACACTCACGGTGTTGTTATCGGTGGCGCAGGACAGTTCTTCTCTATTCCTAACGAAGACCTTAACAGCGTGGCTGCTGCCGTTCAGACAGCAGAGGAGGATGCCTTTGACGATGAAATCATTGCCACACAGGATTTGGTTAACGCACTTGATACAGCAATCGACAACCTTACGAATATTGAGACTCTTGAAGATTTTGCCAATGCAGTTGCAGTTGTTGACGCTGCAAAGCAGGCCGTTAAGGAAAGTGCCGATGCATATCAGGCTTACATCAACAAGTGCGAGGAAGTGAAGACTTACCTTGAAGAAAACACCGACTTTGCAGGTGAACAGCGTACAGCTCTTGAATACTACCTCTCCGATGAGAATGTTGACGCTCCTAATGAGGACAATCCTCTCGGCACATTCGAATACATCGTTGACGAGCACGTTGCCACAACTGAAGAGATTCAGGCAGAGACAGAGCGTGTTGCCAAGTGGCTTCAGGATGCTATCGCTACAGGAGAATATACTGCTGGTGCAGACATCAGCGGCATGATTCCCAACTCCGACTTCAGCAAGCAGAACGAAAGCTGGACAGGCGGCTTCGGCGGTGGCTGGGGTGAGACTCAGGACGAGGCAACCGGCAAGACCATTGTTGGTGTTGAGGCATTCAACAAGACGGGCGATATGTACCAGACAGTTGAAGGCTTGAAGCCCGGTTACTATCTCGTAGGCACCAATGCAACCTTCCGTCCCAGCAACAACTTCTACGGCACCAACTATGCAGCAGGTATCTATGCCAATGGCATCTTCAACTACTTCCCCACAGCTATCGAGGACGTCGTGCTTGCAGATGATGCAGTGGACGGCGTGAACTGCAACCTGGATGGTGCAGGCGCTCACGACTGGGAAGTCTATGGTGACCTTGATGCAGAAGGCAACTTTATCGGCGATGAGTTCGGCAGTGAAACGGCTTATGCAGTTCAGGGCGAGACAGGTATGGCTATTGCTGCAAAGGCAGGCCGCTACCCGGTTTACACGATTGCAAAGGTTGGTGAGGACGGCAAGCTGACCATCGGCATCAAGAACCCCGGCACAAACTACGGCAGTGACTGGACAGGTTGGGGTCCCCTCAAGGTTATCTATTGCGGCGAAAGCGGAGAGTTTGTTACGGATGCTCTCGACGAAGTGCTCGATAACATGAACGCCCGCGCCAACACCATCCTTAATATATATGAATATGGTTATGATGACGGAGAAGTAGTAGGACTTGCTCCCAACTTCCCCGAGGCTCTGAAGACGGAGCTGAAGGAAGCACAGGCTAAGATTGAAGGTGCAGACACAGAGGACAAGAAGGCTGAACTTGCAGAAGAGTTCTCCACTATCTTCCAGAGCATCTACGAAGGCAAGCAGGCATACATGAGCCTCTACGATAACTACTTACTCCTTGACTACATTGTCAGTGGCAATCTGGAATTGACGGAGCCGACGGACGAAGGCACAGAAGTCTTTACAGAGGATGAGACGATAGCTATCTATGATTACCAGGACGATTTGCTCAAGGCATACATGGGTGGTTCGTTCAGTATCGATGAAGCCAAGAATCCTCCTGCAGAGGGCGCCGTCAAGGAGATTATTCCTGTTAAGGACGAGGATGGCTACTACCTCATTGGCACCACAAAACAGTTCGTTGCTTATCGTGCTATTGCCAGTGACTACGACAAGTATGCCAAGGGTAAGCTCACGGCCGACATTGATATGAAAGGCATTAATATGTTGCCCATCGGTCACAACAGAGGCGAAGGTGGCAAGTACATTTTCGCTGGTGAATTCGACGGACAGGGCCATGCACTTGCCAATGTCTTTATCGATGATTCTAATATCCCGAGTGGC